>Ga0307376_10004533_pt1 | contig 12716 bp, 15 predicted proteins | sample TR2MG_FD_202536 | JGI IMG/M metagenome (GOLD analysis project Ga0307376, IMG submission 202536) | Soil microbial communities from Risofladan, Vaasa, Finland - TR-2 | ecosystem: Environmental > Terrestrial > Soil > Coastal area > Acid sulfate soil | place: Finland: Risofladan, Vaasa | collected... | reverse complement strand
CCCGAATGGCGGTCGGAGTGCTCATTCTCCCAGCACTTCCTTGCGGAGCTTCTGGAGGAGCACGATCACGTCGGCGTGTGTCATGCCTTCGTTGCCGTCCCGGTACCAGATGCAGAGGCAGTTCTGCGGACCGTAGGGGACTGCCTGGACTCGGACCCAACGCCGGAACGTGTGGTCAGCGGCGTCGGCCTCGTCGGGATTCCAACCCCGCAGGATGCGGAGGGTGTCGAGCGGGCCGATGTACGTCGCCGCCAGAGCCTCCAGGTTCCCGGCCCACATCTGGGGCCGTGCCTCGATGGAATCGAGTTGCTGAACCAAGTGGGCGTCCAGGTCGAAGGTCATGTGCCCAACCTCAAAGGGAAGCCGATGAACTCGGTGGGCACCGACTCGGTGAGCCACACGCCGTTGTTCGACAGGAAGAACTTGTGCCCGGCCAGGGACATCTCCGCTGCACGGACGACGAGGATGACGGGCTTGCCACGGCGGCCACCGACGTTGATGGCCGTGGCCTCGTCAGCGGAGAGGTGGACGTGCTGACGCCTCATCTTGCGGAGACCCTGGAGCCTGATGTTCCCCAGGTATTTCTCGACGGTCCCGTGGAACAGTACCTCTGGGGGACGCACAGGCTTCAGCCCGAGGTCCACGTTCTTGACCGAGTGGCCCTGCCGGGCGCGGATCTTGATGCCGTCCTCGCTGAACTCAAACCGCTTCTTGTTGTTCGTGGCGACGACGTGATCGAGTTCGGCACGGGTCATGTCAGACCAGTTGTCCTGCTTTTGAATCCCAGCGAGCAGGTCGTCCACGGAGACCCAGCCTGCCTCGTCCAAGGTGAGCCCCGCGACCTGCGGGCGGTGCCGCAACAGCAGGGACATGAACTTCGACAGTCCCTTGGCTCGTCGCTCATCCATCGGAGTCCTCCATGTAGACGCCCGCCACGCCGAAGTCGTCGTAGTGCTGCCACCCGTTCCCAATGCAGAAGCGGCGTAGGAAGCCGTTGCGAATGCGCCGCACCACGAAGTCTCCCTGGCCCATCTTGACGTTCATGGCGTGTTCCACGACCTCGTGGACGGGGATGGGAATCCAGGCCCCATTGACCTGCCGCTGGAACGACGAGGCCCCATCGGTCAGGAGCATCACGAGGTCGTAGTCGTCTGCGGGGAAGAAGAACGTCGAGGGCTTGAAGCCCGTCAGTATCTCGCGGCTGGACGACAGCGGGTACTTCTCGCTGTCCTCGTCGTAGGAGTAGACCACCCGCAGACCAACATCGGTGCTGTCGAGGTAGCTCTGAACCTCCTTGCTCTCGTGGCAGTAGGCCGGGTACGTCGGGGCGTTGCTGGGGAACTCGATGCTGTGAAACTCCACGAACCCGCTGCGATTGCGGGCCGCAACCACGCCATCCCCCCATGCAACGACGGACACTCTGTCTTCACGGGCATGGGCGACGAGCAGGGTTGCCATCAGGGCCTCGATTGGCACCGTGCAGGTGTGGCACATCTCGGCGGCCTTGGCGACGATGCGCTCGTGGTCGAAGGTGTAGTCGGGGGAGCCGTCGTAGTCCCTGGCGGCAGCGAGGGTGAGGAACCGGGAGCCGAAGTCCGACCCGAGGGCAGACGAGCAGCCATCAGAGACGTACACCGCCCGATGCTTCGGGTCGGAGATGGCGTGGTCTTCACAGACGACGTGCTGCCGCCCGATGTCGCAGTAGGAGTCGACGTAGATTTTCACAGGAATCTCGGTACGAAGTAGAGGATGGCCCAGCACAGGAGGAAGGCCAGCACAAGGAGGATGTGGGGCCTTGCTAGAAGCCAGCGACAGCGATCCCCTACCCAAAGTTGGAAGCGTACCCACCACATCAGGTTGTCCCCCAGGGCCACGGGGCATCCTTCGGCACCCACTCGGCCACCGGACGCCCGTGCTGAACCTGGGCGTACCACTTGCCGAATTCTTTGAGGTAGCACTGCCGCCGCTCCAGCACGGTGCCGTCCTTGGCGACCTTGGTGTCACCGAGTTCAGGCCGCTTGTACCGATTGGCGGGGTAGCTTTTCATGGTCATGTGGGTGACGGGCATTGAGACCTCCGGCTGGGAGAAAGCTACCCACTGTAGCCCCTCCCGAACCCACTAGAACGTCAACGATTGCGAGGGCCCGCCCGTGCCGAGAGCTTGGCTCTGGCTGCTGATGGACCGGCTCACGAAGTCCGCGAGCTTGGCCAGCGTCTTCTCGTCGGCCTTGTCGATGGCGACGTACTGCGTGAAACCGGCATCCCGGCGCAGGTTGTCGAGGTACTGGCTGAGCCCGGTGCTGGCATCGACGTTGACGCCGACGAGGATGCTGACCATGGACTCCAGCTTCTCGCCCTTCACGGAATCCTCCAGCGCCCGCTTCAGCGAATCGACCGTCAGCTTGGAGGCGTTCTCCATGCCATCGGTGATCACGACCACGATACCGTTGGCATCGTAGTCCTGGTCGATCAGATCCTTGCCGTAGCGGTTCACCGACTCGACCATGTTGACGGCAGCGTCGTAGAGCGCCGTAGCAGAGCCGGGGCGGACGGTGCCGTCGTAGTCGTCGGGGTTGCACTCGCCCAGCGTCTTGAACCCGTGAATCTCACGGATGTGGGTGTCGAAGCACGACAGCCGCAGCATCAGGTTGTCACAGCGGGGGGAGCGGCGGCAGGAGAGGACGACGTTCTTGATGCACTCGTCCATCGGCTTCTGGAAGCCGCAGACGGAGCCGGAGGAGTCGGTGGCGATGCCGACCAGCGTGTACTCACTGGCACCCAGATCCTCGATGCGCTTGGCGGAGAACCCGTAGCCGGTGCCGTCGATCTTGTGGGTGGTCATGTTCTGCGAGTTGAGAACGGGCATGGTGCCTCCCTTACTTCAGGAAGTCGGTGGTGGTGTCGGTCTTGGCTCCGAGGGCCACGAGGTCCGCGAGGAACTTCTTGCCCAGGTCGGAGAACAGCGTGGTGCCGGGGGGGTCCGGCACATCGGACATGGCGTCGGTGAGCAGGACCATCTTGGCGACCGACGCGGCGTCGAAGTTGGCAGCGATGTCGCGGATGGTGTTGGCGACACAGTGGCTCCGGGCTTCGCCAGCCAGGAGGATGATGTCGGCTTCATCCAGGGTCTCGATCAGCCGGGTGTTGATCTGGGTGCTGGGGTCTTCGGGGTCGGGCACCTCGGCCTGTACTGCCGAGAAGTGCTCCGTCCAGGGGTTCGACCCCTTGGTCACGAAGTCCACCATGGCGAACCGCTCCTCCCACTCGTGGGCGGCTTCCGCGAGGACGGGCAGGACGTTGTGGCCTTCGTCACCGATCAGGCAGTGTTCCGGCCAGATGACGTGGGCGTAGCGGCCCCGGCGCTCCAGTTCGCGCAGGTACTCCAGGGAGCGGTTGTAGGCACCGGGCTGGGTCGTGGTCCAGCGGCCCTGGGCCACGTCGGCAGCGGACATCATGGTGAAGGGGGGCGGGTGGTTCCCGGCGCTGTCCTTCCACCAGATGCCGTGGCTGATGTCCACCTTGCGGTGGGAGTCGAGGCTGAAGTGGATGTCATCGATCTTGCCCTTCAGCCGCCCCAGCATCCGGGCGACCCGTTCCATGTCCTCGGTCGCGCCGGGCACGAACAGGGAGCCGTCCTTGTGGCAGAAGTCCTTCTGCGGGTCGATTACGAACAGGTGGATCTTCATGGTGCTACCTCCGTTTCACTTGAAACACGTTCCAGTACAAGTAAGGCTCCCGCACAGCGCACAGTGGCTCTGTGAGGAGTCGTAGGTGGTGAACCCGGAAGCCGGGTCCACGATGGCCCTGGCGGGGCCAGGGATGCGTTCTCCACGAGCGTCGTGGACGACCCGACCGTCCTTGTCGGTGAGCCATGTGTCGCCGTTCTCGTCGGTGGTGTGCCGAATGTCGCGGCAGTCTCTCACGACTTCACCTCGGGAAGCTCGTCGGTCAGAATCCCGGCTTCCCGCAGTTCCTTGCGGGAGCCCAGGGTGGGGATGTTCGGGTTGGCCTTGTGGCGGGTGCTCCGCTCGATTCGCATCGCAGCGTGAAGAAGCTGCCCCACGAACTCAGGGTCGAGACCGGCCATTGGGGGCTCGTTCACGGCCCGCTTGATGGCTTCTGCTTCCTGCGGGGAACCGGAGTAGCCGTGAATCAGGATGTCGCCGTAGGTGGCGTTCTTGATGGCCCCGATCTGGATGCCGGTGTCGCGGTATCCGCGTTCCGGGTCCAGTTCGTGCTTCCCCGTGGGGAGGTCGAACAGGCGGCTGACACGCTCGATCAGACCGGTGCGGACGTACTCGCCCTGGACGACGTAGGAGTAGAAGGAGTGCCCCTCGGGAGGCGGGAAGCCGAAGTAGGAGGTGAACTCATCCTCGTCCGTGTGCATCCTCTCGTGCCCCCAGAGGTCGGGCGTCGGGACGGCGGTGATGATGGAGGCGGGAACCCTGAGGGCCAGGGCAAGCTGAAAGACCTCGCCCTTGGAGAGCATGGCGATGGGATTCGTGTCCACTTCGCCATCGCCGCCCTTCTGGAAGAACCTCGTCCAGCGGTCTTCGCACTCATTCCCGGTGCCGTGCCGGATGCCACCACCCATGATGCGATTGAAGCCCCGCCCGATGGGAGCACGGAGACAGGAGCGGAGGGAGCCCAAGATGGTGGGGTCAGCCAGGGCCATCTCGTGCAGGCGGGGAAGAATCACGGGGTCGGCTGCGCGATGGGCCTTCCAGATGCCAGTCAGCATCGTGTCCACGAGCTTCTGGAAGATGCTCGTCAAGTCCACTTCGATCAGCGGCACCCCGAAGGTCTTGGCCACCTTACGGGCTCGCTTCAGCGACAGGTGGCTGGACTCGATGCCCTGGTAGACGGCAGTGATCTTGTTGGGACCGAGAGCGCGGGCCAGGAGCCCCAGCATCACGGCGGAGTCGATGCCGCCCGACACGTCGAGTTCCGCCCGGTCGGTGCCTGCCGCCATGTGGAACTCCATGATGGCGTTGACGCGGTTCTCGATCAGGGCTGCGGGGTCGAGTACGGGCATCACTTCCCTCCGGGGTTGAGCCCCAAGGCTGCTTTCTGCTTGGCGGTGAGGTTGGAGAGTGTGGTGTGCCGGAGGATGGTTTCTTCCAGATCGGCCCGGTGGCCCACCACTTCGGCGGCTTCCGAGATGTCCGTGTTGTAGGAGCATCGCCGGGTGTAGCGGATTTCCTCGCCATCAGCGCCCCACTCCCCCTCGGGAGTCAGCCGCTTGACGAGGAACCAGGGGCCACCGCCATAGCCCGAGTCCCGTCCGGTCGAGACAGGTTCGTGCCCGCGCTTGATCACGATGAACAAGGCCCCGGCACGGGAGGGGTCGTTGGACATGGGGTCGAGGACGTGGGGGATTTCGCGGGTCCAGCCGCCCGGCTTGGTCTGCTTCTCCGTCCAGTTGGTCCGGGTGTCGTAGGAGGCGACTTCCAGGGGAGTCGAGGGGTCCGTCACGAGGATGTCGTTGACGTAGTGCGTCCGGAAGATGCAGCGGACGAACGGCGTCCCCCTGATCACGTCACCGATGTTCTCGTCGGTCGGCATCACTTCCCTCCGTGGCCTTGCCGATAGTGGTTACGCATCTGGAGCAGTTCGCTGATCAGGTTGGAGGTCTCTGCGGAGGGAATGAAGGCCAACGGGGTCGTGCGGGACACGTTCCGCTCCGCGTTCCTGGCGGCACAGCCGATGGCTTCCTCGGTGGTCAGCATGACCTCGTGGGCGGGGAGGGTGTCGGGGTAGGCGGCCTCCCCCTCTTGGTGGACGAACCCGAAGCCCCTGTTCGGGCCTGCCACGTTGCGGTAGAGGACGGGCTTGCCGGGGATGGACTGCTTGCCGCCACCGGGGGCGTCCGAGAACTTCATCGTCGCCGTGTTCCCGGTCTGGCAGAGCTTGTAGACGGCGGCCACCCGGCTGCGGGTGAGGTTCATGTTCAGGTCTCTGATTCGGGACGACTCCGGAATCGGGCTGACGAGGTAGCCGCCATACCCGTAGGACACGTCCTCCGGAGCAACCCCAAGCTCCTGCCGGACGGCTTCAAACTTGGCGGTCTTCTCGGCGTCGAACCCGTCCTCCATGATGTACTTGGGCCGGAGGCCCTGCATCTGCGCTTCAGCCCAGGCGGTGCGGAACTGGTGTTCCTTGTCGCCAGAGTCGAACCGGATGGAGTCGCCCCTGGACGAGTCCTCTGCCAGCAGGCGGTAGGCAGCGGGGATACCAGAACGCTCCGTGCTGTAGGTGTCGAGCAGGAAGGAGGAGGGGCCAGGACGCCGCTCCCGCATGGCCCGAAATGCTGCCTCGTCGTTGCCGTACCGCTGAACGTGCTCGTGGCCCATCGTGCCGACGGGTTGCATCCCCAGCTTGGCAGCGAGGTACACGTTGGACGTGGCGTTGACGCCGTATGCCTTGCAGGCGGACAGCGCCATCTCGTGCTGTTCCATGCAGGTGACGCCCCGCATCCCGACTTCGAAGATTCGCCGGGGGTCTTCCACGATTTCAATGAGTTCCCGTACCCGGTCGCGAACCTGGAGCCAGTACCAGTCTTTCGAGGGGACGGGGTGTACGAACTTCGGGCACGGGACGCCGATGGAGTCCAGGGTCTCGCGGGTGATGTCCCGCTGGGCCTCGACGGTCTGCGAGGTGAAAAGTACGTCGTTCACGAGTTCCGGGTGGAGCTTGGCCAGGGTGGCGACCTGGATGCGGTAGTTCAGTTGGAGAACCAGGGGTTCCAGCCAGGACACCAGGGCGGAGGGGCCGGTGATGGTGAACGCGGGCTCCCTGTCGAAAAACCACGAGCCCTTCGGCAAGGCGTTGATGGTCAGCGCCTTCGGGTCTTCGGCCATCTTCATCGCCGCCCAGAACCCTGCGTCCATGTGGTACTTCGCGTCGAGGTACAGGTGGTCTGCCGTGCAGCCGCTCCCCCGCAGTTCAAAGCGGCTGGGGAGCAGGGAGCGCACCATCTCTTCCACGTCGAAGGGGAGGTAGAACGGACCTCCCCGACGGTGGGAGTAGTAGAAGGTTTCGGTTCGGAGGGGCCAGCCCGCCTGCGCCATCGAGAACTTGTAGCCGTCGGTAGCGAGGATGCTGTTGCTCATGTCGAGGGCTCCGTTGTTGTCTCTGTGACACCATTACCCATGCGCCGACCATATTGCAACCCCCCAGACCATATTTTCTTCAATGGGGCCGGTAGAGCCCCTATACAGGCAGGCAGGTATGGAACTGCACCTCTACGATTTCGACGGCACGCTGTTCCGTGCCCCCGACCGCCCGGAGTGGTGGGGGCCGAAGTCGTGGGTCGTGAACCCGGTGTCGTTGGGGCCACCGTGCGTTCCTGAGAAGCCAGGGCCGGAGTGGTGGGTGCCGTCAGCCGTGTCGGACGCCAAGCGGTCCATCGCCAACCCCGACGTGTGGGCTATCCTCTGCACGGGCCGGGCGAAGAACAGCGGGATGCGGTATCGGGTGCCGGAACTGCTGAAGCAGAAGGGTCTCCGGTTCGATGAAGTGTTCTTGAACTCTGGCGAGGACACCAAGGCATACAAGATCAAGGTCATCGCCAAGCTGCTACGGGAGTTCCCTGGCATCGACACCGTGCAGATTTGGGAGAACCACCTGCCGAACATGGCGGCCTTCTGCAAGTTCGTGGAGTCCACGGGCCGTGTCTGCATCGAGCATCCGGTCAAGGTGCCAAAGGCATCGCCCATCTGCACCGAGAACGAGGTTGAGACCCTGGAAGCAGAGGGCTGGAAGGTACGGGGGGCCAGCACGACGGGGCTCTGTGTTCTTGACCCCATGACGGGATGGTCCTTCTCCCACAACGGCTCCCGAGCCGTTCCGTTGGCGAGCGTCATGAAGATCCCCCTCATGGTGGAGGTCTTTCGGCGGATCGACGCAGGGCTGCTCAACCTGGACGACATGCTGCCCCTCACCCTTGCAGATCAGAGCTATTCGGGAGCACTCCTCGCGCTTCCCCACGGGAAGCGCCTGTCGGTTCGGGAACTCCTCTACTGGATGATCACCGATAGCGACAATCAGGCCACGGACATGCTCTGGCGTCGGGTGGGACTCGCCTCTGTGAACCGGACGATGCGCCAGCTTGGATACGATTCCATCAACTGCACCATCCTCATGCGGACGAGCTTCCTGATCGAAGCGGGTTTGGGAACGGGCTGGGTGTCCCTCCCACCAGAACAACGACTCGCAGCTTGGCGCGGGATGTCCCCCTCGGAACAGGAAACGGCCCTTCAGATCGTGTGGCAGGAAAATGCAGGGGTGCCAGGGGAACGATTGCGGGATGCCCTGGCTCTCGCGGGGGGTCCGTTCTGCCGTGCCATCGAACAAGAGTCGGACAACAAAGGCTCACCAGAGGACATCGCACGACTCCTGCTGGGAATCGTGCAGGGGCAAGTCGCCAGTCGGGCTTCCTGCGACCACATGCTTCGGCTCCTCCGTGACCAGAAGTCCAGAGGACGGATTCCAGCGGGCATCTCCGATGGGAGTCCTGTTGGGAACAAGACCGGGACCATCTCCGGAACATGCAACGATGCCGCAGTGATTTGGCCCAAGGGTGGGGCTCCCTACGTCATGGTCGTTCTCGTATCAGGTCTCGATGATTCCCAAGAGGAGGAAGCCCCCCGTGGGATTGCCCAGTTGGCCGGGGTTCTCCACGCGGCTGCCCTCCAAAAGCGGTCTGCTCAGCGGGTTGCAAACCGGTGGCTACGACAGGGGGCCTACGACCCAACCTCCTGGTACTACGACGGCGAGCCAGGGCTGGACCTCCAGACGGTCCTCGACCGCTGGCAGGAACACGAGCCCCGGCAGAAGCTCTACGACCACGCGATGCCGCTGATGCTCTCCCTGCGGGAAATCTGGCCCCTGCGGGAGTACACCTGGACCCGCGACAAGGCCCGCTCGGGTTTCGCCAAGGTCAAGGGCAAGTCGGTCGAGCTACCCGGCCCGCTGAAGTGGGATGCCATCATGGAAGACATGAAGCAGCGGGGCTGGGACCAGAACGACCCTCTCGTGCTGAACGTCGGCCACGAAGGCGTGAAGGTCGGAGAGGGGAACCACCGGCTCGCCATCGCCAAGAAGCTCGGCATCTCCAAGGTGCCCGTGTCCTTCTGGTTCATCTCTGGCCGCGTCAGCAAGAGCCCTCAGCACGAAAAGCCCATCGAGGTCTCGCCCAAGGCCATCGAGAAGGTGGTTGAGAAGAAGCGTGAGAAGCCCATGACACCCGAGGAAACGGAGCGGGTGGACTCCATCATGCGGTTGTTGGGGCTGCGGTAGCTGGTAGAGTCTCCGCATGGACAATCCCACCGATGCCAAGCCGCCCCCGCTCCCCTGGAAGCCAGGGAAGCATGAAGACCACGAGGTCATTCACATCGAAGTCCTTGTCTGCAAAGACAAGTATGACCGGGTGTTCTCGACCCACGCGCTGCACAGCCCAATGGACGAGCAGGTGGCGAGGATGTGGAAGTCGGGGGCCACACAGCAGGTGGCGTTCGCGTTGCTGACCGAAGCCCTACGCCGGGAAGCCGTCGTGGGTCTCCTCGTCAAGCTCACGGACAACCCCAAGTACCTGATCGACTTCCTGGCCATGCCCCAGGAGCAGCGGGACGCCGAACTGGAGGCGATGTCGGTGGCGATGCTGGGCACCGTAGGGAAGACGGCTCACCAGATGGCACGGGACATCGTGCGAGAAGCTGTCGAGAACGTCGTGCAGGACATCCTCGGGGACGACGAGAGCATCACGCCGTAGCCCTTGCTGCCACCCTCTCTGCCTTCTTCTTCTGGTGGTACGTCCACCGGGCCGCCTTCTTTCGGCACTCCTGGCAGCAGTATTTGGAGTTCTCTGCCACCGGGTTGTCGCAGTCCTTCCAGGCGCAGATGCCCTCGATGATCACGATGGGCACCAGACAGACGGGAACGTGTGCCGCCTTGCGTCTGGCCTCCTGCTCCGCCTTTTCCTTGGCCTCTTCGGCTGCCCTCTTTGCTGCCGCTTCTTCTGCCTGCTGTTTCCGTATCTTCTCCGCCCAGGCTTTCAGTTCTGCGGCTCTGGCGGCTTCCTCCGCCTCCTTCTGTTCCTGCTTTTTCCTGGCCTTTGCACGCTCCGCTTCCAGGATCTTGCGGTCCTCCTCCGCGACACGGCGGCGTTCCGCTTCTGCCTTGGCCTCTGCCTTCTGGCGCTCTGGGGCCACCTTGTCCCACTCTCGCTTCTGCTCGTCGTGCAGGGCGTCGATGGCCTCCTCGCCGTAGACCTGTTTCCCGCACTGGTGGCACTGCAACACCATGATGGGGTCGCCATAACCGTTGCGTTCGATGTGGACGTTCGTACTCTCGCACTTCGGGCAGTGCAGTCGAAACCCCATTCCTTCCGGCTCCTGGGCGATAGTTCCCACCCCTTTATACCCATCTCCGGTGATTCGCCTATCGGGCTGCGGGTGTAGGAACTCTCGGGAGCAGACATGTCCGACCAGACCCTCCGTCAGAACCTCATTCGGCTCGCCCGCCAGGACAAGGCCCTGCGTCCCAAGCTCCTCCCTCTGCTGAAGCAGGCCCGTAGCGACGAGTTCTTCGACGCCAAGCAGAAGAAGGCATGGCACAAGATCGCCCAGATGGCCCACAACTACAAGAATGGGCGCGAGAAGGAGCAGGAGAAGCTCCGCCAGAAGGTGAAGGACGCGAAGCGGTACGGGAACCCCACCGACGCCGAGATTTCGGCCTGGGCCGCTGAGGCATACGAGTTCTACATGCAGAACCTCAAAGACACGAAGACTCTGGTGCGGCTCCTGGCCCCGCTTTACGACTTCCTGCTGAACAACGAGGGCCCCTGGACGCAGAGTCGGTACTACAAGGAACTGAAGGATGGCCTGAAGCAGCTTGCCAACGCGAAGACGTTCAAGGTCAGGGAGTCCTTCATCCATCCAGAGACGCTGGTCGAGGACTGGCTGTACCACGGCTCCTCCGGGATGATCGGAGCCATCAATGCGGGGATGGGGATTGGCAACATCAGGTTCGATATGGGGATCTACTGATGTCTTCGAAGACCGCCAGAGCCAACCTGACGCCCGTTCGTCAGCGGACGCGAGGTGGGGCATGATCGTCTGGGAGACGCAACCCCTTGGCCAAAAGTCAGACGGCCAGCTTGCCCGGGAGCTTGGGGTAGACCAGTCCACGGTCACCAAAGCCCGGCAGCGGCTTGGGGTCGAAGCCTTCCAGACACGGCCTGCTATTAACTGGCGTCGATGCGGCCTGGGCCAGCGATCAGATGCCACGATTGCTGAAGAAATTGGGGTGAGTCGGGAAACCGTCCGCAGGAATCGGGTGCAGCGGGGCATCCCTAGTATCAAGGGGCCGCCATGCGTGGCCTGGGAACTCCAGCCCCTCGGAAAAATGCAAGACAAGGCCGTGGCGCACAAGCTCGGGGTCTCTGAAAATGCGGTCAAGCAGGCTCGTGTACGGCGTGGCATCGCGGGTTTCACACAGAAGCCCGTTTGGGACCGGGGCCTTTTGGGGAAGATGCCCGATAGCACTATTGCCCGCCAATTTGGGGTGTCCAAAACCGCTGTGGGGGCAGAAAGGAAGCGGCAGGGCATCCCCAGAGCGGATCTGCTTTGTTTGACGACCGAGGACGAGCCTGCGAATCAAGAGGAGGCTCTGATCGATTTGTACTGGCATGAACACGGCACCCCCCACGAGTTCCAGTTTCCCATCGGCCCCTATGTGGCGGATTGGGTGATCAACGGGAACACAGTGGTCGAGTACGCGGGGTCTATCAACCATCCCATCTACGGCGAAGCCTACCAGAATCGCTTGCAGGAAAAGATCGCGTTCTACAAGGAACAGGGGTGGGAGGTTTTGGTGCTCACCCCGGCTGACCTGTCAGCCTACGACACCGGACACCCCCCGAAATTCAGACAGCGGGGTCAATGCACCGGATGTGGGCGGCACTTCGGGAGTCGGGAGGGGCTTCGCGGGGGACGCATTCGCAGAGCCACCGCAACCCTGTGTGATGTCTGTTGGCGGAGAACACGATGAGCACAAAAACGGCGAAGGCTGCTGTGCGGCCCATGCGCCAAACCACTCAATATAACTGCATGACCGCCTCCCTGGCGATGTGCCTAGAAGCCAATGGTGTTCCCCCGGAGGAATGCTCAACAGAAATGGTCAACAAGGTCATGGGCGCGAAACCCATGAAAGGCGCTGCCTGGGAAGACGCCCTGGCAGCGTCCCAGCACTACGGGATGCGAGCCACCCTGACGACCCCCTCGACCATCAGGCAGTTGAAAGGCTGGACCGACGCGGGCATCCCCGTGATGATTGCCTGGAACCCCGAGGGGAGACCCTGGAGCCATGCCAGCGTCGTGTACCACGTTGCGGAAGGCCCCATCACGACGGTCTCCGACTCGCAGACCATCATCGGGGACGGACCAGGGCTCTATGTCTGGGTGGCGGACCCGAACATCCCGAACCCGGACAAGACCACCCGCATCGTCCAAGAGGACGAGTTCTACAGTCGATGGTACGAGAAGTGGCCGGACTACCTCGTGCGCCGACCGGCCTGCGCCATCGAGCAAGAGGTCACATCCGATGGGAGACAGGTGATGGCATCCTCAAAGACCCGCACCGCCTCCAGCAAGGCCACCCATGCAGAGCGGCTGGCCGACCAGTACCTCGCGGCCAGGAAGTCACGGAAGCCCTCC
>Ga0307376_10004531_pt1 | contig 12718 bp, 11 predicted proteins | sample TR2MG_FD_202536 | JGI IMG/M metagenome (GOLD analysis project Ga0307376, IMG submission 202536) | Soil microbial communities from Risofladan, Vaasa, Finland - TR-2 | ecosystem: Environmental > Terrestrial > Soil > Coastal area > Acid sulfate soil | place: Finland: Risofladan, Vaasa | collected... | reverse complement strand
AGCTATGCTAACCACCAGGCGCAGGTTTGCTTCAGTGAGGTGCCTTTCTGCTGCTTCTGCTTCGGTCCTCACCTTTTCAAAGTAAGCTTTGAACTCACTGCTATGAGAATCGAGTTGAGACAGGAACATGTTGTCAGTCAGGAGAGTCTTCAGTTTTCGCCATGAAGTTTTATCTCTAGCCAGGAGCTCTAGCAATTGCGGAGGCAGAAGTTGACTGTTTATGGAAAGATTTACTATTGCTTCTTCGGCCGCAGTGGTTCCTTTGTCTATTCCCTCAGCGCTTGCCGCTATTAACGCTGGGTCTATAACAACGTCGATGGCGGAGCGAAATTCAGGATTCTTGATCGTCTCTACCACATTACTGGAGGGATCGATACCAATACGCTCTTCTACAATCTGAACAACGGGATATGCCCTGGATAATTGAGAAATTACGTGAACAACTATGTCAACGGGTAAAGGGAATTTCTTGCATTTCCTGAAGTGGCTATCCTTGAGCCTTTCTACGTATCTACCCAGCTCTATCTTCCGGGATAGTACCCTCTCTTCGTGAGCTGTAAGCAGCGGCACCCTGCTGAGTTCATGAAGATACATACTAGTTGAGTCGTCAATTACCTCGTATTCCCCTAGTGCTGCCGGAGGCTTGCTCTCTTCAGGTTCCTCAGCGAGGACTTCTTCGTTTTCTTCTTTTTCTTCAGCTTCCTCGGCTAAGGTGCTGACGTCACTACTTTCGGCTTCATCGCTGAGTAAGCTTTCAGCCAATATATCATTACTATCCAGGTTGATGCTTCTTCCTTTAGCCATTGTTATTTCTCTTTCTTGAGGAAGACCTGCTGAAGTTGTTGCCCGGAATTTGTGGCTGTGTTAATTTGTTGGGGGAAATTCAACCCTTGGCTTGCTTGCCTTGCCAGACCGCCTCCCAGTCGCTCTTATTGTAGCACAACGTCCGTAGTTTGACAAAGAGCCGATTGTTCACTCCCTCGGTAGACCAGCTCTGCCCGTGTCTCTTGAATCTCTCACCGGTTCTGGTCGGAGAGAATGTATCTCTTGGCAACGAAAAGTTATGTCGCAACTATTCTCCACGGGATGCTAGTGGCTTTGGCTTCAAGGAGATTGCACTTTTGTCAGTTTTGTTCAATGATAATTCGATACATCACACAGTCCGTGTATCATGGCTCGGTCCACAGAGACTTCGACAAGCTCATCAGGCCTTACAGCTTCCTTCCCAGCTTTTTTAGCCAATATCTTCTCTACAAGAGTCATACTCATCGCTCGTTTTATCAACGTGTATCTTACCCTATTCATCCAGGTTGCCGCAAGTGCTATCGGACAGCAGTTTCGTCTAGAGCGCTCAAGCTGGCTAGTATGCAGTCCCGCGAATATCTGTCACGAAGCAAAAGAAAAATCCTAATGACCAAAACAGTTTTAAATAATGTCATTGTAAGGCAAAACCAAAGCAATCTCAATTTTCAGATTTGGATTTGCTTAGAGGTTGGATTTTAGGATTTAGAATTTAGCCACGGGGATTGCCACGCGGAGTTAACTTGAGCAGAGGTGAGACTCTTCATCCCGCGAGTTAGTACTATTTTTAGGTCTTAATGACGTACAGGTATCTTACGCCGCTATCAATAATGCAATAAGTGTGCCGCCCCTCCTCCGCCCGGTGGAGTACGGGCTTAACCAGGTCATCGGCGATTCTTACCAGATCATCCAGTGAATTCAGGGGTATAACTGTCTCAGTTGGTTTTACCTCCGGCAACTCCTCAACATCCACCATTAGCTGCCTATATTTCTTTTTAGCCCGGGCAGCCTCGGCTTCACCAGCACTAACCATTGCCAATCTAAGTTGGCTCTGGCTCCAGCCAAAGTAGCCCAGAGCCAGCAAGGCTACCACCAGACCAATAATCCAGGGTGTCTTCGAGCGACCTTCCCCGGAAGCTCCGGGTATGGCAGCCCCTCCAAGGGTACCCGATTGAGACCCGGATAGCTCTTTATCAAAGGTGAGGGTATTTGACTCCAGCTTACCACTTAAGGTCTGAGTAAAGACCTCGTTTATGGTGCCCACATCGGTCTGGGCAACGGTATGGACATCGGCTTTAATCGTTATGTTGTGGGAAGTGCCGGGAACCCCTGTCTCCTGTCCGATGGCATCAATCACCCTGGTGAAATATTGCATATCTATGGAAAAGGGTATGGTAAAGCTGCCTTCTCTACTTGTTTCGGGCATCACGACAAGGCTCTTGCTCCACTTTCCCGGGTTCTCTATCGTGGCGGTGATCTCCACCTCTTGTGATTGCGCGCCTATCGGTCTATCGCAGAGAAACCGATAAGAAAAACTTGCCTCGATATTGTCAATTATATTGGAAAAATACACCAGCCCTGGCCCCAGGGTTTGGGGAGATGCCGGAGGCTCTGGCACAGGAGGCGCCTCGGACCTGAGCACATTTGTGTCATAAAGCTTGTTCGGCTTGAGAGACACCTCATAATCAAAGCGCCCTCTCGCTTCATACCTTGTTCCCTCCCTGTAGCCCTCTTCACTAGCTTCCAGGTCGCCTTTCAGTTCTAATTTCTTAGCTGTGAGTATGGCCGGAAGCTCATAGCTGAATGTGTCCTCGATAGTCTGGCCCAGAGCAGTCTCAGCCGTGGTATGGACCACAGCTCTGATGATCAATTGTCTCTCGCGGCCGACAATTCCTATTTCACTTTCAATCTCATCGATTATGCTATCGAGGCCGCTCAGATCCAAGGGAAAGTCCACGCTGAACTCTGTTCCCTCATGGGTCTCTTCCAACTGTGTCATTTCCTTGTGCCATACCCCAGGGTTTTGGGCAATTATTGACACCACCACCTTATTGGTAACACTAGCCAGCGGCTGGCTGGAATCAAACTTGTAACTGAAGGCCAGTCGCACCTCTCGAATGATGTCCCGGAAGAAGACCATAGGGACCTCTTCCTCTTCTTCTTCGTCGGTCAGTATGACATCACCGTAAAGAATACTGGGCTTGAGGTAAACCGTGTAATCGAAATGTCCCTTATGCTCGTATTTCGCCGTTGGCACTTCCTCGGTCGGCGCCGCCGCGGAATACCCGAGCCCGCCTATTGAAGCCACCAGCAGAGCGCCAACCAGGGCGAAGCAAGTTATTCTTAGCTTTCTTGACCTGGCAAACGCCTTCCAGACTTTCATCAGCTTTATGCCTCTATTCTAAATAGTAAACGCCGAGGTGTCAATCGTTATTCTTGTGGTTGCCCTGAACAAATCCAAATGTCAATTGAAATCCAAATGCCCAAATGCTAAAACCATTCCTCTTTGCCATTTGAGCTTTGTAATTTGACATTGTTTACAGCTATCCCGTAAAGAATTCCTTAACCGCTATGGCTACCCAGCCCACCTTGGGGATGTTAAAAATCACTTTGCCTACCACGTTCGCGGCGAGAACAGGGTTGGGATCCGGCTCTCTGTTGTCATCGCCCTGGGTTATAAAAACCATATTCCCTTCTATTTCCTGAATCTTGACCACGCGGTGCACTGTGGCAATCCCTTCCGCTTCCCGGAACTGGATGATATCGCCCGGCTCGATAGTATCGACCGGCACCTTGCCTACGATGACCACATCGCCGACGTCCAGGCTCGGTCTCATGCTGCCGCTGATCACCGTGGTTGGCTGCACCGGGAACAGCCCGACGGCGAACCAGATTATGACTACGGCGATAATCGTGGTAACAACCCAGCCGGCCAGAGAGCCCCCTCTCTCCCGTCTGGCCTGCCTGTGCCTGGGCCGGGAAGTGCGAAGGGTGTTTGCCACCACCAGCCCGACGATGGGCACCACCACGCCGATAAGTCCTTTGAATGCCCAGGGCAAGTTGGGGAGGATGGGGCAGAACCACCAGAACGCCTGGAGTATCCCGCGGTAGGCGATGGCAGCCAGCGGCCCTCCCAGCAGGGCCAGGAACGACGCCAGCATGCTCTCCGCCAGTGTCGGCAGGACGGTCGAGTTCACATAAGTGATTGATGCGAGCTCCGGCCTGAGACCGGTGATGCGGACTAACGGGAGGGATAGCAGGGTGTAGAGCACGGCCACGAAGGCAACCGCCAGCAAGGTGTGTTTCTTGCCCAGGCGGGTGATGAGCCAGGCCCGGCTGAGCTCCATGCCCACCAGCATTGAGCCGACAAATACCAGATTGGTCAGGATGCCCGCCGGAGTAAAGGAATAGGGACTTTTCCCAAAGCTGGAGAAGAGTCCGCCAATGACATAGAGCGCTAGCTGGAAAAAACCAATGACTAGCGCCAGCCGGATAACGGTAGCCTTGAGCCTCAATCCGCCGGCAGACCTGTACCTGGGCAGGACCAGTATTGCCCAGGCTAAAAGACCCCAGAGTATCGGCTGAATGACGTAAGTCCTGACGAATGAGTCGATGGGGAGACGGGGCAGTCCCAGGTTTATCAGACAATATATGGCGGCAAGCAGACCAAAAACGAGCCACCAGTTATATCTCGGGTTGTCTCTAAGGCTTATATCCATGATGAAACCATTGTGGGGGAAAGGCTGAAGGCCTGTCAAGGCGCTTTAATCTCCCCTCGGTCATTGCCAGGCTTCTCCCCTCTATCATTGCGAGGCACTTTCTTTATTTGTCATTGCGAGAAGCGAAGTCCTGAATGAATCCCCACACCAGGATTCCTCGCATATGCTCGGAACAGGCTCCGCAGTCCCGGTGGGGAGGCAATGAGATTGCCTGGATTCCGCCGCTGACTGCCGGCTGAGTCACCCGGACCAGCAGACGACGGCGTGGGCAACTACATAGATGTTCCCGGACAACCCGGTCACCGTGTACCTGTCTGTTGTCACATTATTAAGGGGATCATGTACATACGGGTACTGGCCGGGTGAAACCGTCTCGCTGCCTCCTTTGCCTCTGGGCAGACGGTTGCTGCCCACATACAGGTGCGTCGCTGTCATCCAATTGCCTTCGTAAATGTTGTAGGTAACCACCGCGGTTGAGCCGTCGTAGTCGACAGTAAGCTGCCCCACGAGCCTGCCCTTTGAGGTATCGCAGTCGGCGGCACCTGCCCACAGTTGGAATTCGTAAGAACCTGGTCCCAGCGGTCCGTTGGTCCAGCCCCACTTGGTGAAGCCCAGGTCAAGGAAGCACGTGGCATAATCAGCATGGTAAGCATAGGCGGTACCGCATGTCACCGCAGGCTGGCATTCGGTGGCGATTGAGACCTTGAACATGTAGATTGCGTTCTGCGCGGCTGCCTGCTCGACATGGACATGCACCGCGCCCGTCACCTCCTCGCCCTGGGGTATCGGCTGCCCCGGATATATTCCGCTGGTGCTAACGGTGAGTGCGTCCGGAAAATCGTTGTCCATAACAATGCCTGTGATGGTCCCTAGAGCCGAATCGGGACACGTCAGCGCAAAGAAGACGGTCGGGTAATAGGACGGGTAGGCGTTTTCTACCAGCACGGTGATTTCCAGGTAGTCTTCTGAAATCCAGGCGGTGGTCCGTGCCACGTCCTTATCGTACCTGTCGCACTCAACACCCATAGTCTGCGGTCCCGAGGGGTCGTCGCTGCTCTGGGCACCCCATCTATCATAGCCGGTACCGCCGCCGTCATCTCCGGGGTCGATAATCATGTAAGGATTTACGTTATTCTCGGTGCCATCGTCGTTGGAGACGACCCAGGTAAAGGGGTCGCAGCAGCAGGGCACCAAGCCTTTGTTCTGCGGGCCGCCCTGCATCCTGGCGTACGTAATGCCCACGCTGCTAAAAGCCACCACCGCCACCAGTGCTATGATTAGCCACCTGCCCGGCCTGACCTGTGTCTTCAACCGGGCTAATCTCGTCACAATCTTACCTCTTTACCAGCCTCTTTTTTACTCTATATACATATTCCACTGGACAAATGAAAAGACAACATTAACCGAGAATGTTCCCTCGCAGCTTTCCTGCATGGTAACAATCACCATTCCGTCAAAGCTGTCAGGGTAGACGCCCGCCTGCTCTATCTGCGTGCCTTCCGTCACTCCTAGTACAGACACCTCTACTCCAGCCGGGACGACCGATACCGCAATGTTCTGTATCTTTACCGGTATTGTTCCTGTATTCGTTATGGTGAAACCGCAGGTATAGGTGCCAGGCTGCGCATCCGTGAGGGTAACGACCAGGGTATGAGGGGCACTAACGGAGCAAGTAATCTGAGGGTCTGAGCACGCACCTGAGCTCAGCACCACCTCAACATAGCCCAAGTTCGCCGTTCCATCAATGCTGACCTCGTCCGTCCAGGCGGCGTAGCCGACACCTGTCACGCATAGGGCGAGGAGCAATGCTATGGACAGCGTTCCCAGCCGGGAAAACCTGCTTCTTTTCCTTCTCATTTCACTCAAGCCCACGCGTTGCTTTTATGCTGCAAAGGCAATTTTCCTGTTCCTTTCTCCTTACCAGTGGATGGGGCAAAGAACATTACCACCCTTTGCCTCTTCCCCTGCCAAGGAGAGGGGGTGGGGTTGCCCACCCCCTTCTCGTTTTGCTACCATCACCCGCGTTGTTATGGCGTTGGTATCGGGTGTATGGACTCGTTGTACTGTACAGCCTCCAGAATAATCTGGAAGGTCAGTACCGCACCCTGCGGAGCCGGCTGCATGATATGAATCCAGAAGCTTATCTCGCCACTGTCACCCCCTGGGTGGAGCTGATCGCCGATATGGTCGCCCCACGAGAACTCGATGTCCGGCGCACCATCCCCATCCAGGTCAAGCTCCATGGCGGGGTATCTTTCAGGCTGAATCCAGTCTATGATGTGCTCACCGTAGTCACTCTGTATGATGACCCTCTCAAAGTGCAGGGGTATCGTCCCGCAGTTGCGGGCATAGACGCTTACCGCTACAAAGTAGCAGGGATAAACGTTACCCATTGTCAGCTCTATTGTGTGAGGGTCCACTATTTCGGCATCTGTGTAGCCTACGTCTTTACCTGTAAACCAAGTGTAAGGAGACGGCCCTGCAAACCCAGGACGGCAGTTGCGGTCCATGACAACGTTCGGCGGTCCGGGGTCTGTGGTTGAGAAATCGGTCCACTCCCAACAAAGAGACCCGGTTTCAATCCCGCCGTGCACATACAGTGAATCCCACCACAGGGCGTAGCTGATACCCATCGCGCCCAGAGCCACAACTAGGGCTAAACAAAGTAAACCAATCTTCTTCGTATTTCCCCCTTATGGTCTCCTTCCTCCCAAGAGTATTCGGGGGATGTGCGGGGGCTAAATCCTCCGCACAGTCCTAGCCTAGGGTGGGAGGGAATTCGTTGTACTGGCCGAAGGGAAGCATGATCTCGAACATGTAAATCATGCCCTGATCGGCAGTATTGTCCAGGTGCACGGTGAGCTCCCCCCACTGTATTTCACCTGGATGGAGCTGTAACGTTAGCCAGTCGATGGGGTTGCCATCCATGTCTGTGAAGGTGAAGGTGGCGCCCGGTGGCAACTCCGTGAAGATCATAGGCACGTCAAAGTGAATGGGCACGCTGCCAGTACACTCAATGTTCCAGTCAACAGTGTAGGTGACGCTCGGATAGGCATTTTCGATCATTATCTGCATATCCCAAGGAGATATCATCCCAGCTTCTATAAAGCTAACATCCTTTACCTCATCATCATAAGCGGCCTCAATGCTCCATATGGCATCGACGTTACCAGTGTAGACCTCACCATGGATGGTCAGCACGCCCATCCACAGGGCAGCGCCCACGCCTAGGGCGCCCAGCGCCAAGACCAGCGCCAGACATATAATTCCTATTTTTTTCATCTTTATTTTTCTCCTTTTTTAGAGTTTCTCATGCCCTCAGAGATTTTCCCGTATCGACCTCTCCCCGCTTGGGGTTCATTGAGTTTGTTGAGTTCATTGACTCGGGGAGCCCGGGTATTTCCTATCTCTCATCGGGTATATCCCAATTACACCCCATCTTTGATTTAAGGTGTGCCTTACCGGTCTCGCCCTCACCTTCATCCTCTCCCGCCGAGAGAGAGGATACTTGATAAGGAAGCCCGGTCGCCCTGCTCGACCTGCCTTGAAACGGGTCCAGGGCATCGGCGGTCGTTATTATCAAAAAAGCTCTTGAACACAGCCTATTTTGCATTTTCAAACTGAACTATCCTCTTTCATGTTCCGCGAGGGGCCGGGTGCGGCGCAGCAAGGAGCGAACCCTGGCCAGCAATTCCCTCAAGCTTAAGGGAGAGGTCAGGTAGGCATCAGCGCCCATTTCCAGAAACTCGACTCCCGCCGCCTCTTCCTGCTCGTGCCCGAGAATGATGATGGGAACATCGGATATCTCCCGAATGCGGATACAAAGCTCATCACCATTCAGTCTGTGGCTGTTCTCACGCATCAATATGAGGTCAGGAGAGCTTCTACTTACCTCGGCCAAAGCTTGTATGCTCCCGGCAACATTTACAATTCGAAAGCCGGAATACTGTAATACAAAGGTTAAGTTATCTGTCATCGCTAAGTCGGGACACACAAGCAAAATCTTCTCCACGGTTAACCCGGCCTTAAATACCAGTACCTAAATCCAGTGTAATGGGGAATGTCAGAGAAGTCAGTAGCTACTCGGTTACCGGAGGTTTCTTTTTGGTTATAAAAATATCAGAGAGGTCTCTACCCACTCGAAGCGGAGGCTCTAATAACGTAGCCTATACCTCTTTCATTGAAGATGATTTCTGGGGTCGAGGGGTTTTCCTCGATTTTAGACCTCAAGCGATAAACACTCAGCTTGAGAAGTTCTCTTGCGTCACCATAGTTTGGACCCCAGACATGCTGGAGCAGCTCGGCGCTGCTGCATACCCTTCCCTGGTTCTTGATTAGATGACAAAGGAGTCTATATTGAAGAGGGGTTAACTTCACCGACTTTCCCGAGATACATACCTGGCGAGTATCGTAATTTATAGACAACTTGCCATTCAAGAATAAGGAAACATCGTGACTATTGGGGGAGCGGCGGCGGAGAATAGTATTGACCTTAGCAATAAACTCCATGGGGATGAAAGATGGGGACACCCAGTCATCAGCACCCATATCCAGAGCTTTCACCTTGTTCATGACATCATCGATCTGGCTAATAACGATGATGGGTACATCAGAGAAGCTGCGAATCTGGGTTATTAATTCAAAGTTGTCCGAAAATGATGCCTCTTTGCTTCGTTCTGGAAGGTGAAACATAACGATGTCTGGTTGTTCTCTATGTATCAGCTCCAGGCTTTCTTTGGCTTCATTGGCGTGGGCTAAACTTAAGTCCGGCCATCTTACGTGCAGGATATAGACGATAGCTTGCGATAATTCTTGGGAGTGGCTAACAACCAGAACTTTCATCCCTCATCCCTTTCACCAAAAACAATAGCGAAACCAGCCTTCAAGGTCGGTTTCGCTATTGACTCTGCTGAACCCAAGCGACCACTTACAGATTCAGCTTCACCGCCTCCTCACATACAAAACGGCCATTGAACTTTCAGTCTATCTTTCCTCCCACATCCATTTGCCCGCTATCAACTTTCTCCGACCACCCAATTCGCACTCCGTGGAACTTACGCAATCACTCTCTCAATGTTCCTCTGCGCAGATTATTCGTAGTAATAACATAGGTAAGGATAATCTATATAAGAGTAACATCTCTTCAAAGGGAAGTCAATATACTTAACTTAACCTTATCTTACCAGCCGAGGACTTTTTTCCTATGACTATTTTCTAATCAAATTGATACTTTTGGGTGATTGTGCGGTTAGCTGAAGTGAGTTACCCCTAAGATGGGAAGAGGGCATCTTTGCATCAAGAGGCGCGACATGATATTTTTTAAGCTAATGGCTATTCGAGAAGTTAGCGAAATCTTAGAGCAGGAATATGGCCCTCTGGAGTGGCACTCGTATCAAGACCCTATTGATGTGCTCATAGGAACCATACTGTCCCAAAATACCTCAGATGCAAATTCGGGAAGAGCTTTTGCCTCTCTTAAAGCTAGCTTTGACAGCTGGGAAGCTGTGGCCTCGGCCCCAGCAGAGCACATCGCTCAGACCATTAAGTCCGAGGGGTTATGCCAAATCAAAGCCGCTAGAATCAAGCAGGTACTTGAGCAAATTGAAAAGGAACAGGGTCATATCAGCCTTGATTTCCTCAACTCGAAGACCATGGCCGAAGCTAAAGACTACTTGATGCGTCTGCCTGGAGTAGGCCATAAGACAGCCAGTTGCGTGCTACTTTTTTCCCTGGGGAAGCCATCTTTGCCCGTAGATACCCACGTTTTTCGGATAGCATTCCGTCCATTTGAAATTTGCATGCCGATGGGTTAACCTACAACTATTAGAAATATATGGACATCCCTTTCTCAAGATGGCACCTGGCAATCGAAAAGCGGAGGTCACGCAGACATTTCGATCCAAATCTACCCATAGCGCCAGAGGCCCTGGCAGCTCTGGATAAGGTCTGTAACCAGTTCGCTCCATTTCCCCATGCTCGGTCACGTCTTGTAACTGAATCGGCAAAGGGCGTTTTCAAAGGCATTATTGGAAGCTACGGTAAGGTCAAAGACGCCCCGGCGTTCATTGCTTTTATTGGAAACAGGGATGATCCATTTGTCCAGGAGGAGGTCGGCTACACAGGTGAGGGAATCATCTTAGAGGCGACAGCTTTGGGGTTAAATACGTGTTGGGTTGCCGGCTTCTTCAGACCGAAGATCGTGGCCTCTCTTATAGAAGTGAGCAACAAAGAACGGGTACTAGCCATAACTCCAGTGGGCTATGCGCGGGAGTTTGAGTCATGGGAGGAGAAGTTGATGACTGGCTTTGGTCGGTCACATAATCGTCTGCCACTTTCTAAGTTGGTTAGAGGCTTGCCAAGGGAGAAGTGGCCTGACTGGGTAAACATATGTCTTGAAGCTGCCAGGCTCGCTCCTTCTGCTGTGAATCGTCAACCATGGAGTTTTGATGTACAAGATGATAGTATCACAGTCTTCGTAAGGACCAGGGGGCTGGAGTTCAATGTCTCTAAACGTTTGGATTGCGGTATTGCGATGCTGCATCTGGAAGTAGCTGCTGTCGACTCTGGTTGTAAGGGGGAATGGGAATTCTTACCATCTCCACAGGTAGCCAAATTCAAGATTCGTTCCTAAGGTGTTCTTCTGGAGTTGACGCTGGGTGGTAAGTAACAGAAGCCTGCTTTGTTACGTAGCTGCACTTTGTAGCGGGTAGTGACTTGCATTGACTTTCTTTTGTAGCCAAGATATATATATTTTGGGGTATTAACCGGTTAAGAGTGCTCCAGGGAGGTTTGGTACATGTCACTAAGAATTGTTGTTGGTACGAATTGGGGCGACGAAGGCAAGGGCCGTATGGTAGATTATCTGGCGCAGAATGCCGACTTCGTTATTAGGTTCCAGGGCGGAAACAATGCAGGCCACACTATTGAGAATGAGTTCGGTAATTTCAAACTACACCTTATACCTTCCGGGATTTTCTGCAAAAATGTCGTTAATATTCTTGGCCCGGGAACGGTCGTAAACCTCGAGGCAGCCTATCACGAGATGGAAGACTTAAGAAAACGAGGTATAGATATCACCCATCAAAACTACCAGATTTCCGATCGTGCCACCATCTGTTTCCCTTTTCACCAGCTTCAGGACGAATATGAGGAAAGTCGCCTTGCCCAGGCTATGTTTGGCTCTACCAAGCAAGGTATAGCTCCAGTCTATGGCGACAGATATATGAAGTACGGCATCCAGGTAGGTGCACTTTTTCACCCGGAATATCTTAAGCAGGAGATAGCTCGGTGCCTTGACCTGAAAAACAGTATTTTTGAACAAGTCTACAACAAACCTCCCGCCAGTCCAGAGGAAACCTTCCAATGGGCAATGAAATATGGCGAGATACTAAAACCCCATATCTGCGATAGTGTGACTTTGCTTAAGGAAGCACAGAAACGCGGAAGACGTGTGCTGCTGGAAGGTCAACTTGGAGCACTGCGGGATATCATTTACGGCATATATCCATTCCCGACATCGTCATCGACCATAGCCTCATTCGGAGCTGTGGGGGCAGGCTATTTCAGTAGTGAGATGCCAATCGTGACTGGGGTAATGAAGGCATTCTCTACATGTGTCGGAGAAGGCCCGTTTACGACTGAAATCCATGGTGAACTGGTAAACAAGATTCGCGAAACATCCTTTGAGTATGGAGCTTTAACAGGACGGCCGAGGCGTATCGGTTGGTTTGATGCTGTCGCTTCACGATATGGTGCTTATGTAAGCGGGTCAACCGAGATAGCCTTGACGAAGCTGGACTCATTATCAGGGCTCGATACCCTAAAGATATGCACTAGCTATCGGATAGATTCCAGAATTACAGAGTCTTTTCCTATTAACCCGGACCTGGTAAAAGCAGAACCAGTCTATATTGAAATGCCAGGTTGGGGGAACGATATCACTGCAGTACGCCAGCTTAGAGAATTGCCAAAAACCGCACAGAATTACATCGAGAAAATACAGGACCTGGTAGATAAGCCTATTAGATACGTGTCCGTCGGACCTCATCGCGAGGCGATGATTTTGAGATAGCATAAAGAAGGCGAGGCAGAGTCCCAGAGTATACTTGAGGGTGAAATTGCACATTAACTTGTTTTGTTCAGTAAGTTACATTAGCGTTTTTTGATTAGTGAATCACAGTCCATCGTTTTGTTGCCTG
>Ga0307376_10004530_pt1 | contig 12718 bp, 17 predicted proteins | sample TR2MG_FD_202536 | JGI IMG/M metagenome (GOLD analysis project Ga0307376, IMG submission 202536) | Soil microbial communities from Risofladan, Vaasa, Finland - TR-2 | ecosystem: Environmental > Terrestrial > Soil > Coastal area > Acid sulfate soil | place: Finland: Risofladan, Vaasa | collected... | reverse complement strand
TCGGTATGCGTCACTCCTTCTAATTTCTCGCCGGCTAGTCCGGTTTGAAGTGTGAAGATTAAAACGGGCCTCTTCGGAGGCCCGTTTTTTTATTGGCTATACGCTTTGCCTGAGGTAAACCATAAGGCAGGCACTTGGTTGAACATGATTTGTCTTCATATGCAATAATGTACAATATGAATATTATTGGTTATGTATTGACGGAGCACGCAGAGCTTGAGATGAGCCGCCGCCAGATCGAGCCGGAATGGGTGGCAACAATAATGGCCACGCCCGAACAAATAGTGGAAGGCTTTAATGGTCGCAAGGTATTCCAGTCCAGAATCGAATCAGGTGACAAGACTCATCTGATTCGCTTGGTGGTGGAAGAATGGCATTCACCACCTGTGGTCGAGACAATTTACCGGACAAGCAAGATTGAGAAATATTGGAGGGTGGCATGAAAGTCGACTACGATAAGCAGGTAGATATCCTGTCCGTTGTGTTTTCCGATTCACGTGTCGATGAAAGCGATGAAGTTAGGCCTGGGGTGATCCTGGATTTCGATGCAAGCGGACGTGTGGTCGGAATGGAAATTCTTGACGCAAGCCGACGAATGGACAACCCCGCATCAGTGGAATTTGCGGTTAAAGCCGCATGAACTGCGAGGTGTGAAGATTACAATGGGCCTCTTCGGAGGCCCATTTCTTATTTGTTGTCTTTTTGCCTATATGAAATTTACGCAGAACGGCAGAATGTAGGTTGGGCTGAGCGGTTTTATCACGAAGCCCAACCTACATGGTCTGTTGCCGGACAGGGAAACCGTGCATAACGCATTTTCAGATCGAAGGTTCTCGCCATGAAGATTAAGTATTTTCAAGACACCGATACGCTCTATATTGAATTAAATCAACCGTTGTGAGCGAAAGCAGGGATCTGGATGCGGGGCAATGTTTGCAGTATCGCCGTTGAACATGCGCGGGATCGCACGGATATTCCGCAATTCTCCTTCGAGCAAATTGCCGCTTGAGAATATAGCGCCCATGAGGGTCAGCCTTTGCTGCTCCTCGAGTTGCCGTTCAGCGGCCTTGTTACGGGTTGGTTGGGCCGTCTGGCGTGGCGGCCAATATGCCGCGCTCTCGTAGCAGGCCGATGATGCGCTCCACGCATTCTTCCAGCGGCGTGCCTCCCGTATCCAGCACCAAATCGGGTTCCTCCGGCTCTTCGTAAGGGGAGGAAATTCCAGTAAAATTCGGTATCAAACCCTGACGCGCCTTGCGGTAAAGCCCTTTGACGTCTCTTTGTTCGCATACCTCCAGCGAACAACGGCAGTGAATTTCGATAAAATCACCCGGTGCCACCAGCGCCCTCACTTTTTCCCGGTCGGCACGGAACGGGGAGATGAAGGCCGTCAGGGAGATTACCCCGGCTTCCACAAAAAGCTTGGTCATTTCACCGATACGCCGGATGTTTTCCGCCCGGTCGGCGGAGCTGAAACCGAGGTCGGCACACAGGCCGTGGCGGACATTGTCACCATCGAACACAAAAGTATGGCAGCCGATGCGATGCAGTGTTTCCTCGACGGTGTGGGCTAGGGTGGATTTACCCGAGCCAGACAGGCCGGTGAACCATAGAATCGCGGCACGGTGGCCGCTGAGATTTTCACGGTTGTGGCGGGTGACGGTGGCGTGGTGCCAGACAACGTTGTTGGGGGTATCTGCTTGCTGGTTGTTCATGCTGGGTACTGTAATGATCAAGTATCGATGCGAGATTGTACGGCAAGTTGAGGCGTGCCGACTATCCGGCTTGGCGTGGTGCTGGACGGATAGCAAGCACAGCCCGGATCCGCTACGCTTTATCCAGACTCAAACTCGCTGAAACGGGCCTCTTCGGAGGTCCGTTGTAATTGCTGAACAGGGCTGCATGCAGGCAATAATTGACAGGCACTTATGCGTGTTGTATTTTGTGAGTGATTTATGTGTTTAATGGGTGATGCAATTATGACTACAATTTCTGTTCGCCTTCCCGATCCTCTTCTCAAGGCTGCGGAGGCGGGTGCCAAAGCCCTGCATGTTCCTCGCTCCGAATATTTCAGGCTTGCCATTGAGGAGATGAACCGGCGTTTGCAGGAGCAGGAGCGCAGGCAGCGCTTGATGCGCGCTTCGCAACGGGTAAGGGCGGAGAGCATGGCAGTAAACGCCGAATTCGAGGCGATTGAGCATGACAGCCAGGCTTAATCACGGTGATGTGTGGCTGGCGAATCTGAATCCTGGGCGGGGAACCGAACCGGGCAAAATGCGCCCTGTCCTGATTGTTCAAAGCCAGGCGCTACTCGATGCAAGGCATCCTTCGACCCTGGTGTTGCCGCTGACGACCAACCTGATTGACGATGCCGAACCGCTGCGCCTTCGCCTGCCTGCACAAGAGCGACTCGAACAGGATTCCGATATTTTGCTGGATCAGCTTCGAGCGGTAGACAACCGGCGTTTGGTAACTGGCCCTCTCGCTTCCTGTAATGACGATTTCATGCAGCAGATTTACACCGCGCTACGCGAAGTCATGGATATTCCCGATATTCCGACGTAGTGAAACCTTAGGGAATACTCTCCGCCCCGCCTTGTGGTTTCTATTGGATAACACTTTGAGCGAATTGATCACGGAATCGGGCCGCTGTGTCGCCTGCGGCCTGTGCTTGCCCCATTGCCCCACTTACCGAAAAACCCTGAGCGAGGCGGATTCGCCGCGCGGGCGCATTGCGCTGATGCAGGGGGTGCTGGAGGGCCGGCTTCCGGCGAATGAGCGTCTTCTGGCGCACCTCGATTTATGCCTGAGCTGCCGCGCCTGCGAAGCCGTTTGTCCGAACAATGTGCCTTATGGCCGGTTGATCGCCGGGATGCGCGGCGTGCTGGAGAAAACGCGGCGGCAAAGTCCGTGGCGGCGGCTGGCGCGCATGGTATTGGTGGACGGCGTCGTAACAAAACCGGCCATGTTGCGGTTGGCGTCAGGCATGGTGCGCGCCTGGCAGGCGTCGGGCCTGCAGGCGCTGACAGGCAAATTCAGCGGGTTGAGGCGCTTTGGCCTGGTGCGGATCGCGGTGCAATTGCCGCCGATGAAGCTGCAACCGCTCTGGAAAGCGGTTTATCCGCCAGTTGGCAAGGCGCGTGGCGAGGTGGGCCTGTTTCTCGGCTGCGTGGCGCGCGTGTCGGATGTCGAAACACTCTCGGCCTCGATTTTTGTGCTTAACAAGCTGGGCTACAGGGTGCATTTGCCGCCCGGCCAGTCTTGCTGCGGTGCCATGCACGAAAGTCTGGGCGAGCTCGAAAAAGCTTGCAGCTTTGAGCAGGGAAATATCGATGCATTTGCCGGCCTGGAACTGGATGCCGTGATTTCAACCGCCACCGGCTGTGGTGCGGCATTGAAAAGTTATCCACCGGTTTTCGCGGATAGGGTAATGGATATCAGCGAATTCCTGGCCGGGGTTCGGGGTTGGGAGGGGATAACAATTGCTCCGCTGGCGGAAAAGGTGGCGGTGCATGAGCCTTGCTCGATGCGGAATGTGCTGTATTGCCACAGTCAGCCCTACGATCTGTTGCGCCGAATTCCCGATGCGACCATTGAGCCCTTGGCGGGAAACAACCAGTGCTGCGGCGCGGCGGGAACCTATTTTTTGAGCCAGCCGAAAATGGCGGAAGCCCTGCTGGCGGATAAAACGGACGCGATAAAGGCCAGCGGAGCGCGTTTCCTGGTCACTTCGAATTTCGGTTGCGCCATGCATATGGCTGGCGGCTTGAGGGAGGCCGGAGTCGAGATCGAGGTGGTACATCCGATAACTTTGCTGGCCAGACAAATGGGGTTTGATGATGACAGGAATCGATAATTTTATTGCCCAGATCGACAAGGGGATGCGCACGCTGTTTGCTCCGGCGCGGACAAGCAGCCCATTGCCGGGAAAGAACCTGGCCGAGGCGGAGATGGGCGCGGATGAGAAGCGTCTGGCGGCAGCGCTGATGCGCGTGAACCACAGCGGCGAGGTCTGTGCGCAGGCACTGTATCATGGGCAGGCGTTGACGGCGCGCCGCACTGAGATACAGCAGGCTCTGGAACAGGCTGCCAGCGAGGAAGCCGGGCACATGAACTGGTGCGAAAGTCGCATCAATGAGCTTGGCGGGCGGAAGAGCCTGCTCAATCCGGTTTGGTATACAGGCGCACTGGCGATCGGTGCCCTCGCTGGCGCGCTCGGGGATAAATGGAATCTGGGTTTTCTGGCGGAAACCGAGCGCCAGGTAGTGCGCCACCTCGATGGTCACCTGCGGCGCCTGCCGGTTCAGGACGAGAAAAGCCGTGCGATCATTGGGCAGATGATGGAGGATGAGGCGCATCACGCCTCCGTCGCGCTGGAGCATGGCGGTGCGGAACTGCCCGCACCGGTGAAGGCGGCGATGAAACTTTCCGCCAGGGTGATGACGCGGACAGCGTACTGGGCTTAACGAAATTTACCGCAAAGGACGCAAAGGAGCGCAAGGTAAATCAATCACCGATTCAGTGAGTCAATCAGAAAAATTGAATTCCTTTGCGAAACCTCGCGTCCTTTGCGGTGAAAAGTTTTTTTACTCTTCCACGATTTCGAAATCATGCGTGATTTCGGCGGTTTTGCCGAGCATGATCGAGGCAGAGCAGTATTTTTCCGCGGACAGCTTGATTGCTTTTTCCACTTGCTCCGGCTTGACGTCCTTGCCGCGCACGGTGAAGTGGAAGTGCATCCTGGTGAATACCTTGGGCTCCTTGTCGGCACGTTCCGCTTCGATCGACACTTCGCAACCGCTGATGGCTTGGCGGCTTTTTTTCAGGATCGCCACGACGTCGAAGGCGGTGCAGCCGCCCGCGCCGAGCAGCAGCATTTCCATCGGGCGCGGCCCGAGGTTGCGCCCGCCGGCGTCGGGCGGCCCATCCATCAGGACGGCGTGGTTGCTATCCGTGATGCCGAGAAAGCTGGCGTCTTCCACCCATTTGACCCGTGTCCGCATGAGATTTCCTTTGCAAGATATTCGATGGGGCGGATTATAGCATTGAGGCAGCGAATTTACGTTTGACAGCGGCCGCGGTCTTGGCATAAAATGCGCGTCTTTCTCTGATACAGCAACCGGAATTACTGCATGAAAACCTTTTCTGCAAAGTCGCACGAAGTAAAACGTGACTGGTACGTGGTGGATGCCACCAATAAAGTTTTGGGTCGTCTGGCTAGCGAGATCGCATTGCGCCTGCGCGGCAAGCACAAGCCTGAATTTACCCCGCACGTGGATACCGGCGATTACATCGTGGTGATCAACGTGGACAAACTGCGCGTCACGGGCAACAAGGCTGAGGGCAAGGTGTATCACCGCCATACCGGTTATCCCGGCGGTCTTTACACCACCACTTTCGCCAAGATGCACGCCCGTTTTCCTGGCCGTCCGTTGGAAAAAGCGGTCAAGGGCATGTTGCCGAAAGGCCCACTGGGCTACGCCATGTTCCGCAAGCTGAAGGTGTACAAAGGCGCGCAACACATGCATAGCGCACAGCAACCCAAAGTACTGGAAATTTAAGGAATCACCATGATCGGCAACTACTACTACGGCACAGGCCGCCGCAAGAGCTCGGTAGCTCGGGTGTTTCTGAAACCCGGCAAGGGCGATATCATCGTCAACGACAAGCCCGTGGATATTTTCTTCTCGCGCGAAACCGGCCGCATGGTCGTGCGCCAGCCGCTGGAATTGACCAGCCATCAAGGTACGTTCGACATTATGGTCAACGTCCACGGTGGCGGTGAATCCGGCCAGGCCGGCGCGGTGCGCCACGGCATTACACGCGCCCTGATCGATTACGATGCGGCACTGAAAAGCACGCTGAGCAATGCCGGCCTGGTTACCCGCGATGCGCGCGAGGTTGAACGGAAGAAAGTCGGCCTGCGCAAGGCGCGTCGCGCCAAGCAGTTCTCCAAGCGTTAATCGCTGTTGCAATCGCAAAAAAGCCGCCTCTGGGCGGCTTTTTTGTTGCTTATCAGTCATTGTCGTCCGGCGGCAATGGGCTTATTATTATCAATGAATTCGATATTGGGGTTTGAGCACTATGGTTAAGGTCGGAATCGTAGGCGGTACGGGATATACCGGGGTGGAATTGCTGCGTTTGCTGGCGCAGCATCCGGAGGTCGATCTGGTGGCCATCACTTCGCGCAAGGAAGTCGGCATGGCGGTGAGCGACATGTTTCCCAATCTGCGCGGCAGGGTGGGGCTGAAGTTCGTAGACCCGGCCGATGCACCGCTCAAGTCCTGCGATGTGGTGTTCTTTGCCACGCCGAACGGTATCGCCATGCAGGATGCGCGCGAACTGCTCGATGCCGGTGTGCGTGTGATCGATCTGGCGGCGGATTTCCGCATCAAGGATGTGGCGCTGTGGGAGAAATGGTACGGCATGAAACACGCTTGCCCCGACCTGATCGCCGAGGCGGTTTACGGCTTGCCGGAACTCAACCGTGAAAAGATCAAAGGGGCGCGCCTGATCGCTAACCCCGGTTGCTACCCGACTGCTGCGCAGTTGGGTTTTATGCCATTGATTGAGGCGGGTGTGGCTGATCTCGGCCATCTTGTGGCGGATTGCAAATCCGGCGTTTCCGGTGCGGGCCGCAAGGCCGAGGTGGGCGCGTTGTTCAGCGAGGCATCGGATAACTTCAAGGCTTATGCGGTAGCCGGACATCGCCATTTACCGGAGATTCGCCAGGGTCTTTCACTCGCGGCAGGCAAACCGGTGCAACTCACCTTCGTGCCTCATCTGACGCCGCTGATCCGCGGTATCCACGCAACTTTGTATGTGCGTCTGACCGCCGATGCTGATTTGCAGGCGCTTTATGAGAAGCGCTACGCCAAAGAGTATTTTGTCGATGTGCTGCCTGCCGGCGCGCATCCCGAGACCCGTTCGGTACGCGGCGGCAACTTTTGCCGTATTGCAGTGCACCGGCCCCAGGGCGGCGATGTTGCCGTGGTACTATCGGTAATCGACAATCTGACCAAGGGCGCTGCGGGACAGGCGGTGCAGAACATGAATATTCTGTTTGGCATTTCCGAAACCATGGGACTGGAGCAAATTCCACTGTTGCCATGAAGTTACGCTGTGCTCTGAAACGCTATTTTGGTATTGCTGCTTCTCCTCTGACTGTGCGCAGGCATGTGGCGTGGTACTGGCGCTTGCCGTTGTTCGCGATTCTACTGGCGGGCATGGCGATTCTATCATGGTGGTTCTATGATGCCGGAATGCGTTTTGCCGGATTTGAGCGCGGTGTCACGGTGGAAGAGCTGCAGCGGTTGAGGGCAAAGGTCGGGGTACTGGAGCGAGAAAATGCCAGCTTGCGTTCGGATGGGGCGCAAAGCGAGCGCAAAATGCAGATCGAGCAGATAACGCAGAAAGACCTTGTCAAAAACGTCAAGACGTTGCAGGATGAGAATGCCCAGCTGAAGGAGGATCTGGTTTTCTTCCGCAAGCAGATGTCGCCCGACAAGAATGCCGGTGAACTTAGTATTTACCGGTTCAAGGTTGAAAACACCATGCCGGGCGAATACCGATACAGGCTACTGCTGTTGCAGGGTGGGCAGAGGGAGCGCGAATTCCAGGGCAGGGTGGAATTGCTGGTCAATTTTTCTCAAGAAGGTGAAAAGACGGTGATGACCATTCCCTCTTCGAAGGGAGCCGATGCCCGTGCATACAATTTGAGCTTCAAGTATTATCAGCGTCTGGAAGGCACTTTTCATATGGAACCCAAGGCGGTGGTGAAGAATGTTCAGATACGTGTGTTCGAAAATGGTTCGGCGCAGCCGAAACTGATGCAATCCGTCAACTTGACTTGAAGATTGGGGATAGGGGATGTTTTTTGGAAACGACAAAAAAAGCAAGCCACAAAACCGGATCGATTCCTTGATCGGAGCCGGTACGAAAATAGAAGGTAACATCATCTTCAGCGGCGGCTTGCGGGTAGACGGCTGTATCAAGGGAAATATCAGCGAGGTGAGCGACCAGCCCAGCACGCTGGTGTTGAGCGAGCAGGCGCGGATCGAGGGCGTGATCCGCGTATCGCATGTAGTCATCAACGGTACCGTGATGGGGCCGGTGCACGCCCATGAATATGTGGAGCTGCAATCGAAATCCCGCGTCACCGGCGATGTGTTCTACAAGACCCTGGAGATGCATGTCGGGGCGATTATCGAAGGCAAGCTGGTGCACCGGGAAGAGGTCGCCGAGCAACCGATTGAAATTGAGCCGGTTGTAAGTGGTTGACTAATTAACTCAACTATAGGATAATTGGCTATACCAGTTTTTTAAGGAGATGCAGAATGAATGCTGTGACTGATATGCCCAGCCCGCTGAACTTTACCGATAGTGCTGCGGCCAAGGTGAAACAGTTGATCGACGAGGAAGGCAATCCGGCGCTGAAGCTGCGCGTATTCGTGAGCGGTGGCGGTTGTTCCGGCTTCCAGTACGGCTTCACCTTCGATGAGACCGTCAATGAAGATGATACGACGGTGGAGAAGGGGGGCGTGTCCCTGTTGATCGATCCGATGAGCTTCCAGTATCTGGTGGGTTCGGAGATTGACTACCAGGAGGGTTTGCAGGGCTCGCAGTTCGTGATCAAGAACCCGAATGCCACCACAACTTGCGGTTGCGGTTCGTCCTTCTCGGCGTAAATCTCAAGTGGTTTGGTAAATAAAGAAAGGGGCGAAAGCCCCTTTCTTTATTTTAAGCCGGGTAGATTGCGCCGAGAATGCGTGTTCCTTTTGCGCCCGTCACCTCCGGCAAATTACCCGCATTTCCGTCAAGCGTCTGCCTGGCCAGCCAGGCGAAGGCAAATGCTTCCACCCAGTCTGCATTTACACCCAAATCATCGGTTAATGCAATGGCCCTATCCGACAGGCGCTGCTTCAGCCGGCGTACCAGCGCTCCGTTATGGGCGCCGCCGCCGCACAGGTAGATTTCGTCGGCCTCTTTGCAGTGTGTCTCGAGGGCTGTGGCTATCCCGTCTACAGTCAATTCCAACAGCGTAGCCTGAACGTCGGCCGGAGACAAACCAGACGCCAGGAAATGCTCCAGCCACGGTAGGTTGAACAGGTCGCGGCCGGTGCTTTTGGGCGGAGTGGCGGAAAAAAACGGTTCAGCGAGAAGTTTTTGCAGCAGTTCGGGGATGACTCCGCCACTTTCCGCCCAAGCCCCATCCCTGTCATAGGGTTGGCCGATGTGTCGCATGGCCCAGGCATCCATCAGGAGATTGCCAGGGCCGCAGTCGAAGCCGAGCACTTTGCCGTGGGGCGGCAGGTAGGTCAGGTTGCTGATGCCGCCGATGTTGACGATGGCACGGTGATGTTCAGGGTGGCGGAATAGTGCGGCGTGGAAGGCCGGCACCAGGGGCGCACCTTGTCCGCCAGCCGCAATGTCGCGGCTTCTGAAATCCGCAATCACGGAGATGCCGGTCAGTTCGGCGAGCAACGCCGGATTCGCCAGTTGGAGAGTGATGCCGAGATCGGGACGGTGGCGCACGGTCTGTCCGTGGCAGCCGATGGCTTTTATTTGCGCGGCTTTGATTCCGGATTGCTTCAGCAATGCCAGGACTGCTTCGGCATAGCTGCGCGACAGCTCGTTGGCTGCCAGCGCCGCGCGTTCCAGCTCGTTGGCTCCGGCACTGTTCAGCGCGAGCAGTTCGGCACGCAAGGCCTCATCAAACGGGAGGAATTGGCTGTGCAGCAGTTCGCCGGCGTTGCCCTCAAAAGCGGCCAGAACCGCATCAATACCATCGAGGCTGGTGCCGGACATGAGCCCGACATAGTATTGTGCGGTCAAAACTCAGTCGAGCGATGCCAGATTGGTGTTTTTCAGCAGGTTTAGCCGGGCTGCCAGATTTTCTGCAACTTTGCTGAAATCTGCCTTGTATTGCGAGGCGATGGGGAAGGCGGTCGGCATCGCGATGGTCAGCGGGTTGCGTTGCACGCCGGCAATGCGGAATTCGTAGTGGAGGTGAGGGCCGGTTGCAAGGCCGGTCATACCGACGCGGCCGATGATGTCGCCTTGGCTGACCTTGCTGCCTTTGTGCAGATTTTTGGCGAAGGCGGAAAGATGGCCGTAGGCGGTGCTGTACGCGCCTTGATGTTGCAGAACGATCAGATTGCCGTAGCCGTGCTGCTTGCCGACGAAGGCGACAGTGCCGTCAGATACTGCTTTCACGGGAGTGCCGATCGGCGCGCCATAGTCGACCCCTCTATGGGCGCGCCATTCTTTCAGAATCGGGTGGAAGCGGGCATTGGTGAAGCCTGAAGTGATCCGCGAAAATTCGAGAGGGGAGCGCAGGAACGCCTTGCGCAGATTCTTGCCTTCCGGCGTGTAGTAGCCGCCATGGTTCGCGTGATCCTGAAAGTAAATGGCGCGGTAGCTTTTGCCATTGTTGACGAATTCTGCCGCGAGCACGCGTCCGGTCTTGATCAGTTCGCCTTTGTTGTAGAATGATTCGTAAATCACGGTGAATTTGTCGCCTTTTTGCAGGTCACGGTGGAAATCGATGTCCGATGAAAAAATGTCGGCGATCTGCATGGCGATATTGTCAGGAATGTTGGCGGCATCGGTGGCGCCGAACAATGAGTTTCTGATTTCCGCCGATTTCATCTGGACGCGGGTTTCGAGTGGTACTGCCTGGTCGCTGGCCTTGAATCCGTCGCTCCGTTTTTCCACCTTCAGCATGGTTTCGCTGTTGCTGATATATTGCAGACCGAGGAGATTTCCTTCCGAATCGGTCTGGGCGCGGACAATCCGGCCGGGTATGAGTTGCCGTAGCGATTTTGAGTCTTTTGCGCTTTGCAGGAATCCGGTGATGTCTTCGTTATTTACGTTGAGACGGTCGAGAAGCGAGGAGATGGTGTCGCCACGCTGAATTTTTTCCTCGTGCCAGAAGTTGCCGGCAATGCTGGAAGTGGGCGTGATGCTGGTGGGAAGCTGCAGATTCTCAATGACGGTATGAACGGGGATCTGGCGCGTTTCTGTTTCCGGTGCAATACCGAAAGCCGTGACCATGCCGAATAATGGCACGCTGGATAAGGCCACCAGCCAGCGCAGGCTGAATTTTCGTTCTTGCGGGAACAGCTTTTGCGTTAAAATGCCGATCTTGTTGTTTTGCATGACTTCCCTGAGTTTTTTATGTAGACAGAAGCTTAACAGAAGATGGGCTGCCAGTGAAGTTTCAATTGATTACATTTTGTGAAGCAGGCGATATAGATGACCCAGATAAGTGAAGAATTACAGATAATTAAAAGAGGATGCGATGAGTTGCTGCTGGAGCAGGAGCTTGTTGAAAAGCTGTCCAGGGGCAAGCCGCTCAGGGTCAAGGCGGGGTTCGATCCCACCGCGCCGGATCTGCACCTTGGACACACGGTGCTGCTCAACAAGTTGCGCCAGTTCCAGGAGCTGGGCCATGAGGCAATGTTCCTGATCGGCGACTTTACCGGCATGATCGGCGACCCGACCGGAAAAAATATTACCCGCAAGCCACTGACCCGCGACGATGTGATCGAGAATGCGCGTACCTATGAGCAACAGATTTTCAAGATTCTCGACCCGGAAAAAACGCTGGTGATGTTCAACTCCAGCTGGATGGGGGAGATGACGGCAGCCGATCTGATTGGCTTGGCGGCCAAGCATACGGTTGCGCGCATGCTGGAGCGGGATGACTTCCAGAAACGCTATGGTTCCGGCCAGCCAATCTCAATTCATGAGTTCCTCTATCCGCTGATTCAGGGCTATGACTCGGTGGCGATGAAGGCCGATGTCGAACTGGGTGGCACCGACCAGAAATTCAATCTGCTGGTTGGGCGCGAATTGCAGAAGCATTTCGGACAACCCCCCCAAGTCGTGCTGACCATGCCGATTCTGGAAGGACTGGACGGCGTAAACAAGATGTCGAAGTCGCTCGGCAACTATATAGGTATACATGAACCGCCCAGCGAAATGTTCGGCAAGCTGATGTCCGTTTCGGACGATCTGATGTGGCGCTATATCGAGCTGCTTTCGTTTCAGCCATTGGCTCAGGTGGCGCAGTGGAAAAAAGAAACGAGCGAAGGCCGCAACCCGCGCGATGTCAAGGTGCTTTTCGCCCAGGAGATTGTGACCCGATTCCATAGTAAGGCGGATGCGGAGGCTGCGCTGGCCGATTTTGAAGCCCGCTTCAGGCAAGGCGCGATGCCGGATGAGATGCCGGAAGTCGCGCTCTCTGGCGGGGGGGCGGATGGGTTGCCAATCAGCCAGGCTCTCAAGCAGGCAGGACTGACCGCCAGCACTTCTGATGCGCTGCGCATGATCGACCAGGGTGGCGTGAAGCTCAATGGAGAGAAGCTGAGCGATAAGGCGCTCAAGCTGAAATCAGGCGAGACTGTCGTGGCGCAGGTGGGCAAACGCAAGTTTGCGCGCATCGCGGTAATTTGATGTGAGCGCAGTCTGATGATTTTTAACGGCTTGTAATTTTCTTGTAATAAATCTGTCAAAAAGCCTTGACCGGAAAGTCAGGGTCTATATAATGCGGCCTTCTCGACGAAGCGCAAACAGCGCGGCGATGAGAAAGGTGCAAAAGAGTAGTTGCAGTTTTTGTGGAACTCTGTAGAATGCGCACCTCGCTTCGGCAGTGCCGGAGCCGCTTCCGAGGAATTGGGGGCCTTGTTCTTTAAAAAAATACAGCCGATAAGTG
>Ga0307376_10004529_pt1 | contig 12720 bp, 13 predicted proteins | sample TR2MG_FD_202536 | JGI IMG/M metagenome (GOLD analysis project Ga0307376, IMG submission 202536) | Soil microbial communities from Risofladan, Vaasa, Finland - TR-2 | ecosystem: Environmental > Terrestrial > Soil > Coastal area > Acid sulfate soil | place: Finland: Risofladan, Vaasa | collected... | reverse complement strand
CATCCACAAACGAAATTTCTCCTAATTGCTCAGCGGCATAAGGTGTAAGTCCTACTTCACCAGTTTCATCATTATACCATTGATGGGTTTTATTATACCAAATTGCCATGCTTTATACAAATCTTTGTTATAATTTTAATATTTTATATAATATTGAATTTAGTGATATGATAAAGTTAATTATATCATTGATTTAAAATTTATTTATTGAGAAATTTTTTTAAAAGTAAAAAACGATATATATGAAAAATTCACTTAAGACTCAAATCGAATCTCACCTCGAATTTAGACCATGGTATCGTAAGATAGTAAATGATTTTAATTTTGATCTTCAAAAAGATCGAGAAGCAAGAGATTTATTATCTCGTATTTTAGAAAAAAAACACTACTCGTATAACCTTGAGGAGATTTTGCTTTCTTTTAAACAAAATATCCAAAAAAAAGAATATATCTGTGTTTTTGGTTGTGGTCCTTCATTAGAAGAATCAGTTGATTTTATACTAAGTAATTTAGGAAAAAACTTTTTTAATAACTGTGTAAATTTAGCTGCTGATGGTGCTGCTCAATTGTTGAATGAGAGAATCATACCAATTGATGGTATTATAACTGATTTAGATGGTATCACTAAAAGAGATTTCCTCAAGGCGAAATATGTGATCGTCCATGCACATGGAGACAATATTATTCTTTTAGAGCATTTTAAAAACACAATTATTAACTTCACAAAAATAATCGGGACAACTCAAGCAGAATCAACTCACAATTTAATTAATCCCGGTGGCTTTACTGATGGAGATAGGATTTTAGCTTTTATAGTATCTTTTTTATTACCTCAACAAGAACTATATTTAATAGGTATGGATTTCGACGATATTGTGGGAAAGTATAGTAAACCAAATAATGAAAAGAATTATTTAGCTGATCCAATTAAGTTAAAAAAATTAAAATATGCATTGCAGATAATCGAGTGGTTATTACCCAAAATAAAAATACCGTTATATTTAATTAACACCAAATCAATTTCAGATAAATTTGATTATTTGACACTTGAAGCATTTAAAGAAAGATTTTAAGAAATTACATTTTATAATCTTCTATTCCCCGTTTTGTAATAGTATATATTACTTTTTTCTCAGGAAGAAATTGAGAATTTACTAGATGAATATAAATCATGTTCTTTTCCTTATAGCTTAAATACAATACTTCCGAGAAAAAGTGATTTAAATATTGTATTCCAACGGGAAAATCTTTAACAACCGCTTCTTCAATAAAATTTGGAGCTACCTGAGCTGTTAGAATTGTAATTAATTGAAACCGCTGAGTTAGATTGTTTATTTTTTCTAAAATTTTTAAGTATGTGGTTTTTGCTTTTAAAAATGATATTTGTTTATCGCTACTCTCAATTCTGAAAAAATTATTAATAGAGTCGATTATTAATAATTTTACATTATGGGATTTGATTATAGAATCCAATTCATTAAGTTTTAATAAAAGAGCATTGTTACTCATGATTTTTGACACGTAAATATTCTTTAATGTCTTTTCACTGCTATTTTTGTTTGATTCTGCTAACTCTCGAACTCTTTCGGGACGGAACGTGTTTTCTGTATCAAAATAAACAACTTTAAAGGAATTTTCAAACGCCTGTACTGATAATTGATGACATATCTGAGTTTTCCCTGTCTTATTAGCTCCAAAAACTACATACCCTTTACCTGAAAAGAAACCACCACCAATTGCTTTATTAAAATTCTTGGAACCAGTTGAAATTAAAGTTTTTTCATGATTTATTCTTTTAATTTCACTAATGATTTTTTTCTTATCGATTATATTAGATTCAAATACTTCTCCCATAATAAGTCGGCCTCTTAACATTCTCAGCTAATAATTATTTAGAATCTTTAAATAAACAAAAAAAACTTAATTAGGTAATACTTATTTTTATTGATAAAAGATTAAATCGTAAAATTAATTTTTGATTAAATATTGACTATTATTTATATTAATTTTAACATTTGTTTTTATATAATCAGATATTAATTTTTTCGTCCTCTAAAAATGGCAAAAAAAAAGAAAGAAGTATGTCCGTATTGTGGAAACAGTTTTGCGTATCTCAGCCGACATAAGTGCAAAGTAAAGGAGAGAGTTGAAGGTACGGAAGAAGAAGGAAAATCTGATACTGAACGAAGATTGGAAAGAATAGAGGAAAGGAAAAGAGAAGAAGTTCGTGGTTTAAAAAAGGATGAACGAATAGTTCTCAATATTATCTCACGAGAAAAGGATATTTATTTTGAGGAACTATTAGAGATAACAAAGAAGGAACGAATCGATCTCGATGGAATTCTAAATACTTTATCACTTCAATCAAAAATAGAAGTAAATCGAGAGTTAATGGAGGCCTCGTGGACAAAACACATAACCATAAATGAATCTTATGATGTAGAAATCAAAGATCGGAAAATTGACAGGAATAAAGCCGATTTCATTTTAGATATTTTTTCATACCAACCATGTTTAATCTGTCCTTTTGCGAGTAAATGTAATAGTACTAACCTTGATCAATATAATCCATCACATTGCCCTTGGTTATCAGATTGGATAGACACTACTCTGGAAGGGAAGATATATAACATAAATTTTGAGGATATTGAAGAGCTGTGAAATGTTAATACTTCTTCTTTAAACCAATTAAATATATCTCATTACTTTTTTTATTTGATGATTTAGGTTTTAAGCTTTTCACATCTATAAAATGTTGTTTCATCTTTTTGTAGAAATTCTCGAAATCAGCTCCTTGAAATACTTTTATTAAGAAATTTCCTTTGATTTTGAGGTTTTCAGTAAGCTCAAGGATGTTGAGACATAGTTTAATCTGCCTTGATTGATCACTAAATTTATTACCTGATTTATTAATACTAGCATCAGAAAGAATGAGGTCAAGTTTTTCTCCTTCGAAGTATTTACATACTTCAATAGGAAACTCAGGCGTGGTAAAATCCATTTTAAGGATTTTTATATCTTCAATGGGGGTTAATCTCTTGATATCTACGCCCATAATCTTATAATGAACGCGGTGATAATATTTGTCGAAATATTTAGTTAAATTTAATTCCGCGAATTTTTTAGCTACTTGTAACCACGAACCCGGAGCACTACCTAAATCTAATATATAATACGCTCTTTTAAAAATATTATACCTATTTTGAATGTCCAGTAATTTAAAAGCTGAACGGGCTCTATATCCTTCACGTTTAGCTTGCTTATAAGTGGCATCTTTTTTATGTTCTTCTGCATCTTTTGGCATTGTCGTTATACTAATTCAATTTTTCATTTTGTTTTAGAACTTTTTTTAATTCGTCAATTTTCATGTCTGTTTTAATCGAGATAAAATCGAAGTGAGTCCTTGAGGCTTTATAACCTTTCTCCTCAATTATTTTAATTATGTCTTCAAGTTTGGGGATAGATGAAAGTTTTAATTGCTGAGATATTTTATGAATGTTATAATATGAAATAGGCATATTTATTTCATTAAGTGCGAATTTAAGGATCTTTCGTATTCTATTTTTATTTTTAAAATTGAATTTCTCATTTAAAAGACTTAACTCTTCTAAATATGATTTTTGATGCAACTCACCAACCCATAAAGGTCCAGAATATGATAAATGCTTTTCGCTTAAGCATATAGGGCATTTTTGAGGAACTTTTAAGAGATTCTCAATAATGGATGAACGATTCCCGCAAGAATTACAATGAATAATATATCCATAACTTTTTGGTAAATCTTTTAATATCTTTGACTTCCCTCTGAAACTAATTGCAAAGATTCTTATGAAATGGTTAGAATAGAAAGTTAGAAGCGGTATTATGCCTAAATTGTTTATATTAGCAATTCTTGAGATAAAAGACATTAATATTCGCGCCCCAATTTCCTTACAATAATCTGTGTGAAGCGGTTTAGCCATATATTTTCTAATACAAGCCTTTGGTTTAACTCCAAATAACACTGCTGTATCTGTCGCTGTTATACATAACAATCCTTTATCTTTTTTAATTGCTTTAAAGGCAGAATCAATATAAAAGTTTGGAGTGCCAAAAGGATCGATTGAAATAACATCTGGTAAGGCAAAACTTCGAGAAATTTCAGAAAACAATAGGTTTGCGTCTTTATTTAATACTTCTGCTTGTTTAGGTTCGATTTCATTTAATTCTAAATTGTTTTTAATTAGTTCAACAGCAACGGGATTTATGTCGTTTAAGTATATTTTTTCAACATTTTTTGTATTTTTTAACAATCTTATTGAACCAATACCCGAAGCAGCCATTGAATCTACTACTACTAACGATACTTGGTTAATGATTTTACTATATGCTATAATAGCTAAGATTGAAATATCTCTGTTTATCTCCATTCTTTTGTTATAAAAAACATTCATAGATTTAGAGGGGATAGTATCGTTATCTATCTCGTGCAATAAGAATTTCACAGAACCTTCTTGTTTTGTAATGTACTTGTTTTTTCCAAAATCTTGATTTTCAGTTTTCATATTATCTTATACATATTAACTAGTTAATTAGGTTGTTGAGAAAAAGAGGTTTACTGGCTTTTCGCTACCTAACAAACCACCAGAAGTTCTCGTATGAATCTCATTGATATTATCTACAGTTAAAGGTTCAATATGTTCCATTTTTTTAACCTCATCCGTGTTTTCGGGGCTACCAATAATTAAAAAAACTCCTTTTAAAGTTTTAATGATAAATGCCAGAGGAAGCCATTCATAATATATGCGTATTTTAGCTTTTGGTGAAGGAAAATATGAATATATTCCACCATAAATTATTATTGCATGTAAATCCCCAACAAAACTTCCACTGTAACGATCTTTGAATTTTCGATTAATTAACGCTTGTTCGTAAGCTTTACATCTATCAGACCACTCTGATGAATCTCCTCCAAGGCACCTTATACCTCCTTCCATATTATTAGGTAATTTCTTTAATTCTTGATAAATATAATGATAAAAAGTCATACTATATGGGGATGTATCCAGAATGAATTCTGCAACTTTACCATTAAGAGCTAAAACTAGGTTAGTGTAAATTCCATAAAGAACATAGAAACTACAAATAATAGTTCCCATTTCATTATATATTCCCACTATCGTCCCTACGGTTCTATTAACTATAACATTAGATGAGCCGTCTACGGGATCTATTGTAATTCCAAACTTCCCACTACCTAGAACAGGTTCAGCTTCTTCAGAAGCAACAAATAGAAAATTGACATCACTTTCTTGAAGTGCTTTTAGGATAATGCTATGAGTTAATACATCCTCATGAATTTGGGATTCCCCATAAAGATTGACAGTCTGTTTTTCTACATTTTCAATTTCCATTCTTTGTTCGATTTCGCGTGAAGTTATTCCCCTTTCTAACAAACCCCTTATGGGAATCGTTGCTTCAGCAATTGTTTCAATAATCTCAATTAATTCGTCTCTATCTGAAAACGAAGGTGGAATATCATTAACCAACCATTTTGATAATTTTATATTTTCTTTTCTCTCGCTCATTAAAACAACTCATTTGGTGTTTCTAAATTTTAGTTCTCGAATTAAAATAATGAGCTATAATTGAAAATCTTTTATATTTTTTTATTCAAAACCGCGTTTAGTTAAAATGGAATTTAGCAGAAATGAGATATTATCATTTCCTCTATGTAAAATAAACCTTCGGTTGTTAGCTACATCTGTTCGTTCAATTTTGATAGAATTTGTCATCCAATATTGCATTACATTACCACCGCTTTCCACCTCGTAAGTTTGCCCCTCTTGAGTTTTTCTACTAATTTCATTTACTATCAAGATACCGATCTCATATTTTTGTTTTAAATTAACCAAATTAGCTAACAATTGATTTAGTCTATAATTCAGAATAAAATTTTTTCCTTTTTTCTCACGATTTAATTCTAATCGATATAAATCTGTCATAGAATCTATAATTATTAAATTAAATGTCCCATTTTTAGTTTTTAAATCATTTAGAACGGTAAATTCCAAATTAAAAATAAAATTGAATATATCGTCAAAATTCGTGGTATGAATAAATAAAATATTTTCTAATACATCCTCTAAATTGTTTTCAAACACAGCACTAATTTTTTTAAATGGTAGATTTGGTTTTGTGCATATGTAAAGCACTTTTTTTTTATTTAACGCATATATATTAGCTGTTTGAAGTGATAATGTAGTTTTCCCAACACCAAAGTCGCCCCATAATGAAGTTATTCCCTCTTTGGCATCAGTAGATTTAAAGAACTCATTTACTTTAGTTAGGGGAAATTTCATAATTAGAAATTTTTAATTGTTTCTTTAATTTATATAATTAATTTGAGAAATCAACCTTTATATATCTTAACAGAGGATTTGAATTTTTTTTATTTATTAAAGAGGGCGTTAGATAAGTATAAAATTCATTTTCAAATCTTAAATTTAGATTCTAAAATTCCCGATATTCCGTCAATCATCCTTACAACTTCCAATGAATATAGAAAACGTGGAGATAAAAATCGTGCTATTTGTCTTGTATATTCAAAAAATATTGATTTTGATAAGTATTTCTTACATGTAATTGCTGCTGTAAGAATTGGGTATAAGGAGTATTATTCCACTTTAACTTTTTCTATCGATCCCGGTAAAAAGCTAGGCTTAATGGTTTTTTTAGATGATTATTATTTAGATTCATACTGCTGTTTTGAAAAGCGTAATTTCTTTGCTATTATTCAAAAATTTATAGATACATTTGAGGAAGATACAACAACATTGATGAAATTAAACTTCAAATTAGGGCGAGGAGTTCTTGACATTACTTATAATTTAGTAAAGCAAATTTACTTTATGTTTCGGAATCGGAATGATCTTGGAGTATGCTTGATTGATGAGTTTAAATCGTCGCAATTTAGGTTATCAAGAGATATAGTTGGCAAAAAGTATACAAAGGATGAGATTTCTGCTTTGATATTAGCGTTTAGATCAGGAATCGATGTTAGATTTGATAATTATGAAGATATTTTTGAGCAGATAAGGATGAAAAAAAAGTTTATTGGAAAAACTGAAACCGAGAAATCTGAAAATCAAGATGAACCCTTATTATCATTAAAGGATGTAGTAGAAAAAGTTTTAACTGGAAAAATAACTCTCAGTAATGCAATCGAAATCATAAACTCTAATAAGGTATAATAAAATTTATCTTTTTTACAATTTTACTTTAATATAATCGATATAACAAGACACATTTTTCGCAGAAATGTAAAAATATATTTCTTTGATCAGAATTCTTTTTATATTCATTTCGTTTTAGGGATATTTAAAATTATGACAAGGCTAAAAAGTATTGATATCTTCAGAGGGATTTGCATATTCTATATGACTTTTGGGCATATGGTTAATTGGTGGATTTCTCAAGGAGATTTCTGGTTGTATGAGATTATTTGGCATTATGGTGCTCCAGTAGGAGGCGGTGGATTTTTATTAGTATCAGGTATGAGTGCTTCATTGTCCTTTAAGAGAAATCAGCTGAAAGCTCAAGATTCTCAAGAATTTAACATGAAACGAGCTAGAAATATTTATATGTTAAGGTGTTTGCTCATCTTCTTAATTTCTTTATTATGGAATTTCATCGGTACACTTTTTATGGGGCTTTCAGGAATATGGTTATGGTTTGTTATACAAACAATTTCAGTATCTTTGTTTATGGCTTGGCCGTTTTTAAAAACATCCAGAATTTTTAGAGTGTCCATGTGTTTTGTATTTTGGATTGGTAACGAAATTGTATTTTATTGGTTGACTCCATATAGTAATACACAAAACATATTAGGATATCTTTTCTATTTTCTTTACAATTCTCCCGATCAAAATGTCATTTTGGGTTATTTTCCTTTTCTTCTTTTAGGAACCGTATTCGGTGATGTTTTTTTTGAATCTAACGGTATTGACAATCTAATCGAAAGAAGATTGTTCTTAAAGAAAAAGATTGTTAGAAATGGTCTATTATTTGGAGTTCTTCTAATAGCATTTGGAATGTTATACAATTTTCCTGATTTCTCGAATAAATCAACCTTTGCTTCACATATGTTTGTCGTTGGGATTCAACTTATATTAATGGCATTTTTGGTTTATATTAAAGAGATTAGGGTAATAAGTTTCCAAAAAAGGTATAGATTCTTTGAAATTTATTCTTTTTATTCTTTTACTATATTCCTTGCTCATCAGCTTCTTTACTTCCTATTTCCACCTATTTTTAGTATTATTAACATTTGGTTTGTAATTATCCCCATTTTAATTGCGTGGACTTTTCTATTTCGATTTATTTACAAAAAATGGGATAAATACGCTTCAATTAAATTTCTAATTAATAAAGTAGCTGTTGATTTAGCAGATAGAATTGATATTGTTAAATTAAGGAAGAAATAACGTTATAACTGTTTATTCTTTATTACAGATAAATTAGAGTTTACACAGCTTCCGTGGTTCTAGCCTTCGTTTTATTAGAGAATCCGAAAATAGTAGCAGTTTGTTAAAGTGTAAATCAAACTTTTATATAAAATGTTAAATTTTAATCTTTAATTCTATAATCCTAGGTTTGGATTAAGGAAGTTAATGTTCTAATAAAAACTAGGTTTAATAATATATAATTTTCATCTGCGTAGTATGATTTGGAAATAGTAGGTTATTTTATATTCCATAAAATTCCTAAATAATCATTATTAGAATAATGATCATTATGGAGAGACTAAAAAGTATTGATATATTTCGCGGATTATGTATGAGTTGGATGTTTCTCGGCCATTTAATAGAATGGTGGATTAAACCAGAATATCTTTGGGTAAAAACATTTACGTTTTATATCTTTGATCCTATTGGAGCTGCTGGATTTTTATTCATTTCGGGTGTTAGTATTACATTATCGTACCGCAACCGATTATATAAGATTGAGGAATATAAAAACATAAGCTATTCAAGGATAAAGATGTCATACTTTTTACGGGCGATTTTTTTATTAGTGATAGCGATAATCTATAATACTGCAATTGCTATTACTATAAATCAATTATCATGGATCTGGACGTGGTTTGTGCTTATGACTGCTGCTTTTTCACTGTTAATAACATGGCCATTATTTAATCTTTCAAAAATAACAAGAATTTTAATTGGCATCATAATTTGGTTTATCAATCAGTATCTTTATATACTACTCTCTCCATATCAAGATCAATTAAGTCTTCAAGGGATATTTTATCACATTTTTTACAACGATTATAGTCAAGATCCAATTTTTTTTTTTTTTCATTTTTTCTTTTTGGAACTGTTGTTGGCGACATTTTGAATAATATAAATAACAACAAAAATCCTGAACTTAAGAGAAAACAATTAAAAAAGGAAATGATAATTCCTACAAGTCTTATTAGTTTAGGTTTAATTTCATTCGGTGTACTGTTTAACTTTCCATCATTTCTGAGCAGGAGTAGTCTTTCTTGGCTATTTTACGCAATAGGAATCGATTTATTAGTGTTAATGATCTTAATAATTCTTGAAGAATATAATTTATTTAAAACTAAGAAAAGATATCGTGTATTTTTCTATTTCTCCTATTATTCATTTACTGTTTATTTAGGGCATAATTTCTTATATTTCATATTTTATAAAAAACTAGACCTGGTAACTATATGGATTGCCGTAGTATCAACATTTATAGTTTTTAGTTTGTTTCTTAGACAAATATATAAAATATGGGGTTGGAAAGCGTCGTTAAAAACAATATTAGGCAAAATGAGTTCCAAACTAGCATATAGAATCGAAAAAAATAAGAGAAGAGAATAAATGTGGGATTTTATTTTATTCACATGGATGTAAGGCTACACCTTAACTCCAACGGAATGCTTCCATTTTTTATAACGGGATTTTTAAAAGATATATAGTTCTTAAATAGATAGTTTACGGTTTTTATATACTTGCCTTCTTTTCCAACAGCAACGGCTCTATCTTTATTACTTAAGAATAAGACATCTATTATATCTCTTTTTGGATTCACATTCGTTCGTATATTGTGAATATAGATATCATCAAAAAAGCTGAAAATTAATTTAATTAACGTAGTTTCAGCCCTAATAACTAAAATTTTTCTACTTTTGATAATATGTCGTAATTTCTTTAAATGAGATTTAGCTGTGAAGTAGTCTGCTGATTTTACAAAAAAGAAAACAAACATATATGTCAGTATAACATTCACTGGAAATATGTTTGTCTTCTCAAAGAAGAGTTTTAAAAATTTTAATTCTGTATTTGAGAACTTTTTTCTAATATTAATAACTTGACTTAAAAAAAGGTTTTCAGCTAAGGAAGAATACATGTTTAATTAAATTCTTACTTTAAGAATTTAAATCTCATTATTTTTAAAGAATCAATATTACTAGATTTATTGGCAATCTCATTTTTTAGATTTAAAAGTATGATATATTGAGGTTAGAGTGATGAGAGAACGCTTAGATATCGTATTAGTGGAGAAGAGATTAGTAGAAAGTAGGACAAAAGCACAGTGGTTAATAAAGAGCGGTTATGTTCTTGTAAATGATATGAAAATTCTAAAATCTAGCAAAAGGGTTGATATTAACTCAAAAATTAAACTTACTAAAAAATATCCTTATGTTGGAAGGGGTGGTCTAAAATTAGAAGCTGCACTTAAAAGTTTTTCAGTCAATGTTAAGGGAAAAATTTGCGTTGATATTGGTGCATCAGTTGGAGGATTTACAGATTGTTTGTTGCAACATGGTGCGTTAAAAGTTTATACAGTTGATAATGCTACTAATTTACTTCATCCTTCTTTAACATGCAAAGATGATAAGATTGTAGAACTCTTTGGTGTTGATGCAAGGGAATTGACATCTTTACCAGAGAAGGTAGATATTGTCACTGTAGATGTAACCTTCTCTTCACTTAGGTTAGTTCTTCCAAACATCAAGAGTTATTTAAAGCAAGATGGGGATATAATAGTCCTAGTTAAACCTCTTTTTGAAACCAATTTTCATCAAGAAAAGAAATTTAAAATAATAAACGATTTGACAATGCTTAAGAGAATTTTGAGAGAATTCATAGGATGGAGCAAATTGAACTCACTATATCCGGTAGGTTTAATTACTTCTCCTTTGTTAGGTAAAGGCGGATCAATTGAATTTTTGGTACATATCCAGATTGCTAGAGCACTTGTTTTTAAAACTGATAATATTATTAATGAAGTCTTAAAGGATGCCACAGATTTAAATTCTAATCCTTTGGATAGTTTTTAAAAAGGTTTCCCCAAGGTGTTTCAAAGAATTTTTTAATTCTTTTCTTTCCGATTGTAGGATACCATATCATATCATGAAATACTAAAGATCCTAAAATTGGTAATGTAAAAAAGATTTTATTATGTAGTAAAGGATTTAAAAATTGTAAGGAACCTTTTCTAACCATCTGATCTCCCCATATTATTAAGCTTCGTTTAACCTTGAAATTCCAATTTATTCCCGATACATCCTCTCCAATAATCTCAATATCCTCGAAATCACCACATCCTAATCCTTCTTCGTGAGCTAATTTAATAGCGGGAAGCTTTAATGGCTCGAATCCTAACATTTTTGCAACTACAGTATCGACAGCAACTTGATCATATCCGGCTATGAGATAATTTTTAATCCGAGGAATCATTGTTCTTGGTCCAGCTCCATCTCCACATACTGTTCCATCTACTATTGCCATTATGTTTGGATGAATTTGTTTTTGAATTATTAATAAATCTACTAGAACTTCCGACATAAACTGATGACTAAAATGCCTTCTTTTGGTCAACAACCCTCCAAAAGCATTCTTCATAGCGCATGTGATCCCTCCATTCTTTAATTCTTCCTTTGTCTGGTTTAAAGAACCTCCCATTGCTCCAGTATGACCGTGAGTTTTTATTGTGGGCAAGTGAATTATTGACTTTCCTACGTAAAATTCTGGAATTCTAAATCCTTCTGGAAATATTTTCGAATCTAGAACGTGTAATTTTTTATTTTTTAATGCAATAAATCTATGCCTTAACGATTCGTAAGGAACAAAAGGAATCCTGGTTAATGGGATAAACCGTACTCCATATTTCTTAATAATGGGCGCCCATTTATTTCCTTTTAACCCTTTTTCTATATTTGTTACTACAGTCCTATTTTCCGCAGTAAACAAGTTCTTGGAGTTGAAGCCATCATCAACCATAGTTTTTAATACTCCTTCCACTTGCCAAGGAGGGCTAGAACATGCGGGAAAGAACTTTGACCAACTTAAGTTTAATTTTAGAATTGTTTTTTTATCTTTACTATAGTGTTTTTCATAATTCGTCAAATGCATTAATTTCTTATAATCTTCTAAGACCATTTTAGGAGAGGTTTTAACTATAAAGATCTTAGAATTTTTATACACCATTATAAATATTAAAAATATTGTTCCCTTAACTTTATTATCTATTATAATACAATTTAAAAGTGTAAGAATAGAAGATTTTTTAATAAAATTAAAGTTTGTACTTGTACATAGATATCCTAAACAGCACCAATAATGCTAAATGATGTAAATAATCCCAAATATGGTTACCACTTTATAGGAAGAAGGTATTCTGGGAAGATTGCTGCGTAAATTGCTAGAAAAACTATAATTAACA
>Ga0307376_10004526_pt1 | contig 12723 bp, 27 predicted proteins | sample TR2MG_FD_202536 | JGI IMG/M metagenome (GOLD analysis project Ga0307376, IMG submission 202536) | Soil microbial communities from Risofladan, Vaasa, Finland - TR-2 | ecosystem: Environmental > Terrestrial > Soil > Coastal area > Acid sulfate soil | place: Finland: Risofladan, Vaasa | collected... | reverse complement strand
AAAAAAAAAATTATGAATAGCACAATACAATATTGGTTTGGCGGCAGCAGAAAGATGCGCCATAACGAACTAAGAACGGGAGTAGATGTTTCCTTTGCTGCATCGCACGAAGGTAAGATATACGTAAGATCACCCTTGACAAATAAATACCCTGAACACTTTAAACCACTAAATTATGGAAACTGATATAGAACGCAGCAATCGAATTTACAACGAGAAAATTAATAGTGAGGCGACTCACTACAGAGATACAGACGTATCAGGTAGGACATTCAAATACCCATTATTTTACCGAATTAAGGAAGGTAGACCTCAATACCTTGATCTTTGGAATAATTGGTCAAATCACACATACGACAAAAGGAAAGAAGAGGAAATCTTAAAATTATTAAAGCCATGGACTTAAATAAACATCACCGGGAGGCATTAATAAGCCGTAGAGACGGCGCTATTGCCCAACGTCAACTAATTATGGAATGCATCAATAAAGCGGACAAAGATAACGCGCTTAGACATTGGTGGAATATAGACATTTTTTTGCTCGATTTGAGCATCGAAGAAATGAGTAAGATATTAATTAAAAACGAGATCGAATTATGAGAAAATTAGTATTCACAGACAAACACGAATGCCATTGGAATTATGTATTTACTTTCACCGGCACAAAGGATAAAATACGCTTCAAATTTGGCGATAATAATTACTACCGCGAATGGGAAACACGATATTTCGATAGAGATCGCTTAGAGATCATGCTATGGCTTGAAATGAGTACAACACATTATCATGCAGAACAGTTGTTAAATAAAGCTGCTGCCAAAATTGAAAAACTATGAAAACACTTTTGTACAAAGTATATAAATCCGATGATCAGATCATCGGTTCTATCGTGCAAATGCTCGATGACTTCGGTTTCGAGTTTGAACACACATCGACTAGAGATTATGTCGAGGCAAGATTTGATTTTGATCTTACCGATGAAGAAAACTTTGAAGAGATCTTTGAAGAGATCTTCACTGATATGCAATGGACTTATATCGAAACGGAATTTACTTATGTCTTCGCGTTCACTGATCACCCCGGTTAAATTATAAAACGGTACTCAAACGGTACTAGTACCACTTGGAGTACCAAATCTTTATTACTAATTTTAAATCTTTATAAAATGGATATACATCTAAATTTCAGCGTCGAGGCGATCGGCCTTATTGTGTTAGGTATCGTCGTATTACTAATATTTAAAACAATTAAGAGAGATCATGAGAAAGCTTAAAACATTAATATGGGGTATCATTCAATTGATATCCCTAAGGCTCACTAAAAGAAAGTTAGTGCCAAATGACGAACTTGTTAAAAAAACGTTTAACTTTGTTGGCTCGGCTAAAAGACCGCATCCGGGTATGTCCTTATTCGCTTATTGCCCGGAAACTGGACAAATTTCAAAGGTTTTGATCTTTAAAAACGACACCGGGAGCAATGGATTTATTAATCCTGATTGCAAACACGTTTGGGCGCTAAACCGAAAATCTGCAATAAAAAAAATATCCAAAGATGAAGATATTACCTTATCCGTATGATCATTCTGCCGGGGACGTTGTTTATCTTTTGGGTAAATTCTCCTTCGGCAAAAAGCCTAGAGAACAAACTCTAATGTGGGGAGCGCCTTATGTAATATCCGGGTCAACTGATTGGAAAGACACAAAGACCGGACAAATCACCCGGGGTATTGTATTGGAAGATCATCCGAATTGGGTGTTTGAGGCAGAGCAATTCGTTAACGTAGAAACGTGGATGCTTATAGACTTAGCAGTTCACGATATTATTTATTCAAACAAAAAGTAAAAAGAAATGGAAAGAATTCAAAATTATGCTGATCTCATCGTTGTGATCAGAAACGCTATGGCGGAAAAAGGAGTTACTCAAAGTGAATTGGCTAAAGTTGTTGGTTGTCATCAACCGCAAATCGCTAGAATGCTTAAGGACGAACATTCTCCGACAATAGCCAACGTATTTAAGGTGTGCGAGTATCTTAATATTCAGATAGCAGTTGCCGTAACGTTATGAATGAACTAAGGAAATATAATAATGACCCTGCAGCTTTGATGGATATAGTTGATTCCATCACTAAAAAGCGCAATGATCTAAACTACAACATAGATGACGACACGTTTTCAAAACTTCCGTCAAACGAAGTTGTGATCAAAATTGCGGATCACACGATTGACATGGTGATCGATATTTCTAAAGTAGGTAAGAAAGGCAAGTACAGTTATTTTGATTTTATGTGTATGTTGAAGTTTGAAGATAATCCGATTGCGGCCATGTATCACGTTATACATGAATTTTACGCGGAAGATATTCCGTACATTTGCGTCGGAACGGACTATTACAAAGTGATCACACACACCGATCGTTATAACGTAAAGAGAAGAAAGTTAAAGTTGTGGAAGTTGGCAGAGATAAAACCATTTCATGGTAAAGATGTCATATACAAAATTCCAAAATACGATGACTTTTGTCTAGAGCCAAACAATATTGATTATCAGCCGATAATAAATAACATGTACAATCAGCATTCTGAATTTAGTCATCAGCCTGATATGTACGGTGGAAACTACAAATGGACTAGGAAGTTAATGCAGCACATTTTTGGTGAGCAATACGATCAAGGAATGATCTACTTGCAATGTCTCTATATGTACCCTAAACAATCTTTGCCAATTTTAGTTTTGGTATCTGAGGAACGGTCAACCGGGAAATCTACATTTGTGGATTGGTTGAGCATTCTGTTTGGTGAAAACATGGTTGTGGCTAATCCGGAAGACATCGGTTCAAGCTTTAATTCGTCGTATAGTGATAAAAACGTTATTGCGATAGAAGAAAGCCGATTCGATTCTGCCCAGACCACAGAAAAGCTTAAAAACCTTGCAACGCAAAAGAAAATATTGGTGAACGCTAAACATCAGCAGCCGTATTCTCTACCGTTTTTTGGTAAGCTGATCATCACATCAAATGACGAGCATAAATTCAGTAAGGTTGACGAAAAAGAAATACGCTATTGGGTAAGAAAAGTCCCAACGTTAACCGGGAAAGCAAATCACGATATTTTACGTGATCTATTGGAAGAGATTCCATATTTCCTTAAGGCATTGTTGGAATTGCCAAAACCTGACTTTAGCAGATCGAGAATGGTGTTTACTGAGGATGACATTAAGACAGATGCTCTTAACATTGTTAAAAAGGAATCGAGATCACAACTTGAGAAAGATGTAATTGAAATCCTGCAGGATATCTTTTATCAATCAGCGGAATTGGAAGAGATATACTTCATTCCTAGAGACTTTAAAGATAGGTACTACAAAAGCGACTCCCGGATATCAATATCGTATCTGAGAAACGTTTTTGACACCAAGTTTCATTTCCCGAAATCAGATAAGATCATCAGGTATAAAATTCTTGATGATGGCATCTTACAAGCCGGTAGTTCAACAAAGGCCGGAGTGCCTTATATTGTTAAACGAGATCAACTTGATCTTATCAGAACGCAGATAATTGATGCAACTGATACGGAGGAAGTTGATGATATATTATTCTAATATGAAGGATTCAGATTTTTATGAAATGTTGGCGGAAAGGGATAAGATCATTGACGGTCTTATCCTATCCGGAATAAAGAACGCAATGAAGGACGTAAACATAAACGAGAGAGACGGATTAAAATTCGCCGCCAAAAACGTTTATGACCCTTTCTCATTGGGTTATATCGCAGACGCTAGAGTTACCTTTGAAGAAAATGAATTGCTCCAAAACGGGGAATTCAGAAAATTCATGGAGATCGATGGCCGAAGGCGAGAAGTGGCTATTGAATTGCAGAATATGGCAAAGGAGATCAGGACTAGTTTGCTTAAGACAGAGCATAACAAGGTCTATACGTACAGATATCAGATGAAATTTAAACAATAGATTATGACACCTAAAGAAAAAGCAAATGAGTTAGTTTTTAAATATATAGATACTATTCCATTTCTTGATTATGATGTATTTGCCATAGCCAAACAATCTGCCTTAGTATGTGTTGATGAGATACTAGAAATAAAATCAGTGTATCATGACATTGATTTATATGATTATTGGGAAGAAGTTAAACGACAGATAAACCAACTAAAATAAATAGAGATGACAAAAGTAAAATTTATATCAGGCTACAAACTTGTTAAAGTAGAAAGTGATGTTAATGAGTTCCTTGAATCCAAAGGAATTGATATTATTGATTTAAAAATAACAATGGCTTCGCATGTAATGGTTTGCTCAATAGTTTATAACCTAAAACAATAGAAGATGAAAAATATAAAATGGGGTGATAATCTTTATTTAGCAGTATTCTTTTTGGTTTTAGCAATAGGACTAATAATTATAAGTATTTAACCAACTAAAACAATAAATTAATTAAGTTCTTTGATTGAAGATAAACGATAAGGGTATGAAGGGGGTAGTGACGCAAAGCTACGTAATCGCCTTACCTTATAGACTGTATCAGCAGTTGTGTTTATTGTAGATGTATGATTAGGTTAATCAGTAAGCCTATCTCCTAACCTATGGAGCAAACTGTTATGTAATATCCCACTGAAATTTGGGCAAAGAACTTATTTTAACCAACTAAAACAATAGAGATGAAAATAACCCTAAAAGAACTAAACGATTTAACTGATAAAAAATATTGGGAAGGCTATAAAGATGGTTATGATGAAGCTAAAAGAGAAGCTACTAATGAAATTGAAAAAAACTATAAACCTAAATGATTTTTGAGATCCACATTTGGAAAATTATTCTGATTGCAGCTTTACTATTCGCATTGGCAGTTTATCAACACTTTAAAAAAGATTATTAATTATGGAAATCATTTTATTTACTGTATGCTTAGTTGTATTAATGGGAATTTCAAATTATTTCCACGAATAGGTTGTATATATTAAAAAAAAGATTATCTTTGTCAAGAATTATTATTAACGACTTTAAAACATTCCCTATGAGCAAGTCAGATTTTACAACCGTTCAGGACTTACTGGACAACGGAAATAACCAATTTCTAGCAAACGTACTACGCGCAGAAATTGTCGAATTAGCAAGGAACTTTTTCTTAACAACGGACGATTACATAGATATCGAGGATTGCGTCTACAATAAAAAGATTGAGCAACCGACTATGAAGTTTACGCATTACGTAAAGGTGTGCGGTGCTACAAAATTCAAATTCACTTTTTCAATAGATTACACCGAAAGGGACGAGGACGTTCACACATGCCGGTTACATTTGATCGAATTCGATCTTAATGGCAGCAAGTTTGATCTCACCGAGATTCTTAGGAAGGAATTTACGGATCATATTCAGTCGACGGGGATAAGATTCGCGGTAACGGTCAGTCGAAAATAGTTACATTTATTTTAATTTAAACATTTATTACATTATGAGTTTAGTTGAACAAGTTTCAGGGAGTAACGCGATTTATTTAAAAATTGTAAAAGGTAGTTTTCGCCAAGATGTTCCGGAAGGGACTCCAGGCGCGAAAGCAAGAGAGTGGGAAGCCAACGGTTCTTCCGGAGTAAAGCATGAGATCACTTATAAAAATTTAACCGGGGTGATCAGTGAAATTTCAACAGAGGAAATCACATTCAAGGATGGAAAAGGAATGCAGGTCTTAAGGGTTAAGATCGAAAATGATGGAGAGGTAGCGGTGTTTACAACAGAGACAAAATCAAAATTTGCGATCGATTTCATGAAGAAATTACCCAATCTAAAGCCGGGTGAAGTTGTTGTAATCAATCCTTATGACTTTGAGGATAAACAAGGAAAGAGAAGAACTGCATTCAATTTGATTCAGAATGATCAGAAGATTTATTCCTACTATTGGGACAATGAGAAAGGAAAGCCAGTGAACGGAATTCCATCAGTAAGCCAAGAGGATGCTGCGGAGTATGATAGCGATGATTGGAAGACGCACTTCATCAAGGAGAAAAAGTTTTTAGTCAAAGCGACGCAAAAACTAGCGCCTAAATTCATCACCGTAAATTCTGCAGAGACGGTTTCAAGTGATGAGGAAGAAGTCGATGACAAACTACCATTCTAAACAATTTTTAATTTAATCCAAGGGAGTTTTCGGACTCCCTTACTTATATCTACAATTATGGCATACAATAACAGAGAACAAGTTGAAAAGATGATCGAAGACACAAACAAAACGATCGTCCCAATAGGAACGTCCGGAAGGTCATTCAAGGTTGGAAAATTAAATATGAGCATTACAATGCGTCCGGGTAAATGCGTCTATGCATTCATCAGGAGATATTTTGAACAGAAGGCTAATCTCCATGTGATCGAGAGGTGCTACAGAGAAAACCAAGTTGGTTATGATCACACAACAGTAATTAATCAGTATAACAAAAAAACCAGTTAAGCATGAACAAGTTATTTTTAGACAAAAAAGCACAACAGATCAATTCTTTCGATGAAAGATTTTACACCATTGACGGGAAGACTTTCTATCCGTCTGTGACTACAGTGCTGCAGAGTTATCCTAAAGGCTCATTCTTTGAAAAGTGGCTTATGGATACCGGGAGAAATGCTGAATCAATAAAGCAAGAGGCAGGTATTCAAGGAACAAACGTACATAATGCTATTGAGCATTTTCTGAAAGGTGGCGAGTTGTTGATGATGAATGAAGATGGCGCGGAATTCTATACGTTAAACGAATGGAAGATGATCTGCAGGTTCATGGGTTTTTGGGATTATGTAGGTATTGATAGAGATCACATTGAGATTGAGCAGATTCTTTTCAGCGATCAAATGAAGTTAGGAGGTACTGGGGATTTAGTGGTTGAGATCGACAACGAGAATTGGTTTATTGATCATAAGACTTCAAATGCCATGCATAAAACCTACAGAATACAATTGGCCGTCTATAAAAAGATGTGGGAATTACAGAATCCTGATCGTAAGATTGACAAGTATGGCGTTCTTTGGTTAAATGCAAAGACGAGAACTAAAAAAGGTTATACGCAGGGATCGGGATGGCAATTGATAGACTATTCTGAGTACTTTGATCAGGACATCAAATTATATGAAAATGTCCGGGCAATTTGGGATGAAGAAAATAAAAACTACACTCCAAAAAATTTAACTTACCCTAACAGATTCCAAATGAAAAAGAAATAATGAGAGTGGCTAATATGATTGCACTTCTGCAGGTTTACATTCACATACGTAAAGGTGTGGAGGTGCAAATAGCTATGCCGCAAACAAAAGAAGATTTAATAAAGCTTATTCAGGCTCATGGCTATGCCGACAAATGGCTAAGCGATTACGAAACTAAAATCACTATTTTATGAATTTTTATGTAACACAAAGCGGTCAATTTCTAAAGGTAGGGATTGAATCAAATTCCGGAGTTGAATTATTTGAATCAACTAAACACTACAGATCACTTGATGACGGTATGACCGACATAGTAGGTATAGTTGAAATGTGCCGGAATAAAGAGATCATTATAAAAGACAAAACAGATGGCAAAGAAGAGTAGGATAACAACCTTCACGTATAAGCCAACTAAAGAGGACAAAGAGGCTATGTCTATATGCAATGACAATCATTGCTTTATTTATCCGTTACCTTTAGACAATGCCGGAACTAAATACCAACTTCAAGTCCACAGACCAACAAAGGTCAATCCGCAAAACAGAATCAAAACTGGTACTACTATTTACCCATCTACCAAGTCGGATTGGTATCGAAAGATTTTTGAATTATATAAACAATTAAAATTAAACTATGTCAAAGAAAAGAATAAGACTAAGTAAAGATGAGGCCGCTACTATAGGCGTCAAGTGGAAAGGATTAGACCCGGTTCATGGGAACAAGCGTCATTCTTTATCACAAAGTCAATTTGATCAATTGCTAGAATATAGATACCAGGTTGAAACCGGGAAGAATCCTATTCTAGAGGAACGAGTTTATTCAGATACAGTTCCGAATGATTATGAAATGGATGAAAAGATAAATATGACTTCATGGGACTATGAAAATGGCCGAAACATGGAGATTAAAGAGTACTGCGAAAAGTACAATCTACCATTCGAACACATTTCATCATGGAAAGCAGTTACGCATACGGGAACTCCATTTTACAATATCGTTTTTAAGACCGTCTCAGCCATTATCGAAGAGAATCTGACAGAAGACTTCATCGAGAAGTGTATCGTTAAGCATGTGCGTCCGGTGTTCCAATCCGAGCCTGAAATGAGAGTTGTCACTGGCTATGCTCCTGATAATATTGATCGGTTAATTTATACAGACGTTCACGTAGCGCTTGACCCGAACGGAGACAGAAATATAGCGCTTTATAAAAGAGATTGGGGTGAAAAAGAAATCATTCACACTCTTGATCTTATGGTGGCTCAAATATTGAGAAATCAGACCGGATTAACGCTAATCATTGATGAATTGGGCGATTTTATGGATGGATGGGATGCTCAGACAGTAAGAAAGGGACATCACCTTCCACAATGCATGACAAATGAAGAGGCCTTTGATCTTGGATTAGAATTTAAAATCACGATGATCCAAAAATTAGCGCCTTTTTACGATACAATTATCTGTAACAATGTTTGTGAAGATAATCATGCAGGTGCGTTTGGTTATGTGGTGAATAAAGCATTCAAAAGATTCATCGAAATGCAGTACCCGGAAAAGGTCACAGTTTTCAACAGAAGGGAATTCATTACTCATTACGAGATAGCGAATCACACTTTTGTTTTATGCCATGGTAAAGATTCATCACACCTTAAGTTTGGATTTAAACCGCATCTTGACCCAAAGCAATCCGAGAAGATTGATCAGTACATAAAACACCATGGCCTTTATGGTGCAGGAAACAGAATTGAATTCTCTAAAGGGGATTCTCACCAACTTTTATTCGACATGGCGTCAAGCGATGACTTCGAATACATGAACTATCCTGCTCTTTGCCCTGCATCAGATTGGGTGCAAGTAAACTTTAAGAAAGGTAGACGTGGTTTCGTCATCCAACATCTTGATGGAGTATCTCAAAACAAAACAATAAAACCATTTTTTATATGAAAACACGAGTCATTAAACAAGCAAACAAATTTTTTCCCCAGTACTACAACGTTCGCAAACTGCTTTACATGGACTTCAGCAGTTGGAAGTATTACATGTTATGTGATTCTAGCGTTGATGTGTTAGGTGGATATTCAGAATGGGAAGAGAAAATAAGTTTTGATACAGAATGTGAAGCAGTTACATTTATCAAAAAAGATCAGGGAGTAGATAAGGTAATTGTGACCTGGCAATCTGATGACGAGATTCAAAAAAGACCTATCGTGAATGAGGATGTACCTTTGTGTGACATCTGCATTATCGATACGGATATGAGTTCATACCATATGGGAGAGGATTTCTACAGAGAATGCATCAAATGTGGACATAAAGTTAACGTGCAATGGGAAAGAAAGTAATAGGATGGTTTAGCTGCGGTGTAACATCCGCAGTCGCATGTAAGTTGGCCATCGAAAAACATGGAAAAGAAAATGTCGCTCTCGCTTACATGGTGATCGACTCAGCACACGAAGACAATGAAAGATTCATTAGAGAATGCGAAAAATGGTACGATATGCCAATTGAAAGAATTAGGTCTGACAAGTACACAGATCAGTTTGATGTTATCAGAAAAACCGGGTATGTTAACGGGGCAGGTGGAGCAAGATGTACGCTTGAACTTAAAAAGAAAGTTCGATATGCTTACGAAGAAAATCATCCGGGAGCAATACAAATCTTTGGATTTGAATTTGAGAGAAACGAGATCAACCGGGCAATTCGATTCTCTGAGCAATATCCCAACGCTAACGGAGAATATCCACTCATTGATAATAAAATCTCTAAGCCACAAGCTGCCGGATTGCTTTTACGTGAAGGCATTAAGCTGCCGACTATGTATGATCTCGGATTCAATAATAATAACTGCATTGGTTGTGTTAAAGGGGGTGCAGGGTATTGGAATCACGTTCGAAAGCATTTCCCCGACGTCTTTGATACAATGGCGAAGGTGGAACGGGAAGTTGGACGATCTTGCATGAGGAAAAGAACTGTAGGTTTACCAACGACAAACTGGTATCTCGATGAACTTGACCCTAGCGCCGGGCATGATCAAAAGCCTATGCTACCTGATTGCGGCACTTTTTGTGAGATTGAATTTGCTGATATCTTAGATCATAGAACTGATCAGATATTGAAAGGAGAAATAAGTATTAATCAATTAAGACTATTTAAATAAACAGAAAATGACAAACATATTAGTAATGACAATTGTGGTTTTTGTAAACCAACTTATTTTTATTTGGGCAAGAACATGGAACGTAAAGATGATTGCCGCCAACGATTTGAAAGGCGTTCTGATCTCAGGAGCGGTAGTGCATATTGCTTGGCTGCTTGGAATAACGATCGGCGTTGTGTCGATGAATGAAATTCTAATTCACTTTAAATGGATATACACCCCGGTACTACTGGGCAGTTTGTCCGGTGGACTTTTAGGAAGTTATTTTGGACTATTAGAGAAAATGAAGTACAGAAAAGATTTCTCTATGTCATATTTATTCACTACATTTGTTAACAACATTAAAAAAATATTCAAAAAATGAGAAAAGTATTAAGAATTTTAGGAATTGCATCAAACTTGGTATTCGTTTCGGTATTTACCTACCTTATGTTTGCATTAGTTGGTATTGGTATGAATGACGTTGTATTTAAGTTTGGTATCTTTTTCGGTATCATTTGTATCATTTTGGGTATGATCGAACTTTTAGATCAGTTTGGAACGTTCGATATGCCTACAGAAGAAGAGATCGATGAAGGGTATAATGCTTTATTAGATCAGGTAAAGAACGCATTAAAGCCTCCGCTTTATTATAAGATCGAAAATGAGGATGATATGTACTATTTTGAGGTTTATGCTCAGAACCACGAATTGATATGCGTGTCAGATGCATTCAGAACTAGAGAAGGAGCGATAACCGGACTATGGTATTTAATTGACGCGGTTGATAGGATGGACGGAAAGGGATGGGTAGATGCAGCGTATGAAAACGTAGACCCTTGTTCGAATTAAGAGATTACCAAAAAAACATTGTAACTCAGGCCAAATCAATCCTTCGCGAAAAAGGATTGGTTTACCTGGCAATGGAAGTCCGAACCGGGAAGACCTTTTGTGCATTATTTATTTGTGAAGGAGCATCAAACGTGTTATTCGTAACAAAAAAGAAAGCAATTCCTTCAATAGAAAAGGATTTCATGACTAGCGGAATGACGTATAATCTTACAGTGATCAATTATGAATCTCTGCATAAGATAGATAAAAAGGGATGGTCTGTAGTTATTGTAGACGAGTCTCATTCATTAGGAGCATTTCCAAAAGCAAGTAAAAGAGCAAAGGAGTTAAGGCAAATAGTATTTGAATCTAATTGTCCGACAATACATTTATCAGGTACTCCGACACCGGAAAGCTACTCTCAGATTTTTCACCAGTTATGGATTAGTCCAAACTCACCATTCTCGAATTACAAATCTTTTTATAAATGGGCCGGAAATGATTCAAAAGCGAATTATGTCAATGTAAAAAAGAAAAAGATTTCTCAAAATGTAATGGTAAATGACTACTCTAATGCAAACTCTTTGATGGTGCAGGAGGCGATAAAACCATATATGATTCACTACTCTCAGTCTGATGCAGGATTCAATTCTGTAATAGAAGAAAAGATACTAAGAGTTAAAATGAGTGATCTTACTTATAAAATTTGTGATCAACTTAAAAGTGATTTAGTCGTTAAGGGTAAGTATAATGTCATCCTTGCAGATACTCCGGTAAAATTACAGTCAAAACTTCATCAACTCTATTCAGGAACAATTAAATTTGAAGATGGTACACGAAAAATACTTGATCTCAGTAAGCCTAGATTTATTCGAGATACGTTCAAGGATAAGAAACTCGCAATGTTCTACAAGTTTACTGCTGAATACCTTGCTCTTAAAGAAGTATTCGGAGATTTACTCACGGATGATATATCAGAGTTCGATAGCAGTAACAAGCATATCGCACTACAAATACAGTCAGGAAGAGAAGGCACTAAACTTAGCAGCGCAGATGTCCTTGTTTTCTATAATATCGACTTTTCAGCTACTTCATACTGGCAAGGTAGAGACAGAATGACGACAATGGATAGAAAGTTCAATAAGGTTTATTGGATATTCTCAGAAGGTGGAATTGAAGATAAGGTTTACAAGTCTGTAGTTGATAAGAAGACTTATACAAATTACTACTTCAAAAGAGATTACGGATTACTTAAAAATAAAAAACAACTAAGATTAGGAATATGAAAACAATTGTATTAGTAACTATCTGTATAGCGCTTATTGTTTATCTTTCAATCAGCTTTGTAGAACTAGAACTTAACCCATTGCATTGGATTGCACACATGAGAGCAACATTTGTAGGAATTACAATAATTAGTTCTGTGTTGTTTAATCTTCTAGTCGGAGCAGAAAAGGAGTATCGTAAGAAATGACAGAGGAAGGAAAAATCCAAAAGAAAATAACGGATCATCTAAAGAGAGATGGTTGGTTCGTCACGAAACTAATGCAGACATCAACAAATGGAATAC
>Ga0307376_10004524_pt1 | contig 12725 bp, 13 predicted proteins | sample TR2MG_FD_202536 | JGI IMG/M metagenome (GOLD analysis project Ga0307376, IMG submission 202536) | Soil microbial communities from Risofladan, Vaasa, Finland - TR-2 | ecosystem: Environmental > Terrestrial > Soil > Coastal area > Acid sulfate soil | place: Finland: Risofladan, Vaasa | collected... | reverse complement strand
ATCGTCATCCTGGCTACCGATCCTCTGTTTCAAGCGGCCGCGCTGGTCGATACGCAAGTCTATCGGACTCGCCGTGCGGTGATCATCCTGTTGGTACCAGACGGTAACCAGGATCTGCCCGCCGTTGAGGGTGTCCACGCCTCAGCTGTCCTGGCCGTCCCGGCCGTGCCGCGTCTGTTTCTTCCGGTGGTCAATGCGGTCGTTGGCTCAATATTGGCCGAACAGATGGCCAGGTTATGGGAGGTGAAAGACTATGGCTGATATAGGTATTATGATCGAAGGTCAAGAAAATATGACCTGGGAACGGTTCTTTAAGATCGCCGAAACTGTTGAGGTCCTGGGTTTTGACTCGCTGTTTAGATCTGACCATCTGACTGCCCTGGAAGGCTACCCCCACAGATCATCTTTGGCGCTCTGGCCCTCGCTCACAGCCCTGGCCTTAAGAACCAAACGTTTACGTTTTGGTCCTATGGTCTGTTCAATGACTTTTCGCCATCCGGTCATGGTGGCCAAAATGGCCGCGGCCGTCGACGAGCTTTCTGGAGGTCGTCTTGACTTGGGTTTGGGCGCCGGCTGGCATCAGGGCGAACACCAAATGTTCGGTATTGATTATCCGCGCTATCTGACCCGGCTGGCCATGCTGGATGAAGGTGCTCAGGTGATCAAAGCCCTATGGTCAGGCCAACCCTTTTCGTTTCAGGGCGAGTTTTACCAGTTAGATATGGCCGAAACCCATCCCCAACCGGCACAGACCGATCCGGTGATTATCATGGGCGGTAAAGGGGAGAAAACATTAAAGATCGTCGCGAAACACGCCACGGAATGGAACTGCTCCTACGTGGGGGTTGAAGTCTTTCGCCAGAAGTCAAACGAATTGGATAGGAACTGCCAGAAAATCGGCCGCGATCCGGCGACAGTGCGACGGTCATTAATGATCCCCTTTGTTATTGGCCACGATGAGCGGGCCATACAACAACGTATCGATGCTCATCGGGCAACATTTTCAGGTCTACCGTCTACGCACACTGAGTGGCTAGCGGCCGGTTTCCTGGGTGGCAGCCCGGGGCAAATGATCGATCAAATGAGCGCCTTTGTCGAGGCCGGCATCGAACGATTTATGCTCCAACACAATGATCTGGATAACCTGGCTTCATTGGCCACCCTGGCTGATGAAGTTTTACCTCATTTCCGCCCAGGCTAAGATAGTTCCACATCATGACTGGGTAGGATCGATTTCAATTTGGCAAATGAACCACGTGCGGTAACAGGTCAAAAATATGCGATCGATTGAATTCATACATGATAGCAGTTGGCAAGATCTTCCTGATCAGGTGCGGGGCCAAGCCCGCCGCTGTTTGCTCGATACCATTGGGGCGGCCTTGGGCGGAAGGCAAAGCAGGCTATCACAAATCATCCACGATTTCGCTGCAGCTGTTTACGGTGGGCAAGGCGCCCAGTTATGGTTGGACGGTCGGCAAGTTTCGCCACCAGGCGCAGCCTTGGCCAATGGAATGACTATCGATGCGTTAGATGTCCACGACGGCCACACCCTGACCAAGGGGCACGCCGGTGCGGCGTTGGTTCCCGCCGTTCTGGCAACCCTTTCTCTAGATCGGGGGGATAAAATAAACGGTCAGGAGCTGTTGACCTCCCTGGTCGTAGGATACGAAGTAGCCCTGCGAGCCGGTCTGGCGCTGCATGCCACTGTTAACGACTACCATACATCCGGGGCCTGGAACGCCCTGGGCTGCGCGGCCATCACGGCCCGTCGTCTGAAAACAAACTCCGATCAGACCCGGCACGCTCTCGGGATCGCCGAGTACCACGGCCCCCGTTCTCAAATGATGCGCTGTATTGATCACCCAACTATGCTCAAAGACGGTTCAGGCTGGGGAGCTATGGCCGGTGTCAGCGCAGCATTGCTGGCGGTTAACGGCTTCACGGGTGCACCTGCGCTGACGGTGGAGTCAGGCGAATCGGCCGAGTATTGGGCTGATCTGGAGGAGCGCTGGCTAATTACAGAGCAATATTTTAAACCCCATGCAGTCTGCCGCTGGGCTCAGCCGGCGGTGACCGGTGCTGTAAATATGCGAAAACGTTACAATTTCTCCCTGGATACCGTTAAACGAATTCGCATTGTTACCTTTCACGAGGCCGTTCGTCTGGCCAGTCGCCATCCAGAGACCACTGAAGAAGCCCAATATTGTTTGCCTTTTCCAGTAGCGGCTGCCCTGGTGCATCAGCGGTTGGGACCGGCTGAGCTGAGCGGAGAGAATCTGGACCATCCATTGGTATACCAACTGGCCGAATGCGTTGAATTGGTGGAAGATCCTGCTTACAGTGAGCGATTTCCGGCCGAAAGGCTCGCTCGGGTTCAGATTGAGACGGTTGACGGCGCCTTTTTTGATTCGGGCGAAGTGGAAGCGACCTGGGGAGCGGAAGATCCCCCGGCCAATAAGGTCTTACGAGACAAATTTCATTGGCTGGCCCGCACCACCTTGTCAGATGTTCGAGCCCGAAAGCTTGAAGAGATGATCTGGCAAGTTGCCGATTTGCCTGACATCGTTACCCTGCTTGATCTGCTGACCTCGCCGACAAACCTGGAATAATAATCACGATGCCAGATACAAAAGTCACCCGACTACTTGTGGAAAAAGGAATAACCTTTCGCCTGTTGCCCCACAATGAACCAGCCTACACGGTGGCTGCGGCGGCCGCTCAGCGGGGCGTCGCCCAAGAAGAGATGGTTAAATCCATCTTATTGCGGGACAAAAATCGCCATTATGTGATGGCCTGTGTCACCGGCGATGCTCGGCTGAATCCAAAGGCGCTTCGAGACCATCTGGCGGGCGACTGGAAGCGGCTCAGTTTCGCCTCAGCCGAGGAGATTCATGAGATAACTGGGTTCGTCCAGGGTGCTGTGGCGCCCCTCTGCTTGCCAAAGCACATTCCGGTCATTTTTGACGAAGCCATTGCCCGGTGCAACCGGGTTAACATCAGCAGCGGTGATCCAATGGCCGGAGTGGAATTGGACCCCCAAGATCTGATCCGCCTGACCGGCGCCGAAGTGGCGCCGGTAGCAATTACAGGCGAGTCGCCATAATCTGTGACCTTGTGGATTTATCAACCCTGAATGAGTAGGAGCGTATCGACATGGGCTTACCAAACAAAGTTGAATACCTGATCATCGGAGCCGGCGTGCACGGGCTCTCTACCGCCTATCACCTGGCCAAATATCTCAAAGCCAAAGGGTTAGGCAGCGGCGAAGATATATTGGTCCTGGAAAAGAGTGGTATCGCCGCCGGGGCATCGGGCGTGGCCTGTGGTAATGTGCGCTGTAACTATTATCAGGAACCTATGACTCGGCTGATGATTCACTGCATGGACATCTGGGAATCGGATCCAGATTATTTTGCCTATAATTCCGTCGGCTATCTGACGGCCTCTTTCGCGCCCATGCGTGAAGGCCTGGAGGCCGTTCACCGCCGGCATCAAACATTGGGATATCCTTCCACCCTGGTCGTTGGCGAGAAGGAAGTAAAAAAATACATGCAAAACATCTTTCACGACTGGCAAGCGGAAAAGCTGGAGGTGCTTTTGCACGAACATCGCGGCGGGCATGCCTGGAGTCGCCAGGCGATCCATGGCCTGGCCATTAAGGCGGAACGGGAAGATGTAAAACTGCTGGTTGGCCCTGAGGTAACCGGCTTTCGCTTTAAGAGCGGAGGCGAAGTCAGCATAGTAGAAACGGACATGGGAGATATCGAAGTTGGCCACGTGGTCGTAGCCGTTGGTCCCTGGATCAAGAATCTATGGCGATTGATGGAACTACCGCTGGCTGTGCCCGATCCTGATAACCCTGAACAAACGACGGAATTGTGGCGTTTCCTGGCTCTACAGGAGGGCGAGATCGAGGTCAATCCCTACATTCACATTACCAATGATGGCCAACGACCACCCTTGATCCATGTCGATAGTGACCTGCCTTTGTATGGCGAAGATGGCCGGTTGGTGTGGGATGAGCCCTGGGGTATCTACGTTAAGCGGGATAAACATTCGGTACAGGGTGGGGCCGTTCCTCTCAATCTTGGCTCGGAAATCGACATCGATCCTTACGGCACCCGCAGTCCCTACTACTGTGTGGATGACAATTTCTACGACCTGTGGGTGGCCTCGCTGGCTCACTGTATGAAACGGTATGAATGGAAGCGCCAATTTGCTTCCAAGAAGCCATCGGGCGGTGTCGGCGCTTTTTCGGCCGATAATTTCCCGATCTTTGATTTCATGCGCCCCAATGTCTATACCATCGCTGACTCTAACCATGGATTCAAAATGATCGGTGTGGGTGAACAGGTAGCCCGTATCCTGACAGGTGATTCGAGCGAGCTGCTGGCACCTTTCTCATTCAACCGTTTTGAAGAACAAAGGTCAATTCCAAAATCCAATGCGCCGTTTCCCTGGATGTGAGTATTGATTAAGGAGTAGTTTGGGAACATGAATAAAACCGCAGATATCATCATCGTTGGCGGTGGCGTGGTCGGCTGTAGTACGGCCTATTATCTGGCCAAGGCCGGCGCCAACAAAGTTATTCTTCTAGAACGGGGCGACATATGCTCCGGCGGAACGGCCAAATCATGCGCCATCGTCCGCACTCATTATTCTATTGAGGCTAATCTACTTCACGCGGTTGAGAGCCTGAAGATCTTCGCCAACTTTGACGAGATCGTGGGTGGGGACGTGGGCTGGCACCGCACCGGCTATTTAATCCTGGGGCCAGAGGCGCACCGGGAACAGATGGAGGCGGTGTTCCGACGACAGAATGCCCATGGCATCGACACGGCTATCCTGACTACGGCCGAAGCTCGGGAAGCCCATCCCCTGTTACAATTCGATGATGTTGATGTGATCGGATACGACACGTTGGCTGGTTACGCTGATCCCTATCTAACGACAACAGCCTACGCCAATCGAGCCAAAGATCTGGGGGTCAATATTCAGACGAGCACGGCCGTTACCGACTTTCGGCTGAATGGCGCGTCCAAAATAGTACAAACCACGAATGGCGATTATGAGAGCCCTGTTGTGATCATAACTGCCGGGCCATGGGCCAATCACCTGGGGCGTATGATTGGGGTTGAATTCCCCTATGAGGTCAGCCGGCACAAAGTCATTACCCTCAAGATTTACCAAGCCTACCAGGCGTATTGGCCCATTGTTAAAGATTTAACCACCCCTGACAAAATTTACTTCCGCCCGGATACAGGTGGTGTTGTGCTGGTTGGTACGGGCGATCACGGCGATCCCATCGAAGATCCGGACATCATGCACGACCACGTCGACCTAGATCACGTTTCGCGCATTGACAAGCTGATTTCCAAACGCATGCCGGCCTTTGATGAGGCGCAATATGTCGCCGGTTGGACTGGCCCTTACGACATTACGCCTGACTGGAATCCACTTGTTGGGCCGGTACCAGGCTTCGAGGGAATGTATGTAGCAACAGGCTTTAGTGGTCACGGTTTTAAGCTGGCGCCCACCATTGGGGAGGCGCTGGCCCACTCTGTTTTAGGTTTAGAGCCTCGCCTGCCCATAGATATTTACGACATGACGCGTTTTGATAGCGGGAAATCTCTACATGGCGCCTATGGGATCGGCTCAATATCGTAACGAACAGTTACTTTTCAGCCTGTATGCAGAGTTAAAAATGACGGAACAGATTTCAATCTACGCCCGGCCCAGGCACACACCTTAACGTGGCCACTCATTCTGATGACGGCTTGAGACGACGGCTGTCTGATACCGGCATCGGCTATGCCGGCGTAGAGGGCGTTTGGTGGCGTCCGGCATGTGAACCTTTCCCCCTGCCTAATGAGGTTGCCGGGCAACTTGATGAAATCGGGCCAGCACTGTTTGCTTTTTTCGATGCGATTGTTGACTTATACAAGAGCGGTACCAGTCACCAATTGAAGTGGTTGTTGGAATACAAAGTGCCAGATTACATCCAGCGCCTGGTAGCCGAAGGTCGCGTTGACTCGCTGCGGCCTGATTTCCAGCTCTACCCGGCTTCAGATGGCAGCTCAGCCTACCGCCTGGTGTTGACTGAGCTCGAGATCTGCCCTTCGGCTCATGGCTTCTGCCACGCCATGCAAGCTGCTTATGGATTGCCGATTGATCTGGTCGAAGGTTTCGCCCGTTATCTGGACGGCCGCAATTTATTGTTCGCCGGCACACAAGCTTGGAGTGAATTTCTTTTCGAGCAGTTACTCTTTTGCCAGGCGCTCGCCGATGAGGGCATCGTCGGGCGGGTACTCTATGATCTACCCCTGGCGACCATGGCCGAAGAGATACGCCGGGGAGAGCGCTGGTTACCACCGTTATTCGGTATTCCTGAAAAGACGCCGGATTGGAATGACGATGTTCTCGGCCGCCTGCGGGAGCATGATCTTGAATCGTTCCTTTGGCCCATCGACGAAACCTGGCCCCTGGATGTCGGTGATGCCGTCGTCTTCCGTTTCGGTTACTTCGATTGTTTCAGGGCCAAAACGCTTCATCATTTTCAGCGATGGCAATCCGCAGGGGCGTATTTATTGAATCCGACCACCTTCTTTCTCGAGAACAAATCCATAATGGCTGCTTTAAATTTAGCGGCCGTTCGCCGACGACTCGACGAGAGTAGCCTGGCTGTGCTGGATCGTTGTATACCTGAGACATTTTTGTTGACCGAGGAAAGCCTGGCCAGATTGTACGATGAGCGAGCGGATTGGGTGGTCAAATATGCCGCCTATGACGGCGGCAATAAGGCCTGGGGTGGACGAAGCCTGGAAATCGGCGCCCGGCACACCGCTGAAAGCTGGCAGGATGTATTGGAACGTTATCTTGCTTTGCCCTGGCCGGTCGTTGCCCAACGGGCTATCCCAACGGCGCGAGTCGACCTTTGTTATGTGGATAATGGGGGAAGCAGGCAACTGTTGCGTGATGGCCATACCCGCCTTCGCGTCTTCTTCCTCCGGGATAATTTACTGCCTGGCGGCCTACGCGCCCGGACGATTGCTTGTGGATCCCACATCACGATATCAGGTGGCAGCGGATGCGTATCAGAGGGATTGGATGCTATACAGGCGCCCGTCGTTTTTGTCTAGACAGAAACGACCTGGACAAAGATAATCGCCAGGAATAAGATAAAATCGATGATCGAAAATGAGGGTCGGGACTAATGAAACGAAGGCAACGCCTTAGACGCAGTGAGCAGAATAAAGTCAATTATTTACCGCCTGGCCTGGAAGGTGGACAATACAAGCCACTGGCGGACGCCGACGTGCAGCGTATTCATGAAGCTGCCCTGACCGTCCTCGAACGTACCGGTGTCGAAGTACTGGAATCTGAATGTCGCCATATCTTGGAGCAGGCCGGGGCACGGGTAGATAAGGCCCGCGACCGGGTCTTTTTCCCACGCCAAATGGTCGAGCGCGCGCTAGAAGTAGTCAATCAGGATGTCGTGCTCTATAGCCAGGACGGACGGACCGACCTGCATTTACGCGGAAGACGGGTGCACCTGGGTACGGGTGGCGCGGCCGTCCATGTTTTAGATCTGGATAGCGGGCGGGCGAGAGACACGAGTCTGCGCGACCTATACGATATTGGCCGCCTGGTCGAGACGTTGGACAATATCCACTTTTACTTGCGCCCGGTGGTCGCCCGTGACGTGCCCAACGAAGATATCGACATGAATACCTTCTACGCATGCCTGATGGCGACGAATAAACACGTTATGGGTGGCTGCTACTACGTCGAGAAAGTGGCCGACATCAAGCGTTTGGGCGTCATTATGGCAGGTGGGGAAGAAGCTTTTCTGGCCCGCCCCTTTTTCTCATTCAACTTGGGTTACATGGTCAGCCCTTTGCGTTTCGCCAAAGAAACGGTGGATACACTCACGGCTGCCGTTCGAGCCGGCATCCCAGTTTCGTTGGTATCTGCCCCACAAGCCGGCGCGACGGCCCCCGCCTCACTGGTGGGCGCCCTGGTACAGGTCATTGCCGAGGAATTAGCTGGCCTTACCTACGCCCAATTGCTGCGGCCTGGTCATCCCATCTTGATGGGCGGTATGCCCCTGGTATCCGATCTACGTACGGGCGGCATGATCGGTGGAACAGCCGAACTGGCCTTAATGAACGCCGCCTCAGCCCAGATGACCCATTTTTATGGCCTGCCGGTTTACAGTTCATCCGCACTGACCGATAGTAAACTACCCGACATACAGGCCGGATTTGAAAAAGGGCTAACCACAGCCGCAGTTGCCTTAGCCGGGGCCCAATTCAATCACCATGCGGCCGGAATGCTCGAATCGATGCTGACGGTGGCTTACGAACAATATGTCATCGATGATGATATCAACGGTCAGGCCATGCGCCTGGTACGCGGTCTGGAAGTGACCGAGGAATCGTTATCGCTGGACGTAATCCATGAGGTTTGTTATGGCGAAGGCCACTACCTGGGCCATCCACAGACCATCGCCTTGATGGAAAGCGAATATCATTATCCACATACGGTTGATCGAAGCACCCGGGCTGACTGGGAAGCGGCCGGAGCCATCGATATGCGTGAGCGAGCTCGCCGGCAAGCCCGGGAAGTTCTGCGCAGCCACTTCCCGAAAATTGTATCTGAAGAAATCGATAGACAAATACGAGACGAATTCAATATACTGCTTCCCCGCGAAGTAATGCAACCGGGTGGTTATCTGTAAAGGACAAGGCGACAAGTCACGTGATTGGTGGCACCTACGGGGAAGTATTGCACGTCAATTTAACCACCACCGAGACAAGGATCGAACAGCCCTCCGATGATTTTTCCCGGTTGTTGGTAGGTGGCCGGGCCGTGGTTGCCTATTTGTTGCTCAGGGACCTGCCCCTGAATACCGACCCGCTTAGTCCCGATAATCCGCTCATCTTCGCCCCGGGCATCATGCAAGGCACCAATTTGCCTGGCTCCGGACGGCATGGTGTGGGGGGAAAGTCGCCCCTGACCGGAGCAATTGCTGGTATGGAAATCACAGACGAGAAGTTCGCCTGGGCCAAGCGACGCTATTATGAATTAATGGGTTGGCACTCAGAAACAGCCATGCCTAGCGAAGCCTGCCTGGAGCAATTACAATTGTAGGATCTTGTCGGACAACTATTAGATCGAGTCGCCTAGTCGAATTTGATGGAAGGCTGGATTTAAGGCTGGAGAGGAACAATAACGTGAACCCAAAGATTGACGCTATCGAGATTGGCCACTACCGGCTACCGCTGGATCCGCCTTTCTTTGCCTGCTGGGATCCACGGCCGCGAACCGTTCACGCCACAACCATGGTCCGGGTGCGGGCCGGTGACTACGAAGGTGTGGGCGCGGGCGACGCCATGTTGGGTTTCCAAGGGCATGAATCGCTTTTTATAGGCCGGGATCCATTTGACATCGAGCGACATGTGCAGATCTTGGATACTTTGCAGTTCCATTATGGCCGTATGTGGCCTCTGGAAGTGGCGTTATGGGATCTGATGGGCCAGATAAGCGGGCAGCCGCTGTGGAAACTACTGGGCGGCCACAGCCGACAGGTTCGTCTTTATGCCTCTACCGGCGAACGAAAGACGGCCGAAGAACGGGCGGCATCGGCCGTCTGGCTGAAAGAACAGGGCTTTCCGGCTCTTAAAATCCGCATGCACGCGCCAGATCCGCGGGGGAATATCCCCGTGATCCAGTCTGTACGCCAGGCCATCGGCCCGGATATGGCTATTTTGGTTGACGCCAACCAGGCCTGGCAGATGCCTGGAGACGAATCGGCGAATTGGGACTTTAAGACGGTCCTATGGTTGGCCGATGCTCTGGCCGAGCTGGACGTGTATTGGTTGGAAGAACCGTTGCATCGCCACGATTATGAGGGTCTGGCAGCGCTAAGGGGGCGGACCAGGGTGCGCATCGCCGGCGGAGAAGGAAATCGCGAATTCTCCACCTTACGCCAATATCTCAAATATGGCTCTCTGGATGTCTACCAACCCGATGTGGTCTGGAGTACGGGTATTCTGCGGGCCCGGCAACTGGCGGCTGAAGTCCAATCGACCGGGGCGATCTATTCACCTCACACCTGGGGTGACGGGTTGGTACTGTTGGCCAATTTACACGTGGCGGCGGCCGTATCCCGGGCGCCCTTCATCGAGTACCCCCTTGACCCACCAGGCTGGACCCCGGAACGGCGAGACTTTATTCTACCCACACCTATAGAGGCCAGGGAGGGTACTGTAACCTTGCCTGACGAACCCGGGTTGGGGCTGAAGATCGATTGGCAGAGATTGGAGGAGTTTGTTTTTTAGATCGGGAAATCGGAAAAAGAAATTTGGGAGGTAACAATGAAGATAAGCGCTGCAATCCTATATGAAGCCCACCAACCATTCCAGATAAAAACCGTCGATTTAGAGACGCCTCGGGCAGGCGAAGTGTTGGTAAAAATGGCGGCTGCCGGCGTATGTCATAGCGACTACCACCTGATCACCGGTGATACGAAACATGCGATGCCGGTGGTGGCAGGCCACGAAGGCGCAGGCATCGTTGAAGCTATAGGCGAAGGCGTAACTCGATTAAAAGCAGGGGATCCCGTGGCTTTAAATTGGGCTCCTAACTGTGGGGACTGTTTTTATTGTCTGAGAGACCGGCCGAATCTATGTACGACTTATGTCGGACCGTTATGGGCCGGCACGATGATGGACGGTACAACCAGACTCTCCCTCGATGGAGAACCTGTCTATCATTTTAGCGCGGTGGCCTGCTTTGCCGACTACACCGTCGTGCCCCAGGAGTGTTGTATTGGCTTAACAAAAGAGTTGCCCCTCGAAATAGCCGGGCTAATTGGCTGCGCCGTGGCCACAGGTGTAGGCGCTGCTGTCAATACGGTCCGGGTCGAGCCGGGCAGCAGCGTTGCCGTCTTTGGCGCCGGTGGCATCGGTTTGAGCATCATTATGGGCGCCCGGCTGGCTGGGGCGGGTCAAATAATTGCCATCGACACCAACGAAGCAAAGGGGGATCTGGCCCACTCATTTGGGGCAACCGATGTCTTGATCAACGGCCCAGATGTCGTTCATGATGTGCGAAACCTGACAGAAGGGCGCGGGGCGGATTACGTCTTCGAGGCCATCGGTATACCGGCCGTCCAGGAGCAATGCCTGGACGCTGTGCGCCCGGGCGGCACTGTCGTCCTCGTCGGCGTATCGCCGATGGGCAGCGGGACTAACCTGCCCGGGGCTATTATCACAAGACAAGAAAAAACGGTGACTGGCTCCTATTACGGCACAGCCAATACGGCTCGCGATTTTCCGGTCTATGCTGACCTCTATCTGAAGGGAAGGCTTGATCTGGATCGTCTGATTTCAAAAACATACCGGCTGGAACAGATCAACGAGGCCTATGCCGACATGCTCGGAGGCGAGATTGCCCGGGGCGTTATTGTATTCTAGAAAACTTCGGTATTGGTTCGTTGCCTGAGAGGGCTAATTCGGGTCCGATCATCGACGCCCTCATGCCGAACTGGAATGTCTTTCCCATGCGCCTTGCCAAAGTCGTTCCCATCATTTGGTGCCGCTCATATTGTTTCATTGACGGGACACCCATGAATTTGCACTCCACCAAAACGACATAGTTGTTCGTCAACAGAAGCCGATCAGCCTCATTGCCTAACATTCGGCGCATATTCCGAGCCTGTTTGTAGAGGTGCGGATCGGTGACTCGTTTCTGGAGGAACCTTTCGTACCAGCCGGACCGGTCGCCGGCCGCCGGGTGTCGGGTGTCGGATTTCTCCACCGGGTGCTGCCTTCCATACTTCCTGAATGCCAAAATCTTCCGGTAAATCAAAAAGGTTGTTGTAGTAGGCAATGAATTGATCTTCCAGGTCCGGCTTGCCCCGACAGTGGCGATACTCTTCGGTTAATTTATCCCTGAGCGGGAAGCACAAGTGGAATGGCTCGGCCGCTTCTGCTTCATCGGTTGGGCAAGGACACTGGAGATGTTTTATGAGCCAGACTTGGCCGTCCGGCCGTTCGAGTAAGGGGACCAACCAGCTAACTTGGCGGCTGCGTTCGACCTGGTTGATCTCCCAGGTGGAGGATGACACTGGTCGGAATTGATATTTGCTACTCATTGCTTAAACTCTCGGTTGATCAGAATTATCCAGCGAACATTTATTCATCGCAGGCTTGTAGTCGTTTTGTCATCGTGATAGATTGGGATTTGTGGGTTGCTTCCTACCCAATAGAAGTTACCAGTCATCGTGGATACCATCGTCGAAGTTGAGCTCGATTATCAGTGTAGCTTCGCTAATTAAATGGCTGCCCATTACCTAAGAAAACGGATAAGGAGACAAATGGATAATGGCCGGATATCAAATAAAAGGATACTCAAAACGGGCAAGCGAGTTTGTTACAAGACACGCTCAAGTTATTGCCCCGCATGGGCAGATAGTTTATAAGTTGCCACTCATAGTTACCGGCGTGTGGACACATATCGTGGAGATGAATGGCGAGCTGAAAGTAATGATGGAGGTAGGTGAAAACACCACGCATGATGAGCTTCGTGAAGCGGTAGTGCTGGCATCGGCCGGAGAGGAGATTGGCTATGTCCACTCCAGGGAAATTGTGGTCCAACCTAGACAGGAAGAATAGTCACCGGAACCAGTGGCTGTAGATGGGAGCAATAACAATCCTCGG
>Ga0307376_10004521_pt1 | contig 12731 bp, 15 predicted proteins | sample TR2MG_FD_202536 | JGI IMG/M metagenome (GOLD analysis project Ga0307376, IMG submission 202536) | Soil microbial communities from Risofladan, Vaasa, Finland - TR-2 | ecosystem: Environmental > Terrestrial > Soil > Coastal area > Acid sulfate soil | place: Finland: Risofladan, Vaasa | collected... | reverse complement strand
CGCTTGGACGCCTCCGGCCTGGCCGGCTACTTTACCGGCGTGCACGTCCTGCCCGCCAAGGACGAGGCCGTTTACCGGCGCATCGCGGGCGAACACCGGTTACAGCCGGAACGGTCCTGGATGGTGGGCAACTCTATGCGCTCGGACATCAACCCGGCGCGGCGGGCCGGCTTCCGCTGCATCTATATCCAACATCCCCGCACCTGGGACTACGACATGGAGGAGCCGGTGGGAGGACACCTGGAGGTGCGGTCGCTCGACGAAGTGGGCCGGCTGATCGCCGGTTAGGTAAAGGACGGAGAGGATGGTCCGCGTGTCACGGCGGTTACTGCTGGTCATAGATATGTTGCGGGATTTCCTGGATCCGGGGGGGGGCCTTGATTGCGGTGAGGCTGCGCGGGGCGTCATTCCGTTCGTCCGGGAGAAGGTCACGGCTTTCCGGGCGGCGGGTGACCCGGTGGTTTTTGTCTGCGATGCCCATGAACCGGATGATCAGGAATTCCGGCGTTTTCCCGCCCATTGCGTGGCGGGGACGCCGGGGGCGGAGGTTATAGAAGGGCTGGCCGCGCCGGGGGACACCATGATAGCGAAAAAGAGGTTTTCCGCCTTTTACGGGACGGGCCTGGAGGAGTTGCTGCAGCGCCTGCAGCCCGAGGAAATACACGTCGTGGGTGTCTGTACCAATATCTGTGTGTTGTATACCGTGGAGGAACTGAGCAACCGGGATTGGAAAACCTTTGTTTACCGGGACGGGGTGGCGAGCTTTGATGGTATGGCCCACCGCGTGGCCCTAAGCCAGATGGAGGGCGTCCTGGGGGCGGAATTGCTTTAGATGGGGCGGCTTTTGGACTACCATGTGCATCCGGGCTTTTCTATCGATGCCGAGCCTAGTTCCATCCGCGATTACTGTCTGGCGGCCCAGGCCGGGGGAGTAGAGGAAATTTGCTTTACCCCCCACTTTGAGGTGGATCCGGTGCGCCGCGCCCTGGACTGGCACATCCGGTTGCCGGGCGGGCTATTCCCGATGGACAACCCCGCCTGGCTGGACGTCTACTTCCGGGAGATCGAGGCAGCGCGGGCCGAGTTCGGCCCGCTGGGGCTGGCCGTGCGCGCCGGCCTCGAGGTGGGCTTCGAACGGGGCACCGAGGAGACCGTGAGCAGGATCACGCGCGCCTATCCGTTTGACCTGGTGTTGGGGTCAATACACTGCCTGGAGCACATCTCTATCTCGGCCGCCCACGAGTGTGCGGCCTACTTCCAAAACCACTCCCTCACCGCTATGGGCCGCTCCTATTTCGCGGCTCTGGGTGAGGCGGTGAAAAGCGATCTTTTCGACGTCATGGCCCACCTGGACCTGTACCGCCGCTACGGGGTGCAGGTTTACGGGGCTGCGGTGGACACCGTCCACCTGGGCTTGGTGGAGCCTGTTTTGACCAGTATGGCCGCCGCCAAGGTGGGTCTGGAGATCAACACGTCCAGCCTGGCCAGGGGACAGACCCAATTCCACCCGTCGGAACAGATGGTATCGATGGCCCGGGCAGCCGGGGTGCAGCTGTTTACCACGGGTTCCGATGCCCACCGCGTGGCGGATGTCGGGCGGGGCCTGGAGCAGGCAGTCGGCCAACTGGAACGGCTGGGACTGGCGCCGGCGGTTTTTTGCGGCCGCCGGCCCGTAAACCGGCCGGATTGAAGAAAGAGGGGTATTCAACTTGGCGGGACCAGGACGACACCGGGAACTGAAAAATTACCACGACGAGGATATGGTCGCCGCCTTCGGCACCGACCTCTGGTTGGGCGGCTCTACAGCCGTTCCCAACCTTCTTTTGCGGCACTATCGCCGGATCGGCCTGAGCGACCAGGAGATGATGCTGGTTATTCAGCTCATGCGCCTGCGGGCCGAGGAGGGACTTCTTTGCCCGGCGGCCGGCCGCCTGGCGGAATGTATGGATTTGACGCCCGCCGACGTGGAGAAAACCGCGAGGGCCCTTCTGGACAAGGAACTCCTATGCCTCGGCCGTTATTTCGACGCCGAACTCAAGCAGGTGGTGGAGGGTTACGACTTCGGCCCGCTGTTTAAGAAACTGGCCGCGGTCTGGGCCGGTGTCAAGACCGAAGAGGGTCTGGAAGCCAGGCATCTGGTGGAGGAAGGGGCGGCGGCCGCCCGGGAGCACGAGCAGAAGGCGGCGTCGATCTACCTGGCCTTTGAAAAGGAGTTCGGCCGCCCCTTTACACCCATTGAAATCGAGCAGATCGGCAAGTGGCTGGTGGAGGTGTCCCCGGTTTTGCTCATGGAGGCGCTGCGCCAGGCCGTCCTGCGGGGCAAGCACAACCTTAAGTACATAGACTCAATCGTCCTGCAGTGGCGGAAGAACAACCTGCGTACGCTGGATGAGGTCATGGCCTACGAGCAACAGTTCAAGGGCCGCCGGAAGGGCAAGGCGGCCGGGGAGCCCAAGGCGGACGACGTGGCCGAGGCCAAGCGCAAGGAACTCTTGAAGACCATGTACGCGAGTTAACCATCCGGAATCAAAAGGGGCGTAGTCCACTTGGGGGAACAGTGCGCGCTTTGCGGCGGCCGCGGCCTGCTTGTGCGGGGGGACACGGCGGTGCCGTGCGCCTGCGCCGGCAAAGGCAAGGGCCCGGGGAGTCTGCCGCCGCGTCTCTCCGGGTGTACCTTCGACAGTTTCAGCTTGGGCTACTATGCGAAGGAGCGCAAGGACCCCGGTCGCTCCTATTACGAACTGGCCGGGGCGGCCTTAGAGGCGGCCAGGCGGTTTGCCCGGGACTTCCCTGGTCAGCCGCAAGTCGACGGACTCCTTTTCACCGGGGGCGTGGGGAGCGGCAAGACCCTGCTGGCCGGGGCGGTCGCCAATGCCCTGCAGGCCCGGGGCGCGAGGGTTTCCTTTGTCGTGGTGCCCGACCTGCTGGACCTTCTGCGGGCCAGCTATGATGCCCCCAGAGACCTGGGGGCATCCGCCCACGATTTGTGGGAGGCGGCGCGGGAGGCCCCGCTGCTTATCCTGGACGACCTGGGCGCCCACAACTATACCGAATGGACTTTAAACCGCCTTTATTCCCTGGTCAACTACCGTTTCAACCATCTCCTGCCGCTGGTGGTGACTACCAACATCAGCCTGGAGGACATGCAGGGTTACCTGGGCGAACGTACGACCTCGCGGCTGATCCAAATGTGCCGCATCTACCGCCTGCTGGTGGAGACAGATATCCGCCTGCTTGTCCGGGGCTCCCAGGGGGCCCGGTGAGCGACGGAAACTAAGAGATAGGTGCGGGAAGGGAGTTAGCCATGGGCCGCAAAGATCCCCGGACCTGGAAAACCGGCATCAGCACCGGCAGTTGCGCCGCTGGCGCGGCCCGGGCGGCCGCGCGGCTGCTCTTCACCGGGGAGGACTCCACTGTGGAAACGGTGGTCAACCCCGCGGGTGTGGAAATCAGGGTGCCCGTGGCCGAAACCCATTGCGAAGCTGGGCTGGCCAGAGCTTTGGTGATCAAGGACGGGGGTGACGACCCCGATGTCACGCACGGCCTGGAGATCGTGGCCGAGGTTAGGCCGGCCCCGGCCGGCGTAGTCATCCGCGGCGGCACCGGGGTGGGTACGGTTACCCGGCCGGGTCTGGCGGTAGCCGTGGGCGAAAGCGCCATCAACCCGGTTCCCCGCCAAATGATCATAACCGCGGTGGAGGCAGTGTGTCCGCCCGGTTGCGGGGTGGAGGTGACCATCAGCGTGCCGCGGGCGGCCGAGGTGGCTCACCGTACCGCCAATCCGCGCCTGGGTATAGTCGGGGGTATCTCCATCCTGGGCACCAGCGGTATCGTCCGGCCCATGTCCGAGGAGGCCTACCGGGACTCGCTGGTCCCCCAGGTGACGATGGCCCTGGCCGCCGGGCACCGCAACCTGGTGCTGACGCCGGGCCGCATGGGTCTCACTTTAGCGGCCCGCTACGGTTTGCCGGGCGCGGCGGTGGCCGAGATGGGCAACTTCGTGGGCTTTATGCTGGAGCGTTGTGTGGAGCACGGCGTGGCGGGAATACTCCTCTGGGGCTACCACGGCAAGATCGCCAAGGTGGCCGCCGGTGTCTTTCACACCCACAGCCGGGTGGCCGACGCCCGCCTGGAAACGCTGGCCGCATACGCCGGCGCGGCCGGGGCTCCGCCCGCCCTCCTGGGCGCGGTGCTGGCGGCCAATACGGCGGAAGAGGCGGCCGGCCTCCTGGCCGGGGAAGGGTTTGCCGCGGTCTTCACCACGCTCGCCGAACGGGCCAGTTTCCGGGCCGCCCAGTACGTGCAGGGGCGCTTAAGGGTGGGGACCGTCCTTTTGACCCTGGCGGGGGAAATTATCGGGCTGGACCGGGTGGGACAGGCCATGTTGGAGGAACTGGGATGGGCAGGATAAAGGTAGTGGGCGTGGGGCCCGGTGCGGCTGCCTACCTGACCGGGGCGGCCCGGGAAGCGGTGGCGTCGGCTGATACCCTGGTGGGCGGGTCCAGACACCTGGGTTCTTTGGCTGCGCCTAACCAGGAAGTCTTTGCGCTGACGGGGGACTTGGCGGCAGCAATAGCCTTTATCCGGGCCAGGATGGCCGCCGGACGGGAGGTGGCCGTGCTGGCCACCGGCGACCCGGGCTTGTTCGGCATTCTGGCCGCCTTGCGCCGCCATTTCTCCCCGGATGAACTGCTGGTGATCCCGGGCGTCAGTGCCGTGCAACTGGCCTTTGCCCGCCTGGCCCTGCCCTGGGATGACGCGGTGGTGGTATCGGCGCACGGCCGGGACAACCGGGCGGCACTCCAGGCGGTGCTCGGGCAGGCCAAGGTGGCTGTGTTCACGGACCCGCCGCCGGCGCCGGCCACGCTGGCGGGCGAGCTTTTGGCGGCCGGGGCCGCCCCGCGGGAGGTGTACCTTCTGGGCGATCTATCTTATCCCGGGGAAGCCGTCTACCGTTACAGCCTGGCTGAACTGGCCGCCGGACCGGCTTGTCCCCACCGCCAGGTGGTTCTGGTTTTCCTTACCCCGCGGGAGGAGCCCGGACGGTGAGCGCCGTATGGCCCTACCGGACGGGCGGCCTGCCGGATGCGCTTTTCCTGCGGGGCTCTGTGCCCATGACCAAAGAGGAGGTCAGGGTGCTGGTGCTGGCCAAGCTGCGCCTGGTCGACGGCCAGGTGATCTGGGATGTCGGGGCCGGCACCGGGTCGGTTAGCGTGGAAGCGGCGCTGGCTGCGCCGGGCAGCCGGGTTTACGCGGTGGAACGCACCACGGAGGGCCTGCAGCTGATCGAGGCCAACCGGCAGAAATTCGGGGTGCCCAACCTCCAACCGGTGGCCGGCGCGGCGCCGGCGGCCCTCTTGCCCCTGCCGCGGCCCGACCGGGTCTTCGTGGGGGGCAGCGGGGCCGCCCTAGGTGAAATCCTCAGGTATACGGCCCAGGTTCTCCGCCCGGGGGGGAGGCTGGTGCTGAGCGCGGTAACCCTGGAAACCCAGGCCGAAGGCTTCAGCCTTCTGGGCGAACTGTTCGGCCCCGTGGAGGCGGTCCAGCTAGGGGTGGCGGTGAGCCGGGAGGCCGGCGCCAAGCACCTCTGGCAGGCGCGCAACCCCGTCTGCCTCCTGGTGGCTGAGAAGGGGAGATAAGTTTTGGGCAAATTTTATGGCATCGGTGTCGGTCCCGGTGATCCAGAGTTCTTAACTGTCAAGGCGGTACGCGTCCTGGCCGGGGCCGGTGTGGTCTGCGTCCCCCGCTCGGGCCCCGACCGGGAAAGCCTGGCCCTGCAGGCGGCCAGGCCCTACCTGCCGGCCGGCTACGAGACACTGGAGCTTTCCTTTCCCATGTCCCGGGATCGCTCCATCCTGGAGGAGAGCTGGCGGACGGCCGGCGAAGAGGTGGCCGTCCGGGTCGCGGCGGGCCAGGTGGTGGTCTTCCTCACCCTGGGGGACCCGCTGTTGTATAGCACCTACGGCTACCTGCTGCGTTACCTGAAAAAGCACCACCCCGGCCTGGAACGGGAGACCATTCCCGGCATAACTTCGTTCGGGGCCGCCGCGGCGGCGGCCGGGGAGCCTCTGGCCGAGGGGGAGGAGAGCCTCGCCGTGCTGCCTTGCGCCTACGGGCTGGAAACGGTGGAGCGGGCCCTGGACACGTTCGACAATGTGGTCCTGTTGAAGGTGCACCGCCGCCTGCCGGAGCTGACGGCCCTCCTGGAAGCAAGGGGCCTTCTGGAACACGCTTTGTTGGCCAGCCGGGTGGGCCAGCCCGGCCAGTTTCTCAGTGCGGACCTTAAGAGCCTGAACTTTGATACTGCCGGCTACATGTCTTTGATCATAGTTAAACGGGGGAATGACCGTTGATCTATTTCGTTGGGGCGGGGCCGGGCGACCCCGAGCTGATCACGGTGCGGGGGCAGCGTCTTCTCGCCGGGGCGGCGGTAGTCGTCTACGCCGGTTCCCTGGTCAATCCCGCCCTCCTGCAGGTCTGCCGGCCGGACGCGGCCGTTTTCGACAGCGCCGGCATGACCCTGCCGGAAATCATGGCGGTCATGGTGGCGGCCCACCGGGACGGTAAAGAGGTTGTACGCCTGCATACCGGGGACCCGGCCCTCTACGGGGCCATCCAGGAGCAGATGGAGGTCCTGGAACGGGAGGGGGTACCCTACGGGGTAGTGCCGGGGGTCAGTTCCTTCCTGGCGGCGGCTGCCGCCGCCGGCCGGGAACTGACTTCGCCGGGTGTTTCCCAGACCGTGATCGTCACGCGCTTGGCCGGGCGGACGCCTGTGCCGGAGCCGGAAAAACTACGGGCCCTGGCGGCCACCGGCGCTACCCTGGTGATCCTGCTGTCGGTCCAGGTGATCGACCAGGTGGTGCAGGAACTGAGCGCGGGCGGGCTGGCTCCCGATACGCCGGTGGTAGTGGTGGAACGGGCCAGTTGGCCGGATGAAAGGGTGGTGCGCTCTAACCTGGCCGGGGTGGCCGGCCGGGTGCAGAGCCTGGGCATCGGGCGGACCGCCGTGATTATGGTGGGACGGGCCCTGGCGGGGGAGACCATTCCCTCCCGCCTTTATGCCGCCGATTTTTCGCACGGCTATCGCCGCGGACAGGACCCTTGAAAGCGGCGATCTGTGCCCTGACCCCAGGCGGGGCGGCGCTGGCGGCCAGCCTGCCGCCCTGCCTGGCCGGAGCCGGTTACGAGCCGGCGCTCTACGTGCCGGAGCGTCTGGTGACGCCGGGCGCCATTCCCTTCGACCGGCCCCTGCGGGACGTGCTGGCGGAGCTGTTTCCTACCCACGGAGCCCTGGTGCTGGTGATGGCCCTGGGTATCGCCGTGCGTCTTCTGGCGCCGCTCCTGCGCGACAAACGGACCGACCCGGCCGTGGTGGTCCTGGACGAAAAGGGCGAGTACGCGGTCAGCATGCTTTCCGGTCACCTGGGCGGGGCCAACGACCTGGCTCGCTGCCTCGCCGGCTATACCGGCGGGCGGGCGGTGATCACTACCGCTACCGACGTGCAGGGCCTTTTGGCCCCGGATGTGCTGGCCCGCCGGTACGGGCTGGTGCCCGAGCCGTTTGCGGTCCTCAAGGCGGTCAACGCGGCCCTGGCGGCCGGGGAGACGGTGCGGGTCTACAGCGAAGTGACCCTGCCTGTGGAACAGGGTCAGGGATTGGTGTGGCGGCCCTGGGAGGCCCGGCAGGAACCCGGCGACACCTGGCGGGTTCTGGTGACCGACCGGACCGGGGAGGGGGAGCGGTGCACCTTGTATCTGCGTCCCTGCTTGATCGTGGCCGGGGTGGGGACCCGGTCCGGGATCAGCACGGAGCGCGTTCTGGTGGCCATACAGGCGGCCTTTCAACAGGCCGGCCGGAGTGTGGCGGCTTGCCGGGCTCTGGCCACGGCCGACCTCAAGGCAGGGGAACCTGGCCTGGTGGCGGCGGCGGCCCGGCTGGGAGTCCCTTTGTACGCTTATCCCCGGGGCAGGTTGCAGGAAGTCATCGCCGGGGCGGGGCTGTCGACCTCGGTCCTGGTACAAGAAAAAGTGGGAGTTGGTGGCGTGTGCGAACCAGCGAGTTTACTGGCGGCGGGGACAACCCGTCTAATCCTGCCCAAGACGGCCCGGGACGGGGTGACGGTGGCACTGGCGGAGGCCGCCTGGCCGTGGTCGGCACCGGACCGGGAGCAGTAGAACACATGACCGGGCGGGCGGTAGAGGTTGTATCCTCGGCCGAAGTCATCGTGGGCTACCGTACATACATAGATCTGCTGGGTGAATTGGTCCGGGATAAACAGGTCGTCCGAAGCGGCATGCGGGCGGAGGTGGATCGTTGCCGGGAGGCTGTGGACCTGGCCCGCGCGGGGCACGCCGTGGCCATGGTATCGGGCGGCGACCCCGGCGTCTACGGCATGGCCGGGCTGGTACTGGAGATCATGGCGCGGGAGGATCTCCTCGGCCGGCTGCCGGTCGAGATCGTCCCGGGGGTGACATCCGCCACGGCGGCGGCTGCCTGCCTGGGTGCTCCTCTGAGCACCGATTTTGCGGTGATCAGCCTTTCCGACCTTTTGACCCCCTGGAACCTGATCTGCCGCCGCCTGACGGCGGCTTGCGCCGCCGACTTCGTTCTGGTGCTGTATAACCCGGCCAGCCGGCGGCGGGTGGAGCAAATCAAGGAGGCGCAGGGCATCATGCTGGCCGGCCGGTCCGGCGCCACCCCGGTGGGCCTGGTGCGCAACGCCACCCGGCCCGGCCAGTCGGTGGTTCTGACCGATTTGGCCCACCTGCTGGAGCAGGAGATCGACATGTTTACCACCGTAGTCGTGGGCAACAGCACCACTTTCCGGGTGCAGGGCTGCCTGGTCACGCCCCGCGGCTACCCGGTATAGCCGCAAGGATTATTTCTTGCCGACGTTGAAGCGGAAGTTGATGATATCGCCGTCCTGCACCAGGTATTCCTTACCCTCGAGGCGGAAGCGGCCTTTGTCGCGCAGCGCAGCCACCGTACCTAATTCCGTGAGGTCGTTGTAATGGTAGACCTCGGCCCGGATGAAGCCGCGTTCGATGTCGGAGTGGATACGGCCGGCCGCTCTCACCGCCGGGGTACCGGCCGTGATGGTCCAGGCCTTCACTTCGTCCTCGCCCACGGTGAAAAAGGAGATCAGGCCCAGCCGGCGGTAGGCCTCCCGGGCCACGCGGTCGATGCCCGATTCATCTATCTCCATGTCGGCCAGGAAAGCGGCCCGGTCTTCCGGCGGCAACTGGCCGATTTCCATCTCCAGGCGGCCGCATAACTCCACGACCGGTATGCCTTCCCGGCCGGCAAAGGCGGTCAATTCCCGCTTGTTCCGGTAACTCCGTCCCGGCATTTGGCCCTCGTCCAGGTTGACCACCGCCATGACCGGCTTGTCGGTCAGGAAGCCGAAGTTGCGCAGGAGGACCCGCTCCGCCGGATCGAGGTCCAGGCTGTCCAGGCGTTTTTCCTGCTCCAGCGCTTCCAGGCAGCGTTGAAGGATATCCCGCTCCTCTTCGATCTGGGGGGTGGGCTTCTTGCCGCTACGAATCCTCTCCAGACGGCGTTCCACCACTTCCATGTCCACTAACAAGAGTTCCACGGAGAGCGCGATCAGATCGCGCAGGGGGTCGCCGCAGTCGTCGTCCCCGAAGGAGTTCAAAACGTAGATCAGCAGGTCCACGTCACGGACGCCGGAAAGGAACTGGGCGGCGGCCGCGCGGTTGTCCGGGACGAGCCCGGGCACGTCGCTGAACTGGATCTGGGCGTACACCGTCCGCTTGGGTTTGAACAGGGCGGACAGAAAGTCCACCCTTTGGTCGGGTACCCTGGCCATGCCGACGTTGGTCTTGGCACGCTCCGCTATCTGGACGGCCTGGCCGGTAAGCAGGTTGAAGACGGTAGTTTTGCCGGCGCCGGCAAAGCCGACCAGGCCGGCGGTGAGGTTAGTAGCCATGGGAATTCTCCTTCCGGCGGTTCAGTTGGGCGAAGAACGCCCCGTATAGATCAGTGCGGCGGTGCTGCAGGAGCGGCAGGGAGGCCCTTATGCGGCTCAACTCCTCCAAAGGCAGGACCACCCGCAAGATTTCCTCGCCCTCGCCGGCCTGGGCCAGCACCGTGCCCCAGGGGTCGACGACCAGGGAGTGCCCGTACGATATGTAGGGGGCGCCGGGGTCCCGGGCGCAGGAGGCCGCAGCTACAAACACCTGGTTGTCCACCGCCCGGGTCCGGGCCAGAAGGTCCCAGTGGGCCGGTCCGGTGACCAGGTTAAAGTTGCCGGGCACGACCACCAGTTGGGCCCCCTGCAGGGCCAGCAGGCGGAAGAGCTCGGGGAAACGCATGTCGTAGCAGATGGCCAGCCCCAGGGTGATCTTGCCGGTGTCTAATACGGTGACCTCGTCGCCGGCGGTCAGGGTGGCCGACTCCTGGAAGTTGACCCCGCCGGCCAGACGGACGTCGAAGAGGTGCATCTTGCGGTGACGGCCGAGGAGGGAACCGTCCGGACCGAAGACGAAGCAGGTGTTGTAGATCCTGTCCCCGTCCAGTTCCGGAATGGAGCCGCCCACCAGGACAACGCCGTTTTCCCTGGCCGCCCCGGCTAGCATGGCCAGGGTACCGCCGGAGGGCCAGCTTTCGGCGAAAGAGGCGAACAGGTCGCTCTGGTAGGGACAGTTGAACATCTCGGGCAGAACGACCATATCGGCGTCCTTGGCGGCCTGGTCGATCATGAGTCTGGCCTTGGCCAGGTTGGCTTTTTTATCGTTGCCCGGGCTGAGTTGGGCAATGGACAGCGAAAACATGGCATCCCCCTAAGAAAAGCCCCTGCCGGTCCGGCAGAGGCTTTCGACTCAGTTAACCTGCACTACTTCCTTGACTCCGGGTACCGTCTCCTTGAGCGATCGCTCAATGCCCTGTTTCAAAGTCCAGGTAGCCCCCGGGCACCCGCCGCAGGCCCCTTTCAGCCTGACCTGAACCTGACCTTCCTCGGTAACCTTGACCAGTTCCACATCACCGCCGTCCTTTTGCAGGAACGGGCGGATTTTCTCCAGAGCCGTCTTTACTTCTTCCAGCACAGTCTCTCATCTCCCTTCCCGTGATTGGGTGGTCTGAACATGGCATTGCCGGTATAGAAACCCGGCGCGATATGGCCGTTCGGATCCTTAGTTTTCCCCAGGTAATTTTACCTCAATCACTGCCGGAAGACAAGGAAAAAAACGGGACGGGAGGGGGCAAGGCAAACGAGTCGGTAACTGAGGCGGAAGGATGGGGGGGACCAAAATGGGCAGGGTCGGAGGCCGCGTCATTCGCAGTATCCGCCTTATCCAGAATCGGGGTGACTGCGATTCCCGCCGCCGGAATAAGAGGTTGACTAACCGGCAAAAAGGGTATTCCCCTGGGCATTGGACAGGAAACCGGTTTTTCACCCAGCAAAAAGAGCAAATACGGGAATCTTGAAGAACTCTCTTATGCCAGGAAAACGTTTTCCTTGTGCCATCTTAAAAAGGTGGAGCACGGTCTATCTTGAGGATCGTCCGGTGATTCTACCAGGCGCCTTCCGTGAAACGCATAATAATCACGGCCGTTGCCAAAATCCTTCTTGATTCTTTCACTTACTTCGATATGTAAGTCATCAGAAACCGTAATGTAACCCCTGTCGAAAAGGGCGTGCAGATCCTTTCTGAGCAGTAATCCGTTATTGGCAAGGTGCGGCCCCTCCCGGGAAAACGGCTTAATGTGGATTGCCTCAAGAACCGGTAAGGTTCGTTCTCCAGAAATTGCGCACCTGCGGTGATAAGCCTCGGTTACGATTACCCTGAAGGCGCCCTGGCCAAGCCTGGGGCGGACTATTTGTTTGGAGCCGTACCGGGCACCCGGTTCGGCGATTATATTTCCCTCCTGGACGGAGTATTTCAGGTTATCCAGGTTCTCTTGAACACGGTCGAAGAGTCTGCGTCCGGTAAGGGTCAGGGTATCGTAAGATTTTCCTTGAACAATATTTCTATTCCAGTCATCCGGAACCGGTATCCAGTCGGACTGTTCAAAGAAGAACGGCGCTGCAAGGATTATGCAGCCTATTACCGGGTCCGGCTCACTGGTTCGATTGGTATGTTTGTATTTGTAAATGGCCTGTAAGAAACTGGCTTCGTCTTCTGTTCCATTGTTTTTCCCAAAGGCGTCCCAGGCCAACGATACAGGCAGGAAGTAGTGCCTGACAAAGAAACCCCCACCTACGATATAATTTAAGGGGCTGTGCAGCTTGAAAAGAAACATCTCCTGGGGTTCTATAGCCTTAAAAATCTGTCTCCCACCGGGCTGCCAAAAATTAACTTCGTCAGGTCTCAGACTGGCCAAGTAGCCGTACCATGCGTTATCCGTAACCCCGACATAGAATTTCATCATGTCACCCCCGGACGGTGCTACAAAAAGTGGAGACTCGTTCCGGCCCGTCCTTTTCGTTTGCCTACCCGTGGTAAGAGCTGAATAGCGCGGTGCAGTGGCCAAGAATTAAGCAGCGGATATTGCATTGCGCCTGAAGGCATTAAACGGGAATCATAAGGTGATCGGCGGACCGGAACTGCAAGCGTTCAACTTACACTCACAATATACGTGAATCCTCCCTCCACCGAGGTGGAGGGCATCCATCCATTGGCAAGGGCGAAGTCTCGGTATTCGGCAGCGGGGCTGCCACCCAGGCTTGCCTGACCCAGTAGGCTGGACGGGTTCCTGGATTCCC
>Ga0307376_10004520_pt1 | contig 12733 bp, 12 predicted proteins | sample TR2MG_FD_202536 | JGI IMG/M metagenome (GOLD analysis project Ga0307376, IMG submission 202536) | Soil microbial communities from Risofladan, Vaasa, Finland - TR-2 | ecosystem: Environmental > Terrestrial > Soil > Coastal area > Acid sulfate soil | place: Finland: Risofladan, Vaasa | collected... | reverse complement strand
TTGCAGTACTCATTCCAATATAGTCTGCGATCTCTTTTCTTGAAACAGGAAGGTCAAAGACCCTTGAATTATAGATTTCATTTGCAAAATAGAGCAGAACATATGCTACCCGACCAATCAGGTTTTTTTGCCGGATATCGAGGGTTTGGTTTATAATTTTATCATTTATCATTGAAATTTTTGTCAGAAGTCCCATCGCAAAGGATCCGTTCTTTAAAAACAGTGCTTTAATAAAATCTAGCTTAATACTGCAAACGACTGAATCTTCTAATGCTGAAACAGAATACTGATACTTCTCTTCTGAAAATATACTCATATTACTAACAAACTCAAATGGTCTGGTAATCGTTATAACTTGCTCTTCTCCGGTTGTTGTTCTTCTATAAAGTTTAACAAGACCGCTTTTGAGATATTTAAAAGTAATGATCTTTTCTCCTTCATGATTTATGACCTCTCCCTTTCGAAAGAACTGTTCCTCTTTGTTGTTGCATAACTCATCAACTGAAGAGTCATCCAAATAAGAAAATACAACATCACGGAAATCGCACTTTGCACATATACATGCTTTTTTCTTTTCGTCCACGATTTTCAGTTTTTTACAAATTTACCATTTTCCTTATCATAATGTAAATTTCAATTTGTTTTATTCCCAAATTTAATCCTAATTTGAACCTTTTTAGTTTAAATTCTCCATTCCTCGGGTTAATGATTTATAAAACAGATTATCATATGCATTCCATCTACAGCGATGGACGCTCAGTACCGGAAGACTATATTACTCCTGCTATAGAAGCCGGACTTAGCGAGATTGGTTTTTCTGAACATCTGACATTAACCAAAAACCTTGAGAACTGGAATATGAACCCCGCAAATATTTCGCTGTATATTAATCATATTGACAATCTTCGTAATAAAACAAAAAATATCAAAATCAAAACCGGGCTGGAGGTTGATTTCTTTTCAGGAAAAGAAAATGAGATTCGCTCTTTTCTAGCTTCCCTGCCTCTCGATTATATTATTGGTTCGGTTCATTATATGGGAGAAAGTACCATTGATCTCGGTCCGGAATTTTATGAAGGAAAAAACATAGACAAATTATTTGAAATCTACTTTGATTCTGTATCTGCTGCCGCTGCTTCAGATATTTTTGATATAATAGGTCACTGCGATCTGATAAGAATCTATGGCTATAAACCTTCTTTTGATCCTGAACCCCTTTACAGAAACCTGGCAAGAACAATGAAGGATCATAATGTTGCTTTCGAAGTAAATACCAACGGAAGGAACCGCCCTCTTGCCGACTTTTACCCCGATCGAAGATTTCTTCATATTTTCAAGGAAGAGAATGTACCGGTTTGCGTTAATTCTGATGCACATATGCCTTCACGCATAGGACAGTATTTCGATGAGGTATATGAGTTGTTAAGATATATTGGTTATTCTGAAATGGCCGTTTTTAACAAAAGAGTCAGACGTATGGTCCCTTTTTAGTCAGCATTTCCATCCATAAACTTCACAAAATCTGTTTTGTATATCAGGCCAGTTATAAAAATACTTTAAAAACATCTAAGCTGCCAGTATGTGTTCGAGAACTATTTTAATTCCAATTGCTATTAATATCGTACCACCTACAAATTCGACTTTATTGCCAAGTCTCTCGCCAGCAGATTTACCAATTCTTATTGCTGCCATTGAAGCAAAAAAAGTTACTACTCCAATAAGAATTCCTGCTTCCCATATCACCACATTAAGCAGACCAAAGCTTATTCCAATAGCAAATGCATCAATGCTGGTTCCAATAGCTATAGTAAAAAGTACAATCATATTATTGTAATCTATTTTGCTTTTCTTGCTAGTTGATTTAAGTCCTGAAATAATCATTTTCATCCCCAAAAAAACAAGTAATCCAAAAGCGATCCAATGATCTATTGCTTTCAAAGGACTTGAAACAATCGTTCCAAGAAAATACCCCATGATAGTCAGTCCGCCCTGAAATATGGCAAAAAGAGTTGCTACCATAATGGCCTGTTTGAAAATGATCCCATTACGAACTATCCCATATGATAACGAAACAGTAAATGTGTCAAAAGATAACCCCAGTGCTATTGCCAGTAATGTAAAATAATCCATCAAATAATTATAAGTTGTGCAAATATAATATAAATCACCACTCAAAGATTTCTGAAATTGATTGTATATATTTGAATCTCATAAAAATGTATAGAATGAGAGTTGTTATTCAACGGGTGAAAAGAGCCTCTGTAACAATTAAGAAAAAGATTAAATCGCAAATTGGTATAGGATTGCTTGTTCTTTGCAGTTTTGAAGAATCTGATAATGATACTGATATAGACTGGCTTAGCAAGAAAATAGTACAGCTCAGAATTTTCAACGACAGTGATGGAGTTATGAATCTTTCAGTAAAGGATATAGGAGGAGATATCCTATCTGTCAGTCAGTTCACTCTTCATGCCAAAACCCGTAAAGGAAACAGACCATCTTATATTCTTGCTGCACATCCTGCTATTGCCATTCCTTTGTATGAAAGGTTTGTGAAAAAGCTCTCGCAACTTATGGACAAGAAGGTCTTCACAGGTGAATTTGGTGAAATGATGCAGATTGAGTTGATAAATGATGGTCCGGTAACTATTATTATAGACACAAAAGAAAAAGAATAGTCCATGAAAATTGACCTGTCTGAAGAAAATATTTCAAAAAGATCTGTGCTCCTTGTTGCAACCTTTGCAGCTTTTCTGACACCCTTTCTTGGATCTGCAGTAAACCTGGCCCTGCCATCAATTGGTAAAGACCTGGACGCAGATGCAATCAGCCTGGGTTGGGTAATCAGTAGTTTTATCCTGTCTTCAGCTATCTTTCTTCTGCCATTTGGACGTCTTGCAGATATTATAGGCAGAAAGAAAGTCTTTTTATATGGTATTTCATTATTTACTGTTTCAACATTTTTGATAATATTCACAGGAAGCGTTACCTCCCTTATTGTATTACGTATTTTTCAGGGTTTATCCAGTGCAATGATATTTGGAACCAGCTTAGCCATAATAACATCTGTTTTTCAGCCAGGGGAGAGAGGCAGGGCAATGGGCATTAATATAACAGCTGTATACCTGGGATTATCATGCGGCCCTGTAATCGGAGGTTTGCTTACCCAGTATCTTGGCTGGAGAAGTATTTTTGCATTTCTTGTTCCTTTTGGGATTGTTTCCTTTATTTTAATTAAAAGTAAAATAAAAACCGAATGGGCAGATGCTGCAGGAGAAAAATTTGACTGGTACGGTTCAATCATCTATGGAGTGGCGCTTTCATCCTTTATGTACGGTTTTTCAAGACTCCCCTCTTCAATAGGCTGGATATGTATTGCAACAGGAGTTATAATGGCGGGTGTATTCATTATTATTGAAAACAAAATGAGCAATCCTGTTTTTGATATCCGGCTAATTCTTCGAAACAGGGTCTTTGCCTTTTCAGGTATAGCTGCATTAATTCACTATTCAGCAACCAGTGCTACCGGATTTTTTATAAGCTTATATCTGCAATATTTAAAAGGGCTTGACGCAAGAACAGCTGGTTTAATAATGATATCGCAACCTATTGCCATGACACTTCTTTCGCCTATAGCTGGAAAATTATCTGATAAAAGAAACCCGGGAGTAATTGCGTCAATAGGAATGGGACTAACAGCTTCCGGTCTTATTCTGCTTTGCTTAGTAACAAGAACGACTCCTAATTATCTTATTATATTATTGCTAATAATTATGGGAATTGGATTTGGTCTTTTTTCCTCCCCTAATTCAAATGCAATTATGAGTTCTGTAGAAAAACGACATCTGGGAGTAGCTTCGGGGGTTGTAGGGACTATGAGGATGATCGGACAGATGATGAGTATGGGTATTGCAATGATGTTACTCTCTTTATACATTGGTAAACAGACAATAAACCCCTCTACATATCCGGGTCTTATATCTGCAATGAAAACAGGTTTCTTAATTTTTTCAGGTTTATCTATACTTGGAATTTTTGCATCGTTGGCACGAAATAAGAACCTTGGATACAAAAATTAAAATCGTTATAGCTGTTACAAGGCAGAAATAATATTTGGGTGAGAAAAGCCCCTCTTTAAACTCCACTACCATCTCTCCCTATTGGGAAGAATACAACTATTTTTATTTGTTCTTCAATAAACTGGTTGATAATTTTCTCTCATTAGGGAAAAAGTCAAAAGTGGGTTCCTTAAGCCTGTCTGCAGTTAAGTTAGGAAGTCTCTGAGTACCTGTATCTAAAACAAATTTCCAGCTTCCGTCGGACTGTTTTTGCCAGATCGTAACATATGTACCTTGTGAAATTTCGCCAGTTACTTTGTCAACAGATGTATGAATTCCATAAGTGTAGCCAAGATCACCGCTATCAGATATTTTCTCAAAAACTGGTTTCCAGCTAAGGATGAAACTTGTATCGCTTATCCCGTCAAACCTCTTTCTTAAAGCATCCTTACCTTTTTCGGGAAACGAATTATTACGTAATATTACACCATCCTCAGCTATATAATCCAAGAAAGCTATAAACATACCATCATGTACTGAATTTGATGAAAACGCACTGTCAGTTCGCAATAATATACCGGAAGGTGCTTCTTTATTACTTTTAATACAACTTAATGATATAATTAAAATAATTATGAATACAAAAAGCATTATATTAACCCCGAGTATTTTCATAGTATAGTTTTAATAGTATTAAATAATTGATCATCTCATGACAAAATTATATCAAAAACTGATAAAATCATGTCCTTCGGAAAATGAGATTAAGAAGGGACTAATAAAAGCATATTCTGTATCCACATCATTATCAAATAAATATCTGATGATGAATATTTTAAATCTGATTGACCTTACAAGTCTTAATACCACCGATAACAAGAGCCATATATTGCGTTTAACAGGTAAGGTAAATAGTTTTTCAGGACGTTATTCAAATATCCCAAATGTGGCAGCGATATGTGTTTATCCTAATTTTGTCGCCGTTGTAAAAGATAAACTATCTGCAAAGAATGTTAAGATAGCTTCAGTTGCAGGGGGATTTCCAACATCGCAGACATTTCGAAGCATTAAGGTCAGCGAATGTAAAATGGCATTAGAAGCGGGTGCAGATGAAATCGATATAGTTATCTCAGTGGGTGCTTTCATTGGAAACGATTTTGCCGCTGTCGCTGATGAGATTAGGGAAATCAAATCTGCAATAGGTGAAAAACAACTAAAAGTCATTGTAGAATCAGGCCTCATAGGTAATTATGAACAGATTTTCAAGGCATCGATGATTGCCATGGATGCTGGTGCTGATTTTATTAAGACCTCAACTGGGAAAACAACTATATCTGCAACACCAGAAACAGCATATGTTATGTGCCGGGCAATCTCTGATTTCTATTCCGAAACAGGTATCCAGGTTGGATTTAAAGCAGCAGGAGGAATTGTTAATACATCAGATGCTGTTACTTATTATCAGATTGTAAACCACTGTCTTGGTGAAGATTGGTGTAAGAATACTCTTTTCAGGCTAGGAGCCAGCAGACTTGCGAATAATATTCTTTCGGAAATTTCGGGGTGCGGAATTGATTATTTCTAATTAATCCCTCTACAGTTCAAATTGTTTTTCTCTGGTAATTATAGTTACTTTTGTATTCAGAATACAAAAATATTTTAATGATTTCTTACCTAGAAATTCAGCAAGATACCGTCTCAGTTAGTAATGTTATATTATCAGATTCTATAATCACAAGTTCTGATTCAGCATCAATCAGCACAAGTTCTGATTCAGCATCAATCAGCGAAATTTCTGATTCAGCCTATATCAATAATACAGTTAAAACCAAAGACTCAGTTATCCTCAAAAAAACTTCACCTCCTAAAAGAGAAACATCTGATTTAATAGACACCACCGCTGTATGCAGCCGAAATAGCATTGATGATATCACATTTTATAATCCAAATAATATTATAACCCAAATTGGACAGGAACCATTTAACAGATTTCCATATCAATTTGTTGAGAAAAACAGACAGTTAAAGAAAAATGAAAAAAATTCCATTATAAATCATCTTAAACCTGGTATGGATTTACCAGATAAACCATTGCATAATGATTGGATTATAGGGATTGTTCTTCTGGTTGCATTTTTATATTCAATAATAAGATCTGCCCAAAAGGGCAGATCTCATGGAGTTAAGCGGTTTTTCCTGTTTAAAGGCATTAATGATTCATCTTCAAAAGATGTTGATGAAATTTTCTTATTGAAATCAACAATACATAATCTTATATCATTTATTATTATTGGGTTATTCGCTTACTTTGGTGCTTCCTATTATAATTATAATTTTTTTGGTATCAGTGGAATATTCTTATGGTTAATATTTGTAAGCAGTATTATATTTTCAGTCACCATTAGGCATTTGATATGCATGGCTGTTGGCAAAATTAGCGGAGAGAAAGATGTTTTCAGAGAATATATTGTTAATATTTACATCTTTTATAGATTTAGTGGACTTTTTCTTTTTGTGCTTATTATCCTGTTGGTATATACCTCGATTCTCCCTGCCAGTCTAAGTTTTAAAACAGGAGTAATAGTCCTGGCAATAATGTATCTGATTCGTGTTCTCAAACTACTAATGATTTTTATAACCAGGAACATTTCAATATTCTATTTGATTTTATACCTTTGTGCGCTGGAAATTCTACCTGCGTTGATATTGGTAAAATTTTTTTCAGGTCTTACTTAGATGAATGAGGATTAGTTTGAGAGTAAAACTTAAACAGGAAAAAATTGAAAATAAGGAAGATTTTAGTATCACAGCCAGAACCTTTAAATCCGAAATCTCCATATTTCGAACTGGCCAGAAAGTATAATCTAAAAGTTGAGTTTAAATCATTTGTTCAGGTTGAAGGGGTTCCTGCAAAAGATTTCCGACAGCAAAAAATCAATATCCTTGATTATAGTGCGGTAATTTTTACAAGCAAAACCGGGATTGATCACTTTTTCAGGATTTGTAACGAACTGCGAACAGTGGTACCCGATAACATGAAGTATTTCTGTATTACCGAAAATGTTGCATTTTATTTACAGAAATATATTGTTTACAGAAAACGGAAAATATTTCATGGCAAAGCTAGATTTCAGGACCTCATCGATGTCTTAGTAAAGCACCGGGAAGACAACTTTTTTGTTCCTCTATCTGTGCCACACAATGCAGAAATTCCGGAATTACTTGAAAAAAATGATATCCGTTTTACAATCGGAACTTTGTACAAAACTATCAGTTCAGATTTTTCTGATATTAAAGATTTCGATTTTGATATTCTTGTTTTCTATAGTCCCTCTGGTATAAAATCTCTTAGAGATAATTTCCCGGGGTTTGTCCAGGGAGATATTAAAATCGCTGCTTTTGGACCAACAACAGCTTGTGCCGTTGCAAACGAAGGACTTAGGCTTGACATTAATGCTCCAAATCCAAAAGCTCCTTCAATGACAATGGCTCTGGATGAATATCTTAAAGAATATAACAAGAATTTTAAGTAAAATTAGACTTTCGACAATAACTTACCCTAATGCCCAAATTTTTTTATCCTGTAAAGCTTTATGGATAAGTTTTTGAAATGGAAACTATTAAACAAACATTTGAAAAGGCTGAAAGACTTTGCAGTAATAAAGCTATTTCTTCCCTGTTTGAAACCGGTAATGTTTTCTACACCACTAATTTAAAAGTTGTATGGAAAAATAGTCCTGTCGCTCTTCCATATCCTGCCAAGGTTGCATTCAGTGTTTCTAAAAAAGGATTCCGGCTTGCAGTAACTAGGAACCTTATTAAAAGAAGAATGAGGGAGGCATATAGAAAAAATAAACAGACTCTTTACGAACAACTCACTTCAGAAAACATTCAGATAATATTCGTTGTTATCATGAAAGGAAATGTTGTGCTTGATTATCTGACAATAGAAAAATCAATAAAGGAGATTATAAACAAACTCATAACTATTATTAATAAAGAGAAATCGGGAGGGATCCAACGGTCAGAATGACTTGAGTTGATGAAGTTGAATAATAAAAATTTTAATATATCATTAATAACTTTTATTCACTTTAAGTAGTTTTTATTTTAAGAATATGTTAAAGTTATTTTAATTGATTATTAATCAATACCAATACCAATTTTTCTTTTTATTTTCGTCCCTCTAATTTAATAGACTATTATGGTTATGAAACAAGCATTAATAAAACATCATTTTATACACAAACAAGAATAATTATTTATTATGCAGTTCCCCCGCTGGAGCGGGACAGGCTATACGACCATTGAAAAAAAATAAACGTATGAAAAAGAAAAGTAGAAACAGGTTAATCAAAGTTCTTACCCTGCTCTTAATAGCTGGAATCAGCACAGGTTTTCTTATCAGCCAGGAAACGAGAGATTTTAAAATCGCTAAAAATCTTGATATATTCTTCTCACTCTTCAGAGAATTAAACACTTTTTACGTAGATGATATTGATCCTGACAAAATAATTAAATCAGGAATTGATGATATGCTTAAAAGTCTGGATCCATATACTGTTTATTATCCAGAATCGGAGGTTGGTGAATTTACCTTTATGACAACGGGGAAATATGGAGGTATCGGTTCCCTTGTAAGAAAAACTGGTGATTATGTTGTAATTAGTGAGGTATACAAAGGTTTCCCTGCGGACATTGCTGAAATAAAAGCCGGAGATATACTGAAAAAAGTCAATGGAGAATCAATCAAGGGACTTTCAACCGAAGAAGTAAGTGAAAAGCTTAAAGGAAATCCTGGAACAGAAGTCGCTATTACAATTGAAAGAAATAATACGGAAAACAACTATGTGCTCAAAAGAGAAAAAATAGCTATACCACCTGTTCCATATTTTGGTATGATTGATTCAAAAACAGGTTATATAAGGTTCACTAACTTCACACAGAATTGTATTGATGATGTTAAAAACGCACTTACTTCACTCAAGAAGAAGAACCCTCAACAGATCATACTTGACATCAGGGGAAATCCCGGGGGATTGCTTTCCGAAGCTGTTGAAATCGTTAATCTTTTTATCGGACCAGGAAATGAGGTTGTTTCAACAAAAGGTAAAGTAAAGAAGTTTGATGATATCTTTAAAACTACTAAACCTGCTATTGATGAAGAAATAAAACTTGCTGTTATTATTAACCGTGGTTCTGCTTCTGCGTCGGAAATTGTAGCAGGTGCTATTCAAGATCTTGACAGAGGTATAATTGTTGGTCAGAGGTCGTATGGTAAAGGCCTAGTTCAAATCACCCGTCCATTAAGTTATAATACTCAACTCAAAGTAACTACAGCAAAATATTACATACCCAGTGGTAGATGTATACAGGCACTCGATTTCTCACATCCAAACGAAGATGGAAGTGTTGGTATTATTCCAGACTCTCTAATCCGAGAATTTAAGACAAAAAATGGCAGGCTAGTCAAAGATGGTGGCGGGATAGCACCTGATATTGAAATTTTGCCGGAACCTCTCAGCCAAATAGCAGCTGAATTATATGTGCGATATTTCATTTTTGATTATGCTACAAAATACTATTGGGATCATCCAGATATTACTTCTCCTGAACAATTCTCTTTTACAGATAAGGATTATGACGATTTTCAAACATTTCTTGTAAACAGGAAGTTCAGTTATAAAACCATGACAGAAGAATCGTTTAATGAGTTGATCTCCAATGCAAAAAGGGAAAAATACTACGATATGCATAAGGACCTCTTTAGTGAGCTGGAAGAAGACATTTCACATAGTCTGGACAAGGATCTGGAATTTTTCAGGACTGAGATAACCGATCTCATTGAAGATGAAATAGTAAGCCGCTATTTCTACAAAGACGGCGCTATAGCATGGACACTAAAAAAAGACGAGCAGGTGTTAAAAGCTCTTGAAATACTGAATCATAAGGAAGAGTATGCCTCTATCCTGAACGGAAAGTCTGGCTCAATACTGATTACAAAAAAGAATGATCAGAATTAATGAAGGTCAAAATTCTTTGAAAACCGAATATAAAATGAACCTGTTTAATCAGGTCTATTTTCTTTCCATTCATGAGAGTTATCTTCAAAAATCTCTTTTTTCCAAACAGGTAGTCTCTTTTTAACAAGTTCCACTGCTTTTGAACAGGCCTCGATGGCATCATGCCTGTGACCTGCTGAGACAATGATAAAAAGAGAGATCTTCCCTACCTTAACTATTCCTACTGAATGGACTATTTCAATTGTTTTAGCATCATTGAATTCTGATAAAATTGTTTCTTTAATCTTTGATACTTCGACATTTACCATAGTTTCATATGCTGAATATTCAATTGCTTTAACCTTTTTACCGTTGATCTTATCTGCTCTAACCTGGCCAATGAAAATTGAGTGACCTCCTGAATTGGTTTTCTCACCCATTTCTTTAATAAATTGAGCTATCATTTTATCATTAACAGGCCCATCTGTAAGACAACTAATTTCCATATGTTAAAATTTAATTTCGATGTATCCTATCCTCCGGCAAATGGTGGCATAAATGCCACCTCATCACCATCATTAAGTAAGGGGTCATCATTAATGATCTGATTATTAAGAGATATACGGAAGTTGTAATGGGCAACTTCAGGGAAGTCATCATATATTCTGAGCCTAAGGTCACTAATTGATTTAACGTCCTTGTAATGTTTACAGTTTGTACATGTAACTTCAGCTAATACTCCGAATAACAATACTTTAACTTGCATATTTATACCCCCAAATCCCCCAGTTGGAGGGCTTTAATTATTTTTAAAAGCTTATTATATATGTAATTCTGTATCATTATGCCATTGTACCGTTGTGCCTTTCAATGTGCCTCGAACCAGCTATTGCCAGTGCCACAGTCAACTTTAAGTGGTACATCCAGTTTAACTGCATTCGACATTTCAAATAAAACGATATCTTTAAGTTTTTCAAGTTCGGAGACCTCAACTTCAAATATTAGTTCATCATGAACCTGCAGTATCATTTTAGACAGATATCCTTCTTTTCTCATCCTGTTATAGATTCTTACCATAGCTATCTTTATAATATCAGCTGCACTACCCTGAATTGGTGCATTAATTGCGTTTCTTTCAGCGTTTCCCCTTACTACCTGGTTACGCGAATGAATGTCGCGGAGATATCGTTTCCGACCGAACATTGTTGTAACATATCCCTGATCCCTGGCCTTATTTATGCTTTCGTCCATGTATATTTTGACACCCGGATAAGAATTGAAATACCCATCAATAAGCTCCTTTGCCTCTTTTCTGCCTATTGTAAGCCTTTCAGACAGGCCATATGAAGAAATGCCATAAATAATTCCAAAATTAGCTGTTTTTGCCCTGCTGCGCATCTCCCTTGAAACGTCTTTTATCTCTACTCCAAAAATTTTTGCTGCTGTAGCAGCATGGATATCATTTCCCGAAAGAAAATCCTCTATCATGCTTTTATCCTTACTGAGATGAGCCATTAACCTTAATTCAATCTGGGAATAGTCGGCTGATAGAAAAATATGATTTTGTTCCGGAATAAAAGCCTTCCTGATTTCCCTTCCTCTCGCATCCCTAACCGGTATGTTCTGAAGGTTCGGATTGTTGGAACTTAATCTGCCGGTGGAGGCGACAGCTTGATTGAAAGAGGTATGAATTCTGCCAGTTCTCTCATCGACAAGCACAGGGAGTGCTTCAACATAGGTTGAAAGCAGTTTTTTAAGTCCTCTGTATTCTAATACTTTTTCAATTATTGGGTGCTTGTTAATAAGTCGCTGCAATATCTCTTCATTAGTAATAAACTGCCTTGTCTTGGTAACCCGGGCATTATCATCCAGTTTCAGTCTAATAAAAAGGATGTCCCCTAGTTGTTTCGGCGACGAAATATTAAATTCGGTTCCAGCGAGAGCATAAATCTCCTTTTCTAAAGATATAATATCCTCCCGAAGGTCGAAGGTTATAGCTTTAAGATCCGCCTGATCTAGTTTAACTCCGTTCCTTTCCATATCTGCAAGCACAGATATCAGAGGCATTTCAATCTCTTTTGCCAGATCTTCCAAACCCTCCGTCTTAATGCGAGGTTCAAAAACTTTCTTAAGTTGAAAAGTAATATCTGCGTCTTCTACTGCATATTCTTTTAGTTTATCAACCGGGACAGAACGCATATTTTTCTGACTATTGCCCTTTTCCCCGATAAGTGTTTCAATATGAACAGGACTATACGACAGATATATTTCTGAGAGAAGATTCATGTTATGTCTCATGTCGGGTTCTAAAAGATAATGGGCAATCATCGTATCAAACAGAGGCCCCACAACCTCAATACCATAATTTGCCAATACCTGAATATCGAATTTTATGTTCTGTCCGATTTTAAGGATATTCGGATTTTCAAAGACCGGCCTTAAAATCTCAAGAAGAGATTTTGTTTCATCTTGAGATTCAGGGCAGTGAACGAGATATCCCGTACCTTTTTCCCATGAAAAAGCCAGAGCAACCAGCTGGGCATTCAGAGCATCAATACTCGTAGTTTCAGTATCGAAACAAAATTCCTTCAATGATAAAATATTATTGACTAATTCATTTATAGCCAAACTATTATCGACAAGCACATAGTTGTGATTAACTTTCTCTATTGT
>Ga0307376_10004519_pt1 | contig 12733 bp, 14 predicted proteins | sample TR2MG_FD_202536 | JGI IMG/M metagenome (GOLD analysis project Ga0307376, IMG submission 202536) | Soil microbial communities from Risofladan, Vaasa, Finland - TR-2 | ecosystem: Environmental > Terrestrial > Soil > Coastal area > Acid sulfate soil | place: Finland: Risofladan, Vaasa | collected... | reverse complement strand
CCAGGAAAAGCTAAATAGTCATGTTCCATAGGAGCATGCAGAGTAAAATAACAAAGTAGTTGATAGGTTATATTCCAAATTCTTAGAATATAGTCATAGGGATCTTTTGCTCAAAAATAGAAAAGGGAGACAATTTATGATTGGACATATTGAACTTCTATTTAAGAAATTAGATCCTAGAGCAATCATTCCTTACTATATTTACGAAGGAGATTCTGGTTTAGATCTATGTTCCCTACATGAATACATTATTCAGCCTGGAGAGTGCACTATGGTTGAGACAGGCTTATCCGCAGAAATTATTTCACATGGAGACTTGACAAAGTTTACATTTGAAATACAAGTACGTCCACGATCAGGATTAGCTATGAATGAAGGTATTACCATTATTAATTCTCCAGCAACAATTGACTCAAATTTTCGAGGGCATTGGAGACTTCCACTAACTAAGATTACCAATGGTGAGTACAAGTTAGAAGCTGGTGAGCGTTTCGCTCAAGCAGTGGTGTGTCCTATATTTTCAACACCTATGATTAGTATTCAGGAAGTAGAAGAATTAAATTCTTCAGATAGAGGCGAACAGGGATTTGGGAGTACAGGGAAGGGAGGTTTAAGTAAGTGGTAACTATAGCAACATGGGAAATAACTACTAATGATTGTCCATATATGTCTATAAGTCTAGCAATTTATTGTTCTGGATGCAACCGAGATTGCCCAGGCTGTCAAAATCCAGACCTACAGAATTTTAAAAACGGAGTATATATGGAACCAAAACAGGTAGTTAGACTTGTAACTGAACGTAGATCATTAATTGAATCAGTTGTATTCTTAGGAGGGGATTGGATGCAGTACCCAATAGAACTTAGGGATGTATCCTCCCAATTGAAAAGTTTATACGATGATCTTAATCTTATACTTTATACAGGGGAACTATTAGAAAATATACCAGAAAATATACTAGAGAATTTAGATATTGTCATAGATGGACCTTACATGGAAGACAAAAAAACTAGTTACGCAATCCCTGCGTCCTCTAATCAGCGTGTGTACATTAATCCTTATCACTATGTCTTTTATGAAGTAGACCCTTCAACATTACCGATTAACAATGAGGAATAAATGCTAGTTTGTAGTGTTAAAAACTGTAACTCCAAAACAGTAGCAAGAGGTTACTGTGATAGGCACTACAGACAAATTATTAGAAAAGGTAGAATATTAGAATATACTAAAGTAGACGGGAATGAAATAGTATGTAACAATGCTACATGTGTAATAAAACTTTATAGTAAATTAAACTCAAGTTCAATTGCTGAAACTATAGTTGATATAAATGATTATGATAAAGTTAAAAACCATAGATGGTATAGAAATGCAACTAATCAAACAATCTCATACGTATTGACAAGTTATAAAGATTTGGATGGAAACTACCAGAAATTATTTTTACATCATTTAATTTGTCCCTGTGATTCTGGATATGTTGTAGATCATATAAATGGCAATATTTTGGATAATAGAAAATGTAATTTAAGAGTTTGTACCCACATTCAAAATATACAAAACCAGCGACTACGAAAGAATAATACTTCTGGAGCAAAAGGAGTAGTTTGGCACAAAAGAGATAGTATTTGGGAAGTTAGAATTGTAAGTAATGGTACAAATTATTATTTAGGTAGATACAAGAATAAAACAGATGCAATTAGTGCATACAATAAAGCATCGAAGGAACTCCACGGAGAGTTTTCAAACCTCAGAGCTAACAGCTAACAGCTAACAGCTACTAAAATAAAGGAGATAACACATACTATGTTAAATATACGTATGAGTTTCGAACAAGATTTTTCAGATCTGTATAATTCATTTACTAACTCCGATAAAGGTAAGGAGTTTTTAAGATTAACAGGAATTCAAAGACAAAATTTAGATTTACCTGAGATGGTAAACCAATTTTTTAACAATCATATAGGCGATATGTCTGTTAACGGAAACGCTAACGTGGGAAATAATAAAAGTCCTACTACATTTTCTAATGAAATAGTTAGTCCTGCTTATAAATTAGTAGGTATTTATATGCTGTGGCAACAATTAGTAGAGGATCATGGACTTGACACGGCTAATGATTTAATAAAAAAATATATAATTGGAACTGTTTACATCCACGATTCTACAAGACTTCTAGTTCCTTATTGTTTTTCTGCTAGTACATCCAACATCTTATTTGAAGGTCGCCCATATTCCCCCTTACAATCTAAACCTCCAAAACGACTTCAATCATTTGTAGGTGCATGTACTGAATATGCAATGGACTTAAGTTTGAGTTTCTGTGGTGCTGTGGCTTTTGGAGACTTTCTTGTTAATATTGCGTGGTTTGCTGAAAAAGATAAACTTTCTGATAGTGTAATTCAAAACTGTATTCAATCGTTTACCCATGTAATGCAAAATCCTTTTAGAATTGGGGGTGATTCCCCATTTACAAATATTAGTGTATTTGATGAACCTAATTTAAATAAACTTTTTGAGAACTATCAATATCCAGATGGAAACAGTCCACTTAAAGAGCCTTGGTTATCGTCTGTAAAAAAGGTGCAGGAAATATTTCTAAAATTTATAGCCGCTAAAGATCCAATTACTAAAATGCCATACAGATTTCCAGTTACTACACTTAATTTGTTTGTTGAAGATGGTAAAGTAAAAGATGAAGAGTTTTTAGATTTGGTAACAACACATAATAGAGAGGGATTATTTAACATTTTTGTTACAGATGATATTGCTAAAATAGCTTCTTGTTGCAGATTAACAAGTTCAATTACAGATTTAATGAAATTCAGATCTGTAGATTCTTTCGGAAATGCAGGAATAAATATTGGAAGTTCTAGAATTGTAACTTTAAATTTTTATAGATTATGCAGAAGATTCAAAGGAAAAAATGATGAGTTTGATACCTACCTTAAAAATTATTTAGATGCCGCTTGTAAAGTACTCTCTTCCCACAGAAAGATTTTAAAGAGGTTAATTGATAGTAACTTCCTTAAATTTTTTAAACTAGGATGGATTAATTTGGATAAAATGTTTTTTTCCACTATTGGATTAACTGGTATGTGGGAAGGGTTTAAAGAACTCGGCATCGATATCTTAGAAGAAGAGGGGCTGAAACAAGCGTGCGGCATTTTTAGTCAGATCAATGCTATTGTTGAAACATTATCTGAGAAGTACCAAATGCCAGTTAACTTAGAACAAATTCCAGGTGAAACAGCAGCGATAACATTAGCTAAAAAAGATAAATTGTTTTTTAATGATGAAGAGCAAGCTTATAAGCTGTACGCCAATCAGTTTATTCCTTTGTGGGAAGACGTTGATTTATATAGAAGGGCAGAAGTTGATGGCACACTTGATAAATACTTTAATGGTGGTGTTATTTCTCATCTCAATATATCTTCTAAACCTACAAAGAAAGCAATGAAAAAGTTAATTGAATTTGCTGTAGAAAAGGGTTTGTCTCATTTTGCACTCAATCCTATTTATTCAAAGTGTGCTAAATGTGATACAACTAGTTTTGGAAAAATAGATACGTGTCCTAAATGTGAAAGTAAAGAAATTAACTATCTAACTCGTATTGTAGGATATTTTACTCCTGTAGTTTCTTGGGTTAATGAGCGTAGGAATTGGGAGTTCAACCAAAGAAAATGGAAAGAACTTGGTAAAGAGTAACTATAATTTATTTTATTTTATGAAATAAAAAAGGATTAAAACGTAATGAATATTATTGTATCGAGTGTATATTCAAAATTAGATATAGATATTTTAGATGTAACTCCGCAAATAGATAAATGTGTTAGAGATATAAATACACAATTGAGAGTGAAAGATCCTTCTGCCAACTATTCAGAAAAGTACAACACTTTTAATGAAAAAGGTGAGAGATCCTGGGATGGGTATGTAAGATTTTTTAACCCAAAAACGAAAGCATTTTATACAGGACTCTTGCCACTAGTTAAGAAAATTATTACCAAACATGGTATAGATATAACTATAGATAATAGACAATTCATACCTGAATGTGATTGTAGAATAGTACATGAATTACCACATAATACTAACAGAAACAAACATATAAGTTTAAGAGACTATCAAAGAGATGGTGTTAATATAGCTTTAAATGGTACACATAGAGGTATATATAACTTATCCACAAATTCTGGAAAGACGATTTTAGCAGTAGCTATTACCGAATCTATTCCAGTAAAGACTTTATTCCTTGTAGATAGAATAGAACTATTACGTCAAGCATATAAAGCCTTCAAAGATTATGGTACAAGAGATGTAGGAATAATTAGTTCAGATACATTTGAACCTAGAGAAGTAACAATAGGAATGCAAAAAACGATACATTCTAAGTTAAAAAATGAATATCTTAGAGAAGAAATGATGTTGTACTTGAATTCTGTAGAAATGTTTTTTGGGGATGAATGTCATCTTGCATCATCTACTACATGGAGATATGTACTACGTCATATTCAAACTGCCTATTATAGATATGGACTATCTGCTACTCCTTTTCTCGAAGATAAGATTAGAAATATGTATTTACTAGGATTGATTGGACCAGTAATTCAAAAGATAACTAACAAACAACTAATTGATGCAGGATATTCAGCAAATCCTATTATCAATATGGTTAAATTTGATTCACCACGGCTGTCTACTGGATTAGATTTTTCCGAGGCGTATTTAGAAGGCGTAGTAGAAAATGAAGAACGAAATGATCTTATTGTAAAAATTATTAAATCTCATCAAGGAAAAAGTATACTGACAATTGTAAAAAATATAGAGCATGGTAAATTAATAGAAGAACAATTAAACCAAGAAGATGGGTATTTTATATCAGGTAAAAGCACTAAACAGCAGAGAATTACTATCTACAATCAATTTTCTAATAAACGTATACCTATAGTTATAGCATCACTAATATATAAATACGGAATAGATATTGCTGCAATAGATGTATTGATTTATGCTGCTGGTATTAAAGCTCCAGCCACCGTTATTCAGGTTATAGGCAGAGGATTGCGTGCTAGAGTAGGAAAAGATAATCTACACTACTATGATTTTATGGATGAATCACACCAGTACCTACGAACACATCTTGAAAAGCGACTTTCCATGTATGAAGAACAGGAATTTGATATTATTGAAATTTCACCAGAAGACATTTAAAGGAGAAAGCTATGAAAAACACAAAAGACGGACTTGAAATTCTTTTAAAATACTGTAGTGATGCAAAAGCAATTATAAGAGCTAATTTTGAGGTAATTTACTGTGGTCCAGATAGCATCGGTAGTATTAATGAGGAGGATTTGGAACGATTAAAGGAATTAGGATTTAATTTTAGTGTAACTGACAGATGTTTTTATAAAATTATGAGGAGATAGGGTAATGAATACTGATATTGATAAACGTGAAAGGCTTTATAATTTAATTATCGCCCTCTATAATGGAAAGAAACTTAGGTATACAACCGGAGAATATATTGTTTTAGGAGAACCGTCTGGTAGATGGGAAGCAGCAATTTGGTGTGGTGGAGGTCATCACATTCCTTGGAAAGAACATCTAGGAGCACATAAATTAGCATCAAAACTACTCGCACAACCACAACAATTTAAAGCCGAAAGTGATACTGAGATTATAAATGACTACATATGCTCTAGTTGTGGAGATACAGGATTGATTCCTGTTATATGGGGGCTAGTCGAAGCCGAAACAGGATCTCCTGGTAGTCTATGTGAAGAAAACATTAAACTTTTAGAACAGGAGGATCGTGGAGAAGTATATCTCGGAGGGTGTGTATCTGACTCCTTTTGGATAAATGGAAAAGAACCTACCCATTGGTGCAAAAGTTGTAGTAGTTTTAATTTAGTTAAAGGAGAGTAACTATGCAAAGAATGATAGATGGATTAAGTATCTTAATAAAGTACTGTGATGATGGTGAAGCTACTATATCTGCTGAACATGAGGTTATCTATTGCGGTCCTGACACCAATGAAAACATAAGTAAAGAGGACGCAGAAAAATTGGAAGAACTTGGATTTCATTTTGATGAGAGTGATGATTGTTTTTATGCATTTACATAGGAGACTGTTATGCAAACCGCACGCTACGGAAATTGGTTACAAACTTATACAGGCATACCATTTTATCCACTAGATCCTAGACCAGGAGATATCAACATAGAAGATATTGCACATGCTTTATCCAATATATGTCGTTATGGAGGTCATTGTGCTAAATTCTTGAGTGTAGGACAACATAGTTGCATAGTATCTAAACTAGTACCAAAAGGCATGGAATTATGGGGGCTATTACATGACGCATCAGAAGCTTATTTAGTAGACATACCTCGACCTATAAAAGAGTATTTACCAGACTATCATAAGATTGAAAACGCATGTATAAAAGCAATAGCAGAGAAGTTTGGTTTACAGTTACCTATACCTGAAGAAGTTAAAATAGCAGACAATGCAGTGTTAAAACTAGAGCGTGAGCGTCTAATGGTTCAGGCTCCACAATGTATGTGGCAGGTTGACGAGATGGATATAGTACTACCTTGGTATAAAGGTGACTATATGAATATAGAATTCTACCCACAAAAACCAGCAAGAGCAGAGCAAGAATTTATAGAGCGATATTGGCGTATACTAAAAGGTGGTAACTATGCCTAGAGAGCGAATATATTGTCTTACTAAAGAGAACTTTGTACTGCAAACATATAAAGGTAGCGGTGCTGGAGGACAGCACAGAAATAAAAGAGAAACTGGTGTAAGAATAACGCACCCCGATTCAGGTGCAAAGGGAGAGAGTTGTGAGCATAAAAGTCAATTACAAAACCGCAAGGCAGCATTTAGAAGATTAGTAGAACACCCTAAATTCAAAATATGGCATACTATACAAGTTTATGAATACAATCAAGGAAGAACTATACAACATGAAATAGATGAGATGATGCAATCAAAGTTTTTAAAGATTGAAATTAAAGACAAAAAAGGAAAGTGGGTAGAAGATGAACCATCAACCTAAATTAGTAGACATAGAACAAATAAAACGATTTTCAAACGGAGGGTTTTCCAGATACTCCAGTCCAAGTTTGAACTATAAAGTTTTCTTTATATTAAAAGTAGCTGGTGTAGATCCATCTGTAGATGAAATACAAAAGTATCTTAAATCTATTAAGACTCCTGAAGATGCTATGCGTAACATACTACGTTATGTAATACAACATAAAAAAGTAGACTACACAAAAGGTTGGTATAAAAGTTTAAAAGCTAAGATAAACGAATTTCACAAACGCTATACATCATCAAACCTTATAATAGGAAACGATATAAAGGCATACCGAACAATCTTCAAATTATTTATACGATTAAATTTAGAGTATAATTTGTATGACCCTACTAATACAGAAGAATTAGACTATTTTATTGCAGCACAATTTGCTAGTAAATATCATGGTGATAGGGGTTTCATTGGCAAACCTACTCTTAAAATATTTGAATACAATACTTGTTATGAGAACTATAGAGCATTAATATCTAGAGGATACACACCATCATTACTAACAGATCATCGAAAACCATTATATATTAAAGAACCTTTGGACAGTAAAATGTTCTTTCAAATAAAAGACTTGAAAGACATGGATTTTAGTTCATATGTATTTGTTGAGAAACCACTACTATTATGTAAAATTCCCAAACTTAAAAATTTTGATGCTAAAGCTATAAAAGATTACATTAAAAGTTTAGAATTGCTTATGATAAGAGCTAAGATGTTAAACCGTAGATATAATAGATTCTTACTATCTATAGAACATATGCGAGTATGTAAACACATAAAAAAAGTTATAGAGGTTTAAATGTATCATCAGAGTCCAGAAGAAAAAGAAGGCATTCTTAAAGAGATACGCTCTGTAGTTGAGTTAAAAAATTTAGAGCATAAAGAAGATGGTGATCATAACAACATTATCTTAAAGAATTGCCCATTTTGTGGTGATGATAGATTTAAATTTGAAATTGGAATAAGTTATACTAATTTAGGTTTGTGGAACTGCTTTGTTTGTAGTGGAGATGCCGTTGCTCCAGCACCAAAAGCGTGGAGCGTATTAAAAAAGCATTTGTTAGGAGAAGAGCATTTCATCATTCAATCAGCTGTACCAATGAGACGTAAAGCAGCTTTCAATGATCAAATTGATCGTATAAAGGCATGGCATAGAGCATTAAAATGTGACGTAGAAGTTATGACATGGTTACATGAAGAAAGAATGATACCTCCTACAGCTATGGAAAAGTATCATTTAGGTGTAAGTACCCAACCATATGAAGGTAACAAAGTTAAGACACTAGTAATACCATATTTCTATAAACATGACCTAGTAAACGTTAAATTTAGAGTACTTCCTCCTGCACCCAAAGGATTTTTTAGACTTCCAAAAGGTGAGAGTATACTTTTTAATTACGATAATATTGACATAACAAAAAAATATATATTTGTATGTGAAGGGGAATTAGATGCTATTAGTTTAGCAAATGCGGGAGAAGAGAATGTAGTATCTATTACAGTAGGAGCTAAATCCTTCCGTCCAGAATGGTATGATTTATTGAAAGGATTTGAAATTATTTATCTTGTTCTTGATAATGATATTCCAGGACAGGAAGGGGCTAAAATATTAGCTGATAGATTGGGACCAGAAAAGTGTTACAATATACTTTTACCTCCAGAAAAAATTGCTAAAACATCAAATGGTGTTTGGACTATTCTTGATACTATAAGCCCAGAAAACAGAGAAACTGTAGGAATAGACACAGATACAATAACAACTCTCAAAGATCTAAACGATTACTTTAAAGTACATACAATTAATAATTTTAAAGGGCAAGCATTAAAAGCAACCAAGTTTGAGCTTGACACTATTTATTCTATAGAATCAGTATTAGATAATTTAGAGCATAAGATTAAATCAGAAGGTAGTATATTAGCAGGACTTGAAACTCCTTGGCCCTCTTTAAATAATAAAATGGGACCAATGGCAAAAGGAGATCTCATATATTTATCAGGGAAACCGAAGACGGGTAAGTGCCTAAGCAAAGATTCCATTTTGTCAACTAGTGTTGGTTTACTATCTATAAAAGAGCTGTTTAAATACTGTACAATAGATTTAGATGATAATGAACGAGTAGACAATATTACAAATAAAAATATCTTCGTAGAAACGAGCGATGGAAGGAAGAAAATAACACATCTTACAACTAATGGAAAACGAGCGTTATTAGAAGTCAAAACCAAATTAGGATTATCAATTAAAGTAACTAAAAATCACCCTCTTAAAATTATGAATTACTTAGGACAACTAGAATGGAAAACCGCAGAAGAATTAAAAATAGGAGACTATTTAGCAGTAAGTAGAGTAATATCTAAAGGTAGTAATACTAATTATATAAGTAACGAAGCAGCTAGATTTATTGGGTATTTAATAGCAGATGGGAGTTTAAATTACAGGAACAGAATTGCATTTTCCAACTCTAATGTAGATGTTGTAAAGGATTTTAAAAATTGTTGCAACAAAATACTACCAAAAATAAATATAAAGAAATATAAAAAATTAAACTCTAACACAGTAGACTATCATATTAATTCTCAGAAGCTCCGAAGATGGGTAGAACATGAATTCGGTTTGGACTATGTTAAAGCTGCTGGAAAAACTTTGCCTCTGATTGTGCGCTCTAGTTCTAATAAAGTTTGGAAAGAGTTTTTAGCTGCGTATTTTGAATGTGAATCATACATAAACACACAAAGAAACAATATAGAAGTTACATCAGCCTCTAAAAAATTAATTGATGATGTGCAATTACTACTATTAAGTTTAGGTATAGTATCTAGACAGAGAATAAAAACAGTTAAAAACTACAATCAACTATACTATAAATTACTATTACCATCGGATGAGGCAGTAAAATTCATACTTACTATTGGGTATATTAGTAAAGAACAAAAGGTAAAAGCAGTTATACTATTACAAAACAATAAAAATAAAAGAAATAAGTCAAATGATCTCGTACCTTATCAACAAAACTGGATTAGAGAATTACGGAACGAATTTCCAACTAATAGTAAATTAAAAACTATAACAAATAATCTTATATCTGGAACAAGGCACACATCACATGCATTATTAGAAAGAATAGTTTCTTATATTGAGACTAAAGATCGGAACACTTCTATTTGTAACTATTGGAACTCATTACAAAAAATTTATTTTGATAAAATTGTATCAATTAAAAATACTGGAGAGGATGACACATATGACATAGTTCAACCTGAAACACATGAGTTTATAGGAAATGGGATAATAAACCATAATACAACCTTAGCACTTAATATATGTTATAATCTATCTTACTTACAAAACATACCTACATTATTATTTTGTCTAGAAATGGCTCCTGAGAGATTAGGTCAAAAACTAGTATCTTTACATAGAAAGATAGATGTTACAAATCAAGAGATTCAAATAGAAGATATACAATTAGCTAGAACTAGTCTTACTAGAGATGGAATACCAATTCCTTTATATTTTGGATATTCAGCAGATAAAGGTATATTATATGACCCAGATGCATTAATGAAAATATTTAAGATTGCAAAACGTAAATATGGTCTTGCATTAATAGTATTTGATAATATACAATATTTATGTAGAAGTACTACTAATGTTCCTCAAGTTGTAGCGAAACTTAGTAGAGATTTCAAACTAATGGCTATGGAATTTCGGATACCAGTCATTGTAGTAGCTCAACCAGTAAAATTAGGTAATGAGCAAATCATGACAGCTTCTCATTTAAGAGATTCTGGATCTCTTGAAGCAGATGCGGATACAGTAATCATTCTTAATAGAAACCGTTATGTAGAAGACGCACTTAAAACAGATGATTTAGAAAGTGATAAAATTGAAAGTGGTATTACTAGAGTAGCTGTAGATCGTACACGGTATTCGAGAGGAGGTTTTACATCACTATTTTTAGATGGAGGAAGAAGTTTTTTTACAGAGGCAAAAGAGTCGGATATGACGGGAGTAGGTACAAGATAGCAGGAGGTAAAGCACTTATGTACATGCCCAAATTAAAAAAGTTAAATTATTGTTTGAAAGATGGAAAAGGAATATTTACCATACAACAACTACAAAGAATTAATTATTCATTAGTTAAACTTCCATTAGCAATAGCAGATGCAGCATATGAAGTCGATGACTACATATCTGAATTATTTTATTTAGTACTTAGTCGATACTGCGACTCATCCCCTTTAGAAAAGAGTAAAATAGCAGCTACATGTGTACGAAATCTATTTGTAAATAACTTACGTGCGAAACAAATACAATTTAAATATTCTTATGTTATAAGATTAGCTGCTGAAAGTGACTACAAGTATCTTTCCACTGAAAATGAAATAACCGCACTTTATTCTAAGTTTAAAGACAATAAAGATTGGAAAGTGGTTAAGTATATGGATGAAATAGTACATATTTTATTGTATGAAGATCTTCCTGTAAAAAAGAAAGATCTAGCAAAGCGTTTACAGATATCTACTTATAAACTACGAAATATAGAATCTAGAGTGAGAGAAGCCTATGAGTAACTTTGAAAATAGTATTAAAAAGTTTTTAGAAGAAGAGCGTTCCGTAGAAGCAAAAGAAATTTTGCAAGACCTGTCTATGTTATACGAACAATTTCATTGTATATCTAGACGGATGATTTATTTACTAACTGGAGAAGAGAAAAGTAGAACTGGTCTAACTGATTTTATTAAATCTGTTTTTATACGTAGGAGGGTACTTGGACAAAAAGAAATAATGGGAGAAGTTACAGAAAGTTTTGATCCTACTACTACCTCAAAAGCAGTATCAGATAGTTTGGGGTACTTAATAGAAACAAACTACATTGAATTTTTTCACGACTCTGAAACGAAAAAACGAAAATATAGGATACCACAAAGAAAGAGAGAATAGAAATGGAAAAGATTGAAATGCAAGAAAAAGGAATGGATTCTTCTATTTGTAATAAGTGTAACTTATACAAAGTAACTTCTAATCCTAAAATTGATTCTGTAATACCAGACAATCAAGAAATTCGATTGGCTTTCATTGCGGAATGTCCTGGTGAAATGGAAGAGGCACGTGGAGAACCATTAATTGGTCCTGCTGGTGGTAACTTAAATGAAGCATTTGCAAAAACAGGAATAAAACGCTCTGATGTAATGATAGGAAATATAGTTCGGTGTAAGACCCCTAGTAATAGAACCCCAACTAAGAAAGAATCTGGACTTTGTTACAAATACCTTATTAAAGAACTAAAACAACACCGTCCTAAAGTTATCGTATGTTTAGGTCTTGTAGCTACAAAACTTATATTAAAAAACAATAGCTTTAAAATGACATCTGGGCACGGAGTCCCTTATGCGGGTAAAAAAGTTTTAGGATATGATTGTATTATCATACCTACATGGCATCCTAGTCCTACAACTTTTAAGCACAGCCCATCTAGAAAAGGAGACATGTTAATTGACATTAATTCTGCAAAAGCTAAGTCAGAAAAAGATTTTGTAGGATCTGCTATTGAACGGGATTGGGTATCTGTAGTAGTAACTAATTTAGATGGTTGGTACAAAGTGCTGCCAGAAATTAAAAAGT
>Ga0307376_10004517_pt1 | contig 12736 bp, 3 predicted proteins | sample TR2MG_FD_202536 | JGI IMG/M metagenome (GOLD analysis project Ga0307376, IMG submission 202536) | Soil microbial communities from Risofladan, Vaasa, Finland - TR-2 | ecosystem: Environmental > Terrestrial > Soil > Coastal area > Acid sulfate soil | place: Finland: Risofladan, Vaasa | collected... | reverse complement strand
ACATCAGAATCCTCATCTAATGTAGATCCTCTACTTGCAAATGTTATGAAATTTGATAATGATGTTACTTTAGATGATATCAAACCTAAAACAGAATCTTCTAACCTATTTGCATCTTTATTAAATATGATAAGTGCTCAGGAAAAAGAAAAAGAACAAGAAAAACTTACTGAAGATCCTAGACAAGAAGTATTAAAATTATTATCAAATCAGTATTCTCTACCTTATAGTGTTATAGGTAATAATTCTCATCAATCATACGTAAACCCATATGTATATGCAAATAATTTAGGTTCCTTTCAAAAAGGTGGAGCAACAGTTAAAAGTCCAATGGCAAGTTATTATCCAAGTTCAAAAACACAAAATGCTAAATCTTCAGATATTAAAAAATCTAAGTCTTGTGGTAAAGGTTTGATATATGATTTTGAAAAACAAAAATGTGTTCCTGAAAAAGAATTATTTACACAAGAAGAACAACTAGTTCAAAGATATTTAAAAGATAGAGAAACCGATCCTAGTCTAGGTATTATGACAGATCCTTACACAGGAGATTTAGAATTAACATCAACTAGACCAGCACAATCTCAGTTCACAATGGGTCCTCAATCTGCTGGAACAGGAGATGCATTTTGGCAAGCAGCCGTATTGGGACCTAGTATTGCAAAAGGTGCTGCATCATTAATTGGAAGAGCTGCACCATATGCTACAGCACCACTTACAGTAGGCAGTAAAGTTTTTCCTTATATAAATCCTATTAATACAATAGGATTAGGATTTGGTGCACATAGTGGTGCTAATTTTTTTGATTCTGAATCAGCAACTAGACAAAGTTTAAGCAAAGCATATGATAATCCTACTGCCGAAAATATATTAGATGCTACAGGTAATGTAACTATAGATGCTCTAGGAGTTCTTACATCTCCAGGAATGGGTGGTGCTATGACTGCAAGTGCTAATTATTTAACTGCAGGTCCTTTAAAAAATGCATATAAAATTAATCCTTATGCTTTAAAAGAAAATCCTGAAATGTATGTCTATAGGGCAAGACCTGTTGGACAAAATCCAGATATGAATATGGCTGCTCAATTAAGAGCAAAAGAAGCTGCAGGAGAACCTTTAAATTGGTATCAGAGAAATTTATTAAATCCTCAAACTAACCCTCAGATGTTAGCTAGGGAAAAATATTATGGTCAATGGTTTGAGAAAGATCCCTCTAGATTAGATTTTTATATTGATCCAGGTACTAGAAATTTTGCAGATAGTGATGCCATAGAAATATTAAGAACTAAGTTACCTAAAGCAGAAGCTAATAAACTAAATGTTTCTCAATTTAATGATGCTAAAATATTATCAGCTTCTCCAGAAACAGAGTTTATATTACCTAAAGGTGTTATAGAGTCAGCTAAAAGATTTCCTGAAAGTTCTTGGCAACAACTTATACAAGAAGATAAAGCTTTTAATACACCGCACTGGTTAAGAGGTTATGGTTCTAAAAGAGCTAAACAACTACCTGGTTCTCCTAATGTAGATTTTTCTAAATATTTAACACAAGAAGAAGCAGCCGCTGCAAGAGCAGAAAGAATGTTAGCTCAAGAATCTAAATGGAAGGTTAATAGCAATACTTATACAAAAGATAAGTTTGAAAACATTAATAATAATTTTGAAGAAGTTTATGCAAATGAAGTAGGAAAAAATCCAGGAAATCTTGGTGTAAATACAGGAGATAAAGCTTTAGTATTTAAAGATAATGGTTTATCTGCAGCAAATCAATCAAGAGTAGCTGCACATGAGACAGGACATTTTTATAGAAACATGGCTGATGAAGCTAATGAATGGAATTCTTTTTTTGATTTTTCAAAACTCAAACATAGCACAAGACGTTATTTACGTGGAAAATCTGGAGCTAAACATAATGTTGAAAAACAAACTGAAAGTTTTAATGTTGAAAAAGGAGCTCCTCATGGAGATGAAATAAGAGAAAGAGCTGCTCAATTAAAAGATTATATTGCTCAAAAAAATGACATACCTTTAAATAAAGATTTTATTGTTACTGAAGCACAACTAGATGATGCAATTAAAAATTATGTAAAGGATACAGGTCTTGATAATGAAATGTCAGCAATGTTAGGAGCATTAAAGAATAAAAAAGGATTTTTAAAAGCAATGAATAAGTATGCTCTTGGAACTGTACCAGTAATGATAGGAGCAGAAACCTTACAACAAAAAAAACAAGGTGGAGCAACTAATGATTATGTAGAACTAGATCTAACACCAGAAGAAATAAAAAGATATCTTGAGGCGGGATATAATGTTGAACAGTTCTAGTAAACTTATTAAGTTTAACGATTAAATTAAAATTTAGTATATTTATTATTATACAATGTAGTATGAAGAAAAGAGTTAGAATATATAAAGCCGGTGGTAATACAGGTCACTATTATAATAAAACTGCTCAGTTTTTACAAAGAGCTGGTGAAGGTATGGAAATAAGAAATGAAGAATCAGACATGAATATTCATGAAAGGATTTTAACTTTCATACAAAAAAGTTTACAAGAAGGTAAATTAAGTAGGGATGAGATTACCAACGCTATTGTAGATCAGGACCTTGGTTATGAGGAAGAGCTAGTTACAAATATGATAGATGATGTAACTGTAGCTTTACAACAACAGATGATGCAACAGCAACAACAAGCACTGCTTGCTCAACAACAACCTCAAATGCAACAACAACAAGAGGTAATGCCTGAAGAGGAAATGGAAACTAATGAAATGCAAGAAAATTATTCAAGACTTGGAGGACAAAAAAAATTATCAAGAAAAAAATTCATAAAAGATTATCTTAAAAAAGCTGAAGAAGGATTAGAACAAGTTAGTTCAACTAATGATATTCCTCTAGATGGTAGAGAAACTTTTAAAAATAATTTTATTAAAGGTGTACAAGAATCAGTATTAAAAAATCAAGCAAATGAACAGTTTGATTTACAAAATACACCTGATATGATGTCAAACGATAATTTAACTACTGCAAAAAAAGGTAAACAAGTTTCTAGAGACATGCGCAAAATTAACAGAGATTTTCAAAAAATGTTTGGTAATACAGCTGTTGGATATGCTAATCCTGGTTCTATGATGCCGTATGGAGTTTCTGTTATTAATCCATTAATGAATAGTGCTGCTTTTAATGTACCTACCGATAAAACAACAGGTAATGAAAAAGGTGAAATGATTGATCTACCTAATATGAAAGTTAGAGCTAAGAGAGGTTGGTTAGGTAGATTAAAAGAATGGGAAGCAGATATAAACTTTGGTGCAATACCTGCTAATATGATGTATGGTATGCAAACTGGTTATCCATTTCAAATGTCAAGTTATGGTCAGTCATTTTCTCCCGGAGTAATTACTACTAGAAAAGTAGCTAAAGCTATAAATAATGAGAGTATAAAAGAAGTAGCAAATACAACCAACTCTGAAGCTGCAAATAATGCTTCTATATCTCCAGCAGAAAAAGCAAGACAGGAAGCATTAAAAGCAAGACAAGATGCATTAAAAGCAAGACAGGAAAGATTTGCAAGTAAAGATTGGATGTTTTTAGGTGCTGCAAAGACAGGGATATCACCTGATAATGATGGGTTTGGCGCAGAAATCACAAGAGCTAATGCTGACTTCAGGGATGATATTTATAGAGGTTCTCCATTTACTGATGAGGGATACTTTAAAGCTAGCACTGATACTAGATTTGTTAATAAATCAGGTATTCCAGATAATAAAAATACTGCTCAAAAGGAAGATTATGTTTGGAGTAGTCCATATTCTGCAGATGAGTTTAATAAGGTTTATGCTGAATACAGGAGACTTTATGATGTTGATCCAAAAAAAGCTGATAAATATTACGATAAAAATGCAGATATCCTACATAGTGAATCATATACTATTACTGATGATCAAGGCAATGAGTCTTCTGTGGCTAACGATTATTTATTACCATATGAGTATGAGCAAAAACTAAATGATATTTATGCTATACCAGACTTAATAAATTATGACTGGCTAAAAGAAAACAAAGATGCGTTATTCAAACCATATGCTGATGGTGGAGAAACATCTATACCCAAATTTCAAGATGGTAAAGAGAAAAAGGGAACAGTCACCGCAAAGTATCCAACATCTAAAGATTATAAACACCTACTTGATTATTATACTAATGTGTATACTGGCTTACCAACAGGAACTGATGAATATTATGATGCGTATGACAAGGCAGAACTTTATAGAGATTCATTACATAATGCTGAATTAAAAGAAAGTATACCACTACAATTAAAAAAACAAGAAGAGGGTAATACTGCTTATCAAAAACTTAAGGGTCAACCTTTTAATATTGGAGTTGGAGATGCAGTAAATAATTATATAAATTATACAAAAATGGCTCAAACTCTTTCTGGAAATAAATGGGATGGTTCAATGGGTAGCAATACGAACGATGCTTATATGTTTGGTAATGTTTTAGGAATGGAAGATGCTGCAGTAGCTGTACTTAAAGGATTAAAAGGTTTTAATAATAAACTTAATGATATTAATGATTATTTTGGTTTACCTAGTTTAGGTATTAAATTTAATGATGGTGGTCAAATAAGTCAACAAGATCCTAATTATGGTGATCCAGATTTATATAAATTTGTTTATGGTGGTATAGATTCTGATGGATATCCTATGGTGAAAGATACTACAGATCCTTACTTTCAAGATGGTGGTTTATATAAGGCACAGAATGGTATTATGCATCCGCAGCGCGCAAAGGAACTGTATGGTCAAAATAATTATGAAACTTATTCTAAGCAAATAGGAGATAGATTAGGTATGTCATTAAGAGATGATTTATCTGCTAAAGAGATGTATGAGTTATCTCAAAAGGCTGGACTATCAAATTCAAATTTTTCACAAGGTGATGGTATGGGTGGTCCAAATAATCGTAATGGACAAGGTTTTCAACCAGGACAATATTACCCTGGTATGTCTGGTGGATATGGTAGACCAAACTATGGTAGAGAGATGGCTGGTTCACTACTAGGTATGCCGTTAGGTATGTTAGGTGCTAGAAGAAATAAATTATTTAATCCTGATTTTAACTATTATACTCAAACTGGTGTACCAACTGTAGGAGGTATGCCATACTATGGTCAATTAGATCCAACTAAAATATCTAATATACATACAGAAAGTAAAGGACGAGGGTTATTTAGAAGACCTAGTACTACTATGGATATTAATTTTAATGTTCCTGCAGGAAGCACAAGACCAAAACTTTATACCGATGCTTCTGGAAATATAAAAAATGCTAATCCAATGTTTTCTTCTAATGTAGGTACTACAGAGAAAAAAGAATTGTCTCCTATGGAAGCTGCAATTCAAAGAGAAACAGAAGGAATGTCTGGAAAAGATTTAAGGGTCACAACAAATAGAGTAAAAGACGCATTTAGAAAAGGTTATGGAAGTGATTATATGGAAGATGATAGTAGAAATTCAACTACATATAGTCAAGGTACATCACCTGTTAGTGCGTATAAACCTAATGCATTAGGACCAGGTAATTCTGGTTATAATGCTGATTCTGATGGAAATAGTATACCTGATTATTTAGAAGTAACAAATGAATCAGAAACTCCACAAAGTTCAGTAAACTGGCAGCAAAACTTGTCTAATAACGATTATTTACAACAAGCTAGAAATAATCCTTTTGTTGGAAATCCTGATTTACAAAGATTTACAGAAGAACAAGCTGCACCAAATCAATTAAATATACAAGCAGGAACTCCTGGATTTGATCTACCTACGTCAGGACAAGCACCACCTGCTGAATTTAATATTTCTGAAGGTGATGCATTTGCACAAAGACAAATGGATAAAGGTTTAGTTTGGAATGACCAACAAAATCAATGGGTACCAAATGCACAGAATATGGCAACTATTAATGCTGCAACAGATCCTAATTATATAGCTAATCAAAGAGTTGCTAATAATGCTATGCAACAAATGTTTAGTAATAATAAAAAATTAGGTGGATTAGCTAAATTTGATGGTATACAAAATAGTCAAGTTAAAACTGGGTTTAGTCAACAGACTGGTATGAAATGTCCTATGGGTTCAATTAAAGATCCTGTTACTGGTTTTTGTAAAGATATAGCTACAGGTCAAATGGTACAACCTATCTCTAGTTTAAATGCTCCTTCTGTAGATCAAATGACTAAGAATCCGTTTACTAATACAGCTTCTGATCCATATAAAAATCCACTTACTGGTGAATCAGCAGCTATTACAAATACTAATGATGGTTATAAATATACTGGTGATGATTTAGTTGATATGACTTTACCAGATGAAACAGCTAATGCCAAATTTAAAATGAATACGGCAGGTACATTAAATACTTATGATTTAGCTAGTAACATATTTAACTTGGGAATGCCAATGGCAAGTAACTTATTAACTACTGCTAGAAATCAAAGAATGGGAAATACTTATTTAGGGAGACAACAAGGCAGAACTAGTCAAAGAGATAAAATGGGTCAGTATAGTGAACTTACAGGAAGAGATGCCAAGGAAGAAGGAGAAATTATAGTAGGTCAAAATGCTATGTTTGGAGGCTCTAAATATAAACAAGGTGGTGTTTATAATATGTCAGAAAAAGAACTTATGGCATTTATGCAAGCAGGTGGTCAAATAGAATTTTTATAATTTTTTATTATGTATAAAGTAAGAATTAAAAGTTTACCAAAAGCTGCTTATGGTCAGCAGGTAAATGGAGGATTAAATGTAGAACCCAGTTATATGGGTGGTGGTGATTTTAATGAAAGTTCTTTATCTAAGAATCCAGGTAGAACAAAATCAACATTAACTGCTGTACCTATAGATGAAGCTAACTTAGAAGCTGAAGGTGGTGAAACTGCATTTGGACCAATATCAGGACAAAACATTCCTGATCACATGGTTATAAAAGGTAAAAGACATTATGAAGGTGGAGTACCTTTAAATTTACCTGATGATACATTTATCTTTAGTGATACTAAAGCTATGAAAATAAGTGATCCAAAGATACTTGCTATGTTTGGAAAGAAATCTAAAAAGGGTGGATATACTCCAGCTGAACTTGCAAAACCATATGATATAGGTAAATATAAATCTATATTAATGGATCCTGAATCTTCACAAGAAGAAAGGAACACTTCAATAATGATGATCAAAAACTTTATTATTAAGTTAGGTGCTTTAGCTATTGCACAAGAATCTAAAAAAGGTTTTCCTCAAGGTATTCCTGCAATGGCAAAACCATATATGGAAGCAAATGGACTTACAGAAGAAGATCTATTACCAAAAGAAGAAGATGTTGCTCAAGAAGAAGCTCCTATGCAACAAGATATGCCTATGCAACAAGGTCAAAATATACCAAATCAAATGCCTGATGGTCAACCTATTGCTCAACCTATGTCAGAAGAAGAAATGATGATGATGATGCAACAACAAGACCCAAGACAGATGCAACAAGCACCTATGGCAGCTTATGGTATGCAGATGGGTGGTTATGATATGCCAGATTATATGGCTTATGGTGGTATTCCTAGATTTGAAGGTGATAAAGGTGCATCTACTGTAAAAAATAGAGAAATGACTAAAGAAGAATTAGAAGAAAGAAGTAAAAAAGCAACTAACATAAGAAAAGAAAAAGGTACTGGATGTTCTCCAGGTTATGTTTTAATTAATGGTAGATGTGTTAAAGGTAGTATTACATCTGAAGAAGAAGAAGCAAAACGGAAAAAAAGAACTACACCTTATGATCCATCAAAAAATGAAGCTTTTAAAAAATCAATGTGTAGTGCATTACAAAGTGGAGAGTACAAAGGAAAAACTGCACAATGGTTAGCAGATAGTAATATTATTTCACAAAGTGCTGTAGCAGGCTTACAAGGTTGTGAAAATAAAGAAGAAATTGCTAAAAAAACTTCTAAAGAAGACTTTGATATTTATGAATTAGAAAATGAAGAACAAGTAGAAGTACAAGATTGTACATGTACTGATCCTGTTACCGGTCAAACTACTACTCGTGAGTTACAACCAGGTGAAGAATGTTTATGTCCTGATGGAACACAAGGTCAAATGGGTCAAATGGCTTTACCTGATAATCCAATTTGGTCTGATGTTGCTACTAGAGGTGTATTAACACAAGCAACAATGAATCCTAATGTAGAAAGAGTTGCCTTACAAAGAATGCCCTATCAAGAAACAAGACCAGCCTTTGACGATTACTTAGCTAAGTCTCAACAAATTGGTTCTGATCTTTCTAATGTTGGTAAAAATATTGCAACGTTTTCAGGCAATACTGGAGATGCAATGTCATATCTATTACAAGGACAAGCACAAGCTAATCAAGCAAATCTTGCAAATGTTTCAGGTGTACAAACAGGAAATATTAATTATCTTAATGCTGCTGAACAAAATGATTTACGAGCTAGAATGGCAGCAGATCAAGCAAATGTAAATATTGGTGCTCAAGAACAAATATACAATGTAGGTGCTGCAGATAAGGAAAATACAAATAGAAATCAAATTAGAGGAAATACACAATATGCAGTTCAACCTGCAGAAAAAGAGATGCAAGATAGATCTTTATCTAATTTTATGTATCCTGAATTTGCAACTACTTATAATAGAGGTTTACCAGTTTTTAGAGGACAAGGAAGAACACCTGTACCAGAAAAACCTGCAGTAACTCCTGCTCAAGAATATCATGATTTATTAGCAGCAGGTGTACCGCAAGAAGCAGCACAAGCAATTGTAACTAAACATGCTAAGTTCGGATATGTTATGGGTCAAAATGTTTTTCCATTTATTTTATAAACTTTATAAGTTTATTAAACTTTTAAAATTTTAGTATATTTATATTGTATTATCAAGAAATGAAATATGTCAAGGAATCCACAAGGAGTAAGTAGTTTTATACCAGCTTATCAACCATATCAAGTTGATTTTAATTTTGTTAATCAAGTTTTAGGTTATAAACAAAATCAATATGATCAAAACTGGAAACAGTTAAATAAATTATATGGTCAACTTTATTATGCTGATGTTACTCATGATATGAGTGAACAAAAAAAAACAGCATTGGTAAAAGATATTGATTTTAATCTTAAAAGAGTTTCAGGATTAGATCTTTCTTTAGAACAGAATGTTACACAAGCAACACAAGTATTTAAACCTTTTTATGAAGATAAGAATCTTATGTATGATATGGCTTGGACAAAGAATACTTCTGGTCAAAAAATGAGAGGTGAAAATTTTAAAAATTCAAGTAAGAAAGAAGATCAAGCACAATATTGGCCTGAAGGTATTAGAGCAATTGATTATAAAATTGATGAATTTAAAGAATCCTCTTATGATCAAATAAGAAATGTTGGTCAAGCATCTTATACACCTTATAGAAATGTAAATAAAGAAGCACAGTTGTTTGCTAAAGAAATGGGCGTAGAAATACAAACTCCAAGTTTTAGTCCTGATGGTAGATACAGAATTATAACTACAAATGGTAAACCTTTAGAAGAACCATTAGCAAGATTATTTGAGTCTACATTTGGAAATGATCCAGGAATAATTGATGTATATAGAACACAAGCATATGTAAATAGAAAAGATACTGCCTATACTAATGCTGCTCAATTTAATGGTGATAAGAATGCTGCAGAAATGGAATATCTTAAATCTAATTATAATATTTTAAAAATAGATAATCAAGCTAGAGTCAAAAATTTAAAATCTCAATCTAATGTATATGATAATAGAATAAAAATTCTTCAAAAAAAATATGATGAGACTAAAAATCCACAATATAAAGATGCTATAGAAAGTTTTCAATTAAATAAAGATATAGTAGATAATTTAGTAAAGCAATCTGAGTCTTCTTTTTCTCCAGATGAAACTTCAAAAACAGCATCTACATCATCAGGATTTATAAATCCTTTTGGTGATGTTGCTTCATTAAGAGCAAAAGTTGATGGTGGAATGGCAGCTAAACTTCTTAATAAAGACATTAATGAGTCAGCATCAATTTATGCAGCAACACATTCTAAAATAGATATGAAAGCCGATGAGTATAAAGTTATGGAAGTAAACCATGCTTATGATCTAAGTAGAATGAAAAAACAGCATGAATACACAATGCAAGAAAAAGCATATGATTTAGAAATAGCTGATGCAAAGAAAAAAATTGAAGATGGTGTTGCTGAATTAAAAGATGGAAAATTAGTAATAAAAGATGAATATAATTATTCATCAACGTTTATAACTGATAAAGGTGCAGTAACTGCAGCTAATCAAAATATGTTGGAATTTACACAAAAAGAAGAAAAAACATTTACAGAAGCTGTATCAACTAATTTTAAAACTGTTTTAGCTGGACTTAGAGAATTGCAACAAGACGGATTAATATCTGAAGAGAAAGTAAAAAATTTATTAGGTAATAAAAGTTTTGCGGATATTGATAAAAATCAAGCTAAAATGAATGTTTCTGAGTTAACAAAAATTAGTGATAAAATTAAGAATTATATAACTACTAGTAATACAGGTTTAGTTTTAGATAAGTTAAGTAATGCAAATGCTTTTATAACATCATTGGATCAAATAGAACAATCTAGTTTAAACATAAAAGCTTCAAATGCTTATCAGGCAAAATTAACAAAAGCAATGAGCCAAAGAGCAGTAGCTGAAGGTTTTACTGGTGCAGGATATTTATATGATAAAGATGGCAATGAAAGAACTGAAAAACAATGGCAAATTGAAATGGATAAAGCAGGTCTAAGTGATATTGTTCCTCCTGATGTTTCAGAAATTGCAAGTAGAGGTTTTAAAGTATCTGGTTCTCCTTTGTTATCTGCGGTTGCTGGTTGGATGTCATCTACACAAGGTGTATCTGCATACAATATGTTAAAAGAGAAAATGCAAAAGTTAAGTACAGATGAAAATATATTAAAACAAGTTGGTACTGTACCTTTTACAGGTGGTACAGGATTTAATGAAACAGGTTCATTTAGTATGGGCTCACAAATACAAGTGGTCCCTGGGTATCGTACAGGTACTTCTATTGTAGCCGAACAAACAGGTAAGCAATTATTAAAATTAGATTTAGAAGATAAAAATAATATATCAATATCTTTTAATGGTACAACAAATACAGGATATAATACAGGTAAAGGTACAAATAGATCTGCGGCAAGAAATATGACTCGTCAGTTTTTTAATGATTTAAATTTTAAAGATGAAGGAAAAGAAATGGGTAATGCTGCTGTTATAGAATTTTTGCCTGTAGCAGGTGGTAGTTTAGATATTCAAGCTGTTACATATAAACCAACTTTATCATGGTTAAAAAGTAATGGTTATATAGCAGAATATGATGATGAGGGTGGTATTAAAACTCCAGGGATTCTTAGTAAACAAGAAGCAACTAATATACTTACAAATGGTGTTTCAATAATGTTTCCAAAAGGTCAGTTAAAAGGTAATCAACAATTTGATGCTGCTACATACGATCCAATTAAAAATTATGTAGATCAAACGGGTAGTTATACCTATGTAAATCCAAAAAATAGTAATTATAACTATACTGTTAAAAAAGCTACTAATGGTTATGATTTATCATGGTATACTCAAACATATGATCCAAGTACTAATACATTTCCTTTTATAAAAGAAAATGATTTTATGAATTATCAAGCAGATGGTCAAGGTCTTTCTAAAGCATTACAAGAATATCAATTAAGTACTGATATTATAATGAATAATGTTGATCAGGGTAATAAATTAATTAGGAATTAAATAATTATATGATATGGTTGATGGTATAAATCCTTTAGATCCTCTTGGACCTATTGTAGGTCGTTTAGGACAAGGAAGTTCAGATCCTAATTCTTATTTACCTTTTGAAGGTGAAACATTATCCGCTCCTGTAATAAATTTTCCTGATCATGGCGCAGATAGAAGAAACACAATAGGTACTCCTGGAATACCAAGTATGAAAAGTGGAATTACAAAAACTGATTTAGCTAATCATTTTGAAAGTTTAAATAAAAATCTTAGAAATAAAATTGCTGCAGGAAGAGGTAAGAATGAATTTGCAACTTATCAAACATATGATGGAGGTCCAGATGGTAATGCATTCTATGATAAATACATGGCATATGGTCAAGAAAAATTTGATGAAGTAGGTTTTCATCCTTTTAGAGATAATGAAGCAAACTTTAATGCTAATACTACATGGTGGGATGACTTTAAAAGAATGACAACACATTCTATGTTACCGCTTATGGGTTTAGGTTTTAAAGCTGGTCCTAAGAGTTTAGCTAAAATGTTACATGGAGATTTTACTGGTTCTGATTTAGATGAAGCTAAAGAATATGAAAGAGCTGCTGCTATAGGTCAATCAAGTAAAGATGGTATTGGGGCATTCTTTAATAATACAGCAATGAATTTTACTTATACTGCAGGTATTATTACAGAAATAATTGCTGAAGAATATGTTTTAGCTGTGGGTACAGCATTGACAGGAGGTGGATTAAGTGGTGCTGCTGTATTAAGAACAGGACAAAATATTATAAGGGGTGTTGAAGCTGTTAGTACATTTGGTAAAATGTATGATAGAACTAGAAAAATGATTAACTCTTTTAGTGATGTAAATGAGTTAATCATTAAAAGAG
>Ga0307376_10004516_pt1 | contig 12738 bp, 12 predicted proteins | sample TR2MG_FD_202536 | JGI IMG/M metagenome (GOLD analysis project Ga0307376, IMG submission 202536) | Soil microbial communities from Risofladan, Vaasa, Finland - TR-2 | ecosystem: Environmental > Terrestrial > Soil > Coastal area > Acid sulfate soil | place: Finland: Risofladan, Vaasa | collected... | reverse complement strand
CACCCTCTCCGCCAGTTTTGGCATTCAAAGAAGTTCAGTAAGATGCAATAAAAGCCCTTAAACCTAGTATTTAAGCGGCTTTTAGACTTATTTGATGTTCAGGGATGTTTGTATTATCCCGCTGGCATCCCATCAAAAATTGTGGTAACTTTTGTGGTAACTTTTTTCACCTGAAAAAAGTTACCACATTAGGGGGTGCCATGGCGTTATCAGATGCTGAGTGCAGGAATGCCACCAGCGAGGGCCGCGCAATTCGTAAGCTTCATGATGGAAATGGTCTTTACTTGTGGATATATGACGATGGCCGCAAGTATTGGCGTCTGCGCTATCGACTCTGCGACAAGGAAAAATCCCTTTCTCTTGGGGTATACCCAGCCATAGGCTTAAGCAAAGCGCGCAAGAGCGCGCAAGCTGAACATGACAGGCTGGCGAGCGACCTTGATCCTTCCGCCGAACGCCGCACCAAAAAATTGCGCGACAAATTATCCACCGCCAATTCATTTGAGGCCGTTGCGCGTGAGTGGTATGGCAAGCAACTGCATACTTGGGTGGCACACCATGCCGATGACGTGTTGCGCCGCCTCGAAAAAAACATCTTCCCGCATATCGGCAAACAAATCATTGGAGAGATTGAAGCCCCCGAGTTGCTGTATGCAGTACGAGTGATTGAAAAGCGCGGTTCCTACGATCTTGCACACCGTGTACTGCAAGTGTGTGGCCAGGTATTCCGCTATGGTGTGGCCACCGGGCGCTGCAAGCGCGATCCTTCCCCTGATCTGCGTGGTGCGCTCACACCGCACAAAAAGAAAAATCAAGCAGCCGTCAGCCCTGAGGAATTGCCTGCATTGATGCGCGCAATCGTCACCTATGACAAAATCGGTGACAAGCAGACGCGGCTTGCCCTGCAACTGCTGGCACTGACTTTTGTGCGTACCAATGAACTTATTGGTGCGCTGTGGTCGGAGTTTGATCTGGAGAACGGACTTTGGCTGGTGCCAGCCGAGCGTATGAAAATGCGCACTGCGCATGTGGTTCCTCTCTCGGATCAATCCCTGGCCATTCTCGACGAACTTAAAATCATTGCAGGAGACAGCCGTTTCCTGTTGCCGGGGCGTAACCCTGACAAGCCGATCAGCAACAACACCATGTTGTTCGCACTGTACCGTTTGGGCTACAAGGGCAGGATGACCGGGCATGGCTTTCGTGCGGTGGCTTCAACGATGCTCAACGAAACGGGATTCAGGTCTGATGTCATTGAGCGCCAGCTCGCGCACTGCGAACGCAACGAAATACGGGGCGCATACAACCGCGCCGAATATCTGCCAGAACGCAAGGTAATGATGGAATGGTGGGCGAATTACCTGGACGGGCTGGCCCATGGCGCAAAAGTGATCCCACTGCTGAAAAGAAGAAAGCAATAGCCCTGATCGAGTGCAGAGCGCACAATTACCACTTCATTCAAAACACGCAATAAATCCGGATGATCCAGCGCATAAAAAACAAATCCGGGCTGCCCGAATGGTTCAGCCTGGAAAAATATGACACGGCAAAGACACTGGATGCCGCCGGGTGGTATGTCCAGCTCTACATCAGGGCTCGCTGCCTATCATATTTAGCCGCTGGTGAAGATATTTCCGGGGTACTCAACCTCATCCGCGACGAACCCATCATAGACGTTACCAAAAACAGCTCCTTAAGCTTTCATTACTACCGCGGCATGTTTTACGAGGAACCCATCATCGAGCAATCCAAGCACGGCGTTCACTCACTGACGGTCCATGAACTCTACATGGCTGCAATCAATATGGAAGAAAGCAAGCGTGTTCAGGCAAAGGCGTTTTTTGAAATTATTTTGAATTCATTATGGGGTGTGTCACCGGAAAGCCCAAGGGACCCGTCCGTATTGAGTAGGGAAAAAACAGCGTTCCTCTATGAGCCGGTACATCACGTTTTACGCAAACCAATTGATCAGGCCATGATTGGCGTCAACCTGTTGCTTCCGGATAGGGAGTTGGTTGAGCAATTCAAAGCCTACTTGCCGGTACTGCGGAAAGAATGCGACGCACCAATTTTTTCAGAAAAATGGCACCGGCCAGATTTTGCCGAATGGGCAAGGCTGGGCGTGCTGCCCTACCTGGACTTGATGCTGTGGGAAAAGGAGCAGGAAGCCAAAATCTCCTACCCGATTATGGAAGAAGCTATTTTCCCCAGCATTGAAGGCAGCGAGGAGAGGGTCAGAAAAACCACCGCGCCCAAGGCGAAAGAATTGATTTCAAAAAAGTCACTCGCCTTGTTGCGTGCCCAGGCCATACGTGAACAAGGAGAACAACGCCCAGGATAGGTAAAGCCGTTTTCCGGAAGCATATCGCCTGCATTCCATGCCTCGATTATCTTTTCGAGGTTTTATAAAGTCGCACCATGTTTAATCACTACCCGAGAGGTATATAGCATGGATGCCATCCTAAGACTCCCCGCCGTCAAAGCCCGCACCGGTTTAAGCCGCAGCAGCATTTATGCCAAGGTACGCACCGGTGAATTCCCCAAACCCGTTTCAATCGGCCTTCGTTCCATTGGCTGGATCGAAAGCGAAATCCAGCAATGGATCACGGACTGCGTAAAAGCATCGCGCAAAGATGCCAAATAGGGTAGCACGGGATGAATACGCTCAAATCATCTGTTTGCGCGGACAACACACAACAGAGCACAGTGGGAACACACAGCCAACACACAAGGTACACGCTGATAACACACAAGGTACACGCAAGCAAACACAGCTTGTATGGATGAATGGATGCGGAGCATCCTGCATTGCAGAAATATTTTTATGGGAAAAACATCATGACTGAATACGAATATTACAAACCAGATGTCTGGGATCGGCTCTGGTCGATACTATACGGAAGAAACGGGAACGATATTATCTATGTGTACCGTGTGGGTCCGGATGGACACCCAATTAAACCGTCTTTGGTAAAGAGCGGGACATTTCCGGACTTTCCCGAATGGCTGCGCGATAATCATGGCCATGGGGAGTACCGACTACTCATCAGACGCGGACGGGAGATGATTTTTTCGGGGAATGTCAGCTTAGGGTAATGGCACCTATGGATAAAGATTACTGAGTGCTGTAAAAGGTTGAGAAGCTATCGTTTTGCCATTCAACTATACCCGCGAGAGTTGCGATCTTATCGCGGTTACTATTTTACGCAACTTTTGTGTGTCGGAGCGGTGCGATAATGCCAGACAAGATGCAATTTTTCTCTTTGTCATTTATATTTGCGAGGGAATCCAGCAACAAATATATAGTTCGTTTGTTGTGGGAAGTTTCGTCCGAATATGTCATATCGTTTGTGATTCACTCAGGAGCATGAGATGGAGCGTTTGCAACGAATTTATCGGTTACATCAAATTCTTGCAGGACGCAGGCAACCCGTGGCGCACCAAGTTTTGCAAGAAAAACTCGAATGCTCGCGCGCCACGGTCAACCGTATCATTCAAGAGATGCGTCTGTATTTCAACGCACCGATTGAATATGACCGATCACGCAATGGCTACCACTACGCACTGACTGACGGAGAAACCTTCGAGCTTCCCGGACTCTGGTTCAGCGAAACCGAACTCTATGCACTGCTAACCACCCAGCAACTGCTCGCACACGTTCAACCCGGACTGCTCGATACACAACTCAAACCCGTAAAAGAACGCATTGAACAAATCCTCGCGGCCAGACATCTGGGCAGTGAAGAAATCTCTAAACGAGTACGCATCCTGCGCATGACCGGACGTAACGTCGCGCTGGAATGTTTTCAAAATGTAGCGGGCGCACTGCTGCAAAGAAACAGCCTGCACATCAACTACCACGGGCGCGGCAACGACGAAACCAGCCAGCGCGAAATCTCCCCGCAGCGGCTTATCCATTACCGCGACAACTGGTATCTGGACGCTTACTGCCATACCCGCAACGCCCTACGCAGCTTCGCCGTCGAACGCATCACCGCTGCCAAAGTATTGCCACAGCGCTGCCGCGACGTTCCGGAAAAACAGCTTGATGCACATTACGCGAGTTCCTACGGCATCTTCGCGGGCGAACCCAAACACACCGCCGTGCTGCGCTTCACTCCCGAGCGGGCGCGCTGGGTGGCGGATGAACACTGGCATCCACAACAGCAAAGCCTCATGCTGGCAGACGGCAGCTTTGAGTTGCGCATTCCTTACTCCGACCCGCGCGAACTGGTGATGGACATACTCAAGCATGGCGCTGATGTTGAAGTCATCTCACCAGAAAGCCTGCGAAATGCCGTAGCGGAACATCTGCAAAATGCGCTGGGGCGCTACAGATAAATAGCAATGGCAGGCTCACGGTTTGAGACAGTGGATGTGTAGAATACATGAGGCGCATATTGCGAAAGGTGGCTTTGAATGAGTAAGAGATATTCTGTGGCGTTAGAAATTTCTGGACCAACGGCCATGTGGACTAGGCCCGACACCGGAGACTCTCCGGTTAGCTACCCTGCGCCGACGTATTCCGCCGTGAAAGGTATCTTTGAATCTATTCTGTGGATACAAGCAGTAGAGGTTATTCCAACCAAAATCGAGATATGTTCTCCCGTCGTATATCACAGCTACAACACGAATTATGGTGGGCCGTTGCGCAAGGGCGAAGTCATCAAGTCTGGCGGCAGCTTCCAGCTTTTGGCATCGGCACTGATTAACCCTTGTTACCGTTTGTATGCCGAAATCCGGCGCAACCCAAGAACAAATGGGGTAATGAGCGAACGAACCCGTGCTTGGCAAAGTAAAACTACATCGCCTGAACATGCCTATCAAGAAATGTTCAACCGCAGACTGAAGCGCGGCCAGTGCTTCTCTATACCTTTCTTAGGTTGGAAGGAGTTTGCTCCCGACTATGTGGGAACCTTTCGGAAAACGACCCAAGTGATGCGTGACATCAACCTACGGATTCCCAGCATGTTACGGCAAGTTTTCCCAAATGGCCTGCATAGCGAGCTTCAATATGTGTACGACAATGATGTGGACATATCGAAAGGCGTACTCACCTTCAAGGACGTAACCAATGTTGAATGAACTTTATGATTTGTCATTGAGCTTGGAGAAGGCCGGGATTCTGCCTACTGAATGGCATCCCGATTTGAAGGAGCTACCAAAGGTATCGAAGGCCAAGCCTTGTTTCAAGGTTTGCTTGGCGCAAGATGGTGCAATTACTGAGATTGAATCAATCGAAGATAGCGCGCAAATTGAGAACCTCAGGAAGTGGCAAAGTGGAGGCAATGGCTACTCGTTCCCATGTTTCAATGTGCGTCCTTTGTTTAAAGTCTATGCGGGTAGCGGTGCTGAAGCTCCTGAGAAGAAAAAATTTGATGACTGGCTGAAAGGTTTAAAAAATGCGCAGGTGTTGAGCGATGATGCTGCATCGATACTGGAATGCTATACGAATAATAGCAATACATTGTGGGGTGATAAGCATAATGAGCGTGTTGCAACATGCCTGGATAGTATTCCTTCAAAACTAAACGAAATATTGGGCGAACCGCCGGATGAATATCGCGCTATGGCCGCGCTGATCGAGCGCTGTCGCAAGACAACGGCAGACAATTTCTTCAAACAGCTTGCTGTGTTGCTGGAAGATCGAATTCGTAAAAATCCAAGTGCTTGCGACAAGTACACAGGTTTTCTGCTGCATTGCGGAACAAACCCGCCTAACAACGATATTCAACTCATTTTGGAACTGTCGGACGGTCTTTCCGCATTTCCACTGCCTGCGGCAAATTCAAATATACACCGTTGGCTTAATCAGCAACTGCTGACTAATAAAAGTGATGAGTTATCAGATGGTGCTGAATCAAGTAAATACGCAGATGCTTTTGGTTTTACAAGCGAGGATTGGAAGAGCAAGCTCGCGGAAGTCAACGTACCTATTCTCGGTGGCGTCAAGCTACGAGCCATGAATCCAGAATCACCATGTCAAACGCGCTATCGCCGGATTGATGCAATATCGTTTGTAGTGGGGAAAGAAGTTCGCAAGCGAGTTAAGGGTGCCTTGGAATGGCTGACTGATGACGAACGGAGGGGCAAGACGTGGGGGAATGTGTCATTCACCCGTGATGATAAAGAAATATTGCTTGTTTACCCTTCTGAATTGCCGAAGGCTCCCATCGCTGCCGTTGCAATGTTTGGAGGCGAGGCCACAAACGCAGCAACACAATCTGCGCGATTCGTGGATTATGCGGAAGATGTGGCCAGGACGTTGCATACAATTTCGCGACCTCTTAAAGAAGTGGAAATGCGCGTCTTTGCCTTGCGCAAAATGGACAAGGCAAGAACGCAGATTTCATGTAACCGGCAGTATTCGGCTGAACGATTGATTGACGCTGCTACAGAATGGCAAACGAGCTGTGGCAATGTACCCGCGATTGAAATTAGGCAATGGGGCAAAGAGAAAGGAGCCAAGCCGGAATGGCATTCATTGGAAGTCCCGTTCCCACTGGAAGTGATCTGGTGCCTTAACACACCTTGGCCGAAGGCAGCGGATGATGCGAAGAAAAGAGTCCGGGAATTTTCCAGTTCGGATGGTATTAGTTTGTTGCTTGATGAGGGAGTGCGGCTCAAACCACTGCTGGAAAGAGCTTTGCATGCAGCCATACTCAACGGCGGTAATTTGCTGATGGCGATGGCACATACCCAGCATCATGGTGGTGTACACAGAGTCAATGGAAAGTACGACAAACAGAAACTACTACTACCTGCAATATTGGGATTACTTTTGGCGAAACTTGAATGGAAGAAGGGGGACTACATGAAAACTGCTCCATATCTAATTGGCAGAATGCTGAGCTTGGCCGATCAGATTCATTATCATTATTGTCAGCATGTAAGAAAAGGTAGTGTCCCGGCACAGTTGATTGGCAATGCACTGATGACAACAGCACTGGAAGAGCCGGAGAAAGCCTTGGCACTTTATGCTCAGCGTATTTTGCCGTATCAGGCATGGGCGAAGACCACGAGTGGTGATGACGCTGGACTAGCAAAATATTTTCTCTCGGAGCTTGGTAAGGTGTGTTCCGAAGTCGCGCTTGTTGATGTGCCTTGTCGCTGCGCCGATATAGATAAAGCACAAATGTTGCTTGGTTATCTTGCCAAGACAGAAAAATCGGATTCGATCAATACCGCCCAATATAACCAATAACGTTAGGAGAGCACCATGAGTAATACAGATAGCAAAATTAAACGCGCAACAGGTTTGTTAATCCTTGAGGTCATCAATTCCAATCCTAACGGTGATCCCGACCGGGAAAGTGATCCGCGCCAGAGACCGGATGGGAGAGGCGAGATTTCGCCTGTGTCGTTTAAGCGAAAATTGCGTGACCTCGTCGAGGACAAGCAGGCCGATGTTTGGCAGGTTCTCAATGGGCAGATGGGGTTAAATCCTGATGAGTTCGCCATACTTGAATCGCGCGGGCGTAACAGAACAACTATCAACGACGAACTTAAAAACGGCCAATTTCAGAAGAAGTATTGGGATGGCCGCGTATTCGGCAATACGTTTCTCGAAGATGCAATGGACAAGGGTACTATCAAGACGGGAGTCGTACAGATTGGCCTTGGCGTGTCTGTTGCCCCAATCGATATTGAGCGTCATACCAACACCAACAAGGCCGGAGTGGAAGAAGGAAAAACTTCTGGCATGGCTCCAATGGCCTACCGCTTTGTTCAACACGGCGTGTATTGCATGCCGTTTTTTGTAAACCCAACCATGGCGCATAAGTCTGGCTGCACCGTGCAAGACATCGAGTTGTTAAAGAAGCTGATCCAGCACGCATATGCCCACACACGCTCGTACGCGCGTCCATTTGTCGAGATTCGTCATGCTTGGTATTGCGAGCATAACAACCCGCTGGGTTCATGCTCCGACTTCGCCTTGATTGACGCACTGAAACCGAAGAAGAAAAGTGACGCCAATAAGGCATCTACCAGTTGGGCCGACTACGACGTACCGGCAGGCTTGCCGGAGGATTTGAAAAATAAAGTCGCATGTGTTGATCTTGTAAACTTTGCATGACTTATATCGCGCACAGTGCCCGGTCTGATCGTGGCATTCCTGTTCAGGAATATCGCGAGCACGTCATCGAGACGCGACGTCGTGCGCAAGAAAACGCAGCAAAGGCGGGGCACTATGCAACAAAGTATGGCCGTTTGCTGGAAGTCGTGGCTGCGCTCGCGGGCGAGTTTCATGATATGGGTAAGCTCGATGATGATAATCAGGCGGTGCTCAATGGCAGTGTTTCCGCCAAGAAGCTACCCGTGCAGCATGTTGATGCAGGTGTGGCTTATCTTTTGAGTTTGGGTCAAAACTGGCACCAGTTTGCGGCATTTGTTTCATATGCGCATCACATTGGGTTGCAATCGGTTCCTGCTGAGATGAATAAGGGAGATCACTTTCTTCGCGACGAAAAGACGGCTGCTTTAACCAATGAGCGGTTACATCAATACCTTGACCGTCATCGGCAAGGCCTCGGCAAGTTGGATTTTATAGCTCCAAATAACATCGAGTCGTATCAACTTCAGTTGTTTTTACGCATGGCACTATCGTGCATGGTCGATGCGGATCATGGTGATACGGCACGTCACTATGGCGAGGCGGCGCAATGCGAACCCTGCCCACTACGTCCGCTAGAACGTGCAAAGGCACTTGATCGGTATGTGAACACCTTGGGCGGCGATACGGAAGATGATCGCGCAAATGCGCGGCAAGCTGTATATGAAACGTGTCGTGACGCAGACACCAAGCCCGCTCTATACGCATGCGACAGCCCAGTCGGCACAGGCAAAACAACTGCCGTAATGGCACACTTGCTCAAAGCGGCACATGACAAAGGATTGCGGCGCGTGTTTGTCGTGCTGCCATATACCAACATCATTAGCCAGTCGGTTGATGTATACCGCAAGGCACTCGTTCTTGATGGAGAAAAAACTGAGGAGGTTGTGGTCGCGCATCACCATCGCGCCGAGTTCTCAAGCACGGAAGCACGACAATTCACGGCACTTTGGCAGGCACCAATTGTTGTTACTACAGCAGTACAGTTTTTTGAAACCTTGGCGAGCAACCAACCAGCCGCGCTACGCAAACTACACAACCTGGCGGGTTCTGCCGTGTTTATTGACGAAGCTCATGCCGCCTTGCCTGCGCATTTGTGGCCACAGACATGGCGATGGATACAGGAGCTTGCTCAAGATTGGAGTTGTCATTTTGTGTTCGGCTCCGGTTCGCTGACTCGGTTCTGGGAGTTGCCGGATTTCGTTGATCCACCAGCGAAACTTCCAGAGCTTGTAACTGGGGAAATGCGAACCAGTCTTGTAGGAAACGAAACACAGCGAGTGATGTATAAGCACAAGCCGGATGCAATCAACGTGAACGATTTGCTTGCATGGCTGCAAGAATTGAAAGGGCCAAGACTTCTGATCGTTAACACCGTTCAATCTGCGGCGGTTATCGCCAAATCAATTCAGGCGGCAGACGGTAAAGGCAAAGTTGAGCATCTTTCTACCGCACTCATACCGCTTGATCGCGAAAAAACGTTGGCGCGTGTTAAAGCGAGATTACGACAACATCAAGATAGGCCGGATGAAGCAGAATTTGCAGATTGGACATTGGTGGCGACATCGTGTGTGGAGGCCGGTGTTGATTTGTCTTTCCGAACAGGTCTGAGAGAAAGCGCAAGTTTGGTGAGCTTGATTCAGGTGGGTGGGCGCGTAAATCGTCATCAAGAATTTGGACAATCGGAAGTTTGGACATTTGCATTGCAGGAAACCGACTTGCTTCGGCTTCATCCTGGCTTCAAAGACTCATCAAAGGTGCTCGAAAGGATGTTCGTGGAAGGTCGAGTCACGCCGGACGATTGTAAAGAAGCCTTGCGACGGGAAGTTTGTTTAAGCGGTTTGAAAGATAAAATCCGCGATTTTGAGGATGCTAAGGATTTTCCAGAAGTTCATTCGTTATTCCGCGTCATTGATGCGAACACCTATACGGTTGTGGTGGACGACATGGTTAAGCAACGTTTGAAAAATTGGTACAAGGTCTCATGGCAGGAGATTCAAAATTGCAGTGTGCAGATATGGGGGACTCGGATTGAGTCATTGTGTGTTCCTCAGTTTGAACGGTACCCGAATCTGTATGAATGGAACCTCGCCTATGATGATTTTCTCGGTTACATGGCAGGCGTGCTACAGGTTGAAGAGTTTGCTTCAAAAGGTGGAGCAGTGCTCTGATATACATGAACGACGAACCCATCAACGTTTCCGCCCTCAACCAGTACACCTATTGCCCGAGACGTTGTGGTTTGATTTATTTGGAAAGCGAATTTTTCAATAACATCCACACTTCACGCGGCAACGCTGAGCATGAGCGCGTGGATCAGTCGGGATATGAAACAACCCGCGAAGGCGCGCGGGCTGAATATGCCTTGCCCGTGTGGTCTGAACGGCTTGGTCTAATCGGTAAATGTGACGTGGTGGAATTCTGGCCGGATGGCAATATCTATCCAGTGGAATACAAGCATGGTGCACGCAAGAAACGCCTCAATGATGACCTGCAACTGGTGGCACAGGCTTTGTGTTTGGAAGAGATGACCGGCAAGGCCATTACACACGGCGCGATTTACCACTACACCTCGCGCCGCCGACGCGAGATCGCCATCACACCTGAGCTGAGGCAGCAGATAGAAGACACTGTTGCAGCCATTCGTGACATGCTAGAATCCAGCAAGCTGCCACCTCCGGTCAATGACGCGCGCTGCAAGGAATGTTCGCTGAATGAAATCTGCCAGCCTCAGGCTGTCGCCGAACGCGCTGCGCAGCATAGTCTGCTGGAAACTTTGTTCGAGCCGGAGGCGACGTAAAATGGCTCGCCAGATTCTCAACACCCTCTACGTCATGACACCGAACTCCTATCTTCATCTGGAGAATGACACGCTGCGGGTGGATGTGGAGCGCGAGAAAAAATTACAGGTGCCGCTGCATCATCTGGGCAGTGTGGTGTGTCTGGGCAATATCATGCTTTCTCCGGCGCTGATGCACCGCTGTGCGGATGACGGCATCAGCTTGGTGTTGCTGAATAACCAAGGGCGATTCAAGGCGCGTCTCGAAGGCCCGATTTCCGGAAATATTCTGTTGCGGCAGGCGCAGCATCGCTTGGCACTGGATGAAAAATTTGCGCTGGGCATTGCTCATAGTGCGATTGCCGGGAAGTTGCGTAATTCGCGCCAAGTGCTGTTGCGCGGCGCGCGCGAAGCAGGTGATAAGGAAGATAACAGCACACTTACAGCCGCCGCAGAAATGCTTTCTAACTCGTTGCGCAATCTGCCGCACGCCCTCGATCTGGACACGGTGCGCGGCATTGAAGGCGACGCGGCAAAAAATTATTTCGCCGCGTTGCCGTTGTTGGTCAAGCGCGAGGCACGCGATAAATTCACGATGGTTGGACGTACTCGGCGACCGCCGCGCGACCGATTCAACGCGCTACTTTCATTTCTTTATTCCATGCTGATGAACGATTGCCGATCCGCGCTGGAAGCTGTCGGCCTCGACCCCCAGCTTGGTTTTCTGCATACCGTTCGTCCCGGTCGCGCCGCACTCGCGCTAGATTTGATGGAGGAATTTCGCGCCATCTTTGCTGACCGCTTGGCACTCACACTGATTAACCGGGGGCAGATCGGCCCCAACGATTTTGCCGAACGTGAAGGCGGAGCGGTGATGCTCGAAGGCGATGCACGCCGTACCGTGGTGGTTGCCTATCAAGAGCGCAAACAGGAAGAGGTGATGCACCCCTTGCTGGAAACTAAAGTGCCGATAGGCCTGCTGCCGTTATTGCAAGCGCGCTTCATGGCGCGCACCCTGCGCGGCGACATGGAAGGTTATCTTCCGTTCCTTTGCCGTTAAATGCCATGCTAATTATTATCACTTACGATGTATCCACCGTAACCGCCGCCGGGCGCAAACGGCTGCGTCGCGTCGCGAAAGTATGCGAGAGTACTGGGCAGCGTGTGCAAAATTCGGTCTTTGAGTGCAAGGTCGATCAGATGCAACTTGAAGAATTGGAACGGCGACTGCTCGATGAGATTGACGAAAAAGAAGACAGCCTACGTTTGTACCGCTTGACCGAACCGGTGGAACTCCACATTAAAGAATATGGCAATTTTCGTGCTGTGGATTTTGATGGGGCGCTGGTAATATGATGCGCGAACCAATAGCAACGTCACAAACGCGGCAGGTTCGCGTTGTGGCTAATATATTGACGAAGGATACTTTTCTGCCTTCGTCGTTTGGTTGTGCAGACTCTTGGAAGAAAGAAAATCGAGGGTTCGCGCAAAGTTCACTTTTCAACGTTGATAGTCATGGCGTTGTAGGCGGACTGTAGCGCCCGCGCCTCGGCGCGGGCGAGGATTGAAACATTTTGCGCAATAGCGGCTCAGATGGCATGGTCTATGTAGCGCCCGCGCCTCGGCGCGGGCGAGGATTGAAACTCGGTACGCAAGTCCAGACTGTTCAGGTAGACATACGTAGCGCCCGCGCCTCGGCGCGGGCGAGGATTGAAACACTCAGCCAATGTGGGGTGGCATGGCGATTACCGAGTAGCGCCCGCGCCTCGGCGCGGGCGAGGATTGAAACTGAATTGGTTGCAGCGCAAAAAGCCACGGTTCGGGGTAGCGCCCGCGCCTCGGCGCG
>Ga0307376_10004514_pt1 | contig 12740 bp, 6 predicted proteins | sample TR2MG_FD_202536 | JGI IMG/M metagenome (GOLD analysis project Ga0307376, IMG submission 202536) | Soil microbial communities from Risofladan, Vaasa, Finland - TR-2 | ecosystem: Environmental > Terrestrial > Soil > Coastal area > Acid sulfate soil | place: Finland: Risofladan, Vaasa | collected... | reverse complement strand
CGCCGTCATCCCCAACTTCGGGATCTTCTCCCGAGATGTCGTCACGACGACAACAACATTGCCGTTCAACACCGAAGTCGGTTGGGTCCAACCTACTTTTCCGACCGTCACGGAGTTCAACGTAAATGCAGGAGGCACGATCACCGTAGAAGGTGGGCTTCTGATGTCCGACGGCACCACTTCACCGTGGCCGGCAACTGGGACGCTTTACATCTTGACCTCTTTCGATCAGACCTCCGCGGACTATTTCACCAAGAACTACAAGATCGACTACACGGCCCTCAATACGACGACCGGAGTGTTCTCGGTCAATTCGGTGACAGCTACAGACTTCGATGGAACGGCCGCCGCTGCCTCCGCCGTGACAGCCATTGATGCGTTGGCAACTGGTTCCACCATTGTGGCCGGATTCACCCGCATGGAAGTTCGGATGGACCGGGCACCCGACTCCCTTCTCCCGACTCCCACTTTCCCTCGCCTTCCCCGGAATACGGTGGGTTTCCCCGGAGGTGCCGCAACTCCCTATGGTCTCACCGAAGTGACTTTGGACGGAGGGGTGGGTTCGTTGCCACCCATCGAAGCAGCTTTGGGCGACATCGTGGAAGCTCCGGGCGTTGCCCAGATCGTCATCGAAGCGTGGACACCGATCCCCAACGGTACTTTCGTGGATGACCCAGATGCCGTGGTGTACGACCGGGTGCCCCTCTACATCGAGATTGATCTCATCGGCGCCGATTGGGACACCCTGCATGGCGCCCCGGCAGCGGGGAACTTGGAGGCCATCCTTCCAGGGGACTCCATCTCTGCGTCGGATACTGCCGCCCCTAGTCGTGGGTTCCGAGCACAAGCTGGTGTTTTCTTTGAGCCTTCTGTGCCGCAGTCGGTGCAGAACCTCAACGGCACTGATGTCCAAGTCGTTGATGCGAGCCACTCACTCCCGGCATCCAACCTTGGATACCGAGACGGGCCCACGTTCGGATCCCCGGCCAGCGAGAGGGTCACGTTTGAGGTTCGTCGGATTCGTCGATACCACGAGCAACTTGAGAATGTGGGGCAAGTCCTTGAGCCCCTCAAGTACACGTACCTGATCCGACGAGGCACAGTGGCCGCGTTCGGGACGGCTCCGGTCTCTCCCAACGGAGACGCGTACCCCTATGTGCTTGAGGCTCTCGGTGGAACCCAACTGGGGAACTTCGACGACGAGAACGTCAACATCAACCCCGGCGACATCTTTCGTCTCCTGGCGGCGGATGGTGTGACACTTCTCGACGAAGTAGAGATTGCTGCCATCGAGGATGGCGAGCATCTGGCACTCAAGGCTCCTGGTATCACCAAAGTCGCAGCCGCAGATGTGCCCGGCAAGCCTTTTGAGATCTACCTGCGAACTGTCCCGGTGCCGCACGAGCAGAGCAACGAGCAACTTCTCCGACAAATCACAGATGAGGTGGTGCTGGAGCGAGTTCGGAACTTTGCGACTAAATCTGGGGGCTACGTCCCAGTCGAGCCCAACCCCACTGATCCAAGAAAGCTCATGGACACCGATCTGAGCCTCAACTTCGCCGTTGCGGGCGTTGAGATCGGCGACATTGTGCTCATCGACCCAGCCGGAGACTTGGAGGGTCCTAGTGGAGTTCCCAGCACGGGCCAGGAAATTGGCACTCGACCGTTCGGAGATCGAAGTGTGCCAGAGCGCTTGACGGCCCAGGCCGGACAAGAGGTTCCGTTTGAGCCTGGTGGTCCCTCGGACCTTGACGACAACCGTGGGTGGTATCGCATCACGGAAGTCAACGATTCCCATGTCGCGGTGTCGTCCAGCACCCTTTTCTCCAACGACCCCGGTGCGGGGAACGTGACATTCGGGTCCGAAGCCATCTACGCGGTCTACCCGACCGTCTCTGGATCGATTGCTCCTTTCGCCACCCCACCAGGAGGCCCAGGCATAGAGGGTCAGATGGACCTGCGTCCCACGGCCTATGCGGGCCAAAACGGTTCGCCGACCAACTCGTTCATCAACAACAACTTCTCCATCGCCCCCTTCTCCTACAAAATCCTCCGTCCCAGCGGCCTGTTCACGGACGAGGCCATCGACACCATCCTGATGCACCGGGAGCGCATCCTCAGTTGGCTGGAGGAGTTCAGTGTGTTTTTCCGGGGAGACAAGTACGGCAGCTACTTCGTCTTCCAGAGAGATGAGCACATCTCTGATTTGGGCAACCCGACCATCCCCGATGAAGGCAAGGGCGTCATGTCCAACGCGCTCATCGAGGGTGCCGGCGGTCTGGTCAACATTTCGCCCTACGCCAACGCTACGGATGCCCTGTCGGTGCTCGGGCGTCGGTTTTGGTGTAATGACTTCCGCCTTGATGGGGAGTTCCCACCTTTCCAGGCTGGTGTCCCCAGCTATTCGACATTGGAGAGCAACGTCAACAACCCAGCCGCCCCAGTAGGAGATGGTCGTCCCGTACTTCCCGACCTCATCAGCGACATCCTGGACAACAACGACCAATTCCGCGAGCTTCGATTCGCTTGGCTCGAATTCCGGGTGAATCGGGAGACGGGGACTTTGGAAACGGTCGAGCGGTTTGCTCGGGAGCTTCCCAAACGACGCCGGAAAGAACTCCGCCAACTGCGACTCTCCGAGTCGGTGTCGAGCATCAAATGACCATCAACTACGAGTACGACAAGGCGAATTTCGATGTTTCAGAGATGAGCGTTGAAGAGGCCAAGAGACGCCTCCGGGCCATGGGTTTCCCGGTGGATTCGTGGGAACCGCCTGAAGGCGACGAGGATAAGGTCATCAAGACGTTGCCGACGTTCAAGAAGCAGGCTCTCCTGCTCGATAAGCTCAAGGAGCTTCTGGTCAAGCAGGTCGAAGACGATCAGAAGACCATTTCTGCTTTGGCGGAGAAGCGTCAACGGCTACTGCACGGAGGGGGGCGATAGATGGCAAACCCCGAAGGAGGCGGAGGGCCACTTGAGACGGCCTCGGGGACGTGGGGAACCATTGAGTTCGTCACGCCGGACTTCTTGGAGCCCGCGCGTGCGGCGGTCAATGCTTTCTTCTCGATCCTCATCAACATCCTGAACATCCTGCTTGCCGTTCTGGAAGTGCTCAAGGTCTTCATCGGAGCGTTCCTCGATCCCATCATCGCGCTCATCGAGGCTCTCCTCGATCTCATTCGTCAGATCCTCAACGATCTCCGCAACGCTGGCCTCTACATCCACGGGGACTTCTATGTCCTCAAGGGACCCCAGTTCAAAGAACTCCGTGGAGGGTTCCAAGCCTACGAGCAGCGCATGATCACGCGTCTCGTGGATCGACGGGATCCCAACCGTCCCAACATCTCCAACTTCTCGACGTGCATCGCGGTGTTCCTGTATGTCGGCGTGGACATCTCCAATGTCCAGCGCCTCATCCGGCTGATCAACGGCATCCTTCAGCTTTTCAACCGAAAGGTGCCCGGAGCGAAACTTCTGGGCCAAGTCGCGGGGGTCCAAGCCAAGTACGGACTCAATGGGGCTTCGGTTCTCACCTTCGGCAAGGGCCTCTTTCGTCCATTCAAGAAGGGAAGCGGGGACACTCCGTTCAACGCGGTGAACCTGACGTGGGCGATGGCGCCGGTACCGGGGAATTTCATCACGAACTTCGCCCAGTTCGCTCCCAAGGGCTTCATCGTGGACGTGTCCACGGTGCGCGATCCTTTGCCGTTGTTCTTCGACCGGCAAGTGAACTTGAACCGGATGACCGTCTCGCAGGCGCCCGCCAAGATCAATGCCGCCTTTGCCATTGACCAAGCAGACAACCCCATTGGGATCACCGGAGGTGCCGACCAACTGTCGGTCGAGCCTATCTTGGATTTCAACAAGAACTCCGTTGCGGGGGGAGAACGGGTCAAGGACGGGATGATTCGGGTCTACACGGCAAAAAACCTTGCGGACCAGGCCCCCATCGACCTGACCCAACTGAAAGAGGGCACCGGGGCCAACGCGAAATACTACATCCAGCGGTCTTTCTTCGTGAAGGCCGCAGCGAGCTTTTTCTACCCCGGACGAGGGTACGGCACGACGATCTTGTTCAAGGACATGCCGCTCGATGCGGATTGGGAACTCGACGGCAACGGAAAAGTTAGCCGTGGCAAAGATGTGCAGCCGACTTCGTATTACGTGCGTGTCCGGGCCGTGAGCGGGTCGGTCAAAGAACTCACGGACTACCGTTACGATGTCACGTTCCAAAGCCTCAATCAGCCGCGTCCAGTCATCAACTACGTTGAGAACGATATTGACCCATCGGATTTCGGGGATTCCTCGTTCCCATTGGAAATTTCGTTCCCCGATGAGGTGACCGAAGCCTATCTCCTGTGTGTGACGGAAGCTCTGGCTCTGTGCGTCTTGTGTCGTGCCGACCTGGATGTCCTTTTGGGGAAGGACCAGTCAGTTCTGACTTACGAGAGTTTGCCCGGCGCGCAAGATGCAGATGACACCGCGATTGTGAAGAACTGGAACTCGTTTGTTCCCAAAGCAAGGAAACCCACGGGGCTTGAAAATCCCTCTTTGGTGTTGATGCCTCGGTTGACGGGGCGAAGGCAGTCCGCCAAATACTTCGACAGGGCCAAATCGAACCCGACGAGTTTCCGTCGAAAACTCCGCAAGGCGTGCATCAACCTGGCGAACCAACTTATCTCCGACAACAACCCTCCCAAGTCTCTCCGCGAGGCCGTGGTCAACCGGTGTCAGCCCCTTCTGAATTTCACATTTGGTGGGACCGGTGCGGGGGGAGAAAGTCCTTACGTTCTTCGACCCCCCGACGCGGTTGCGGGGTTTTCGATCCTGGATGCTCTCAACGACTCCTCCGTCCTGTATGGGTTGGCCCTCAACCAAGCCTCGATGGGTATGGACGGAGACGACCAAATTTCCCATGCTTGTTGGGACATCTACGAGGAACAGTCCCAAGGGAAGATGCTGGTTCCGGGCGAGCATTTTTTCGACAACACCGATCTCGCCACGATTTCCAACCATAGCTCGGTGGATTTTGCTCCCATCCTTTACCAGAGGGAAGGGACGAACATCATTTTTGCTGAGTATGTCCGTAACCTGATCCCGGATGACGTGTTTGCGGCTGCGGCGTTCGCTTTGAAAGTGGCGGCAGGACCGGTGCAGCGTCCTCAAGATGGAGGGTGGATTGCGTTCCGCCTGTTCCCACAAGGGATCCCAGACATCGACAGGTTTTTCGACCAGCTACTTGCGCTCCTTCGTGCGATCCAAGCTGCCCTCCAGGGCCTCGCGGACCTCATCAACAAGTACATCGAGATGCTCCAAAGTCGCATCCTGGAGCTTCAAGCCTTCCTCAACCGCATCAACAACATCATCCAGCAACTTCTCAGCTTGTTCATCTCTATCCCTCCGACCTCTGGGCTCGTTGTTGTGGCTTCCGGCACCGACGGGGTGCTGAGTTCCCTCGTCAATGCAGACAACAAACCCTTCGATCCGCCGGAGACCATCGGCGGCGGAGTTGTCCTTCTGGCGGGTGGGCTCCCCACCATTGCCCTGGAACTGTTCCAGGCTCTTTTCTCATCGAGCGACTAGATGTCCTTCACGTACCTAGGTGTCTTCCGACAGACCCAGTGGAAGTTCTTTCGTTCTTTCGTTCTGAAAGAACGGGCGAGCGCAGACGCAAGGATGGCGGTCATCAATGCCGAACTCAACCGCATCGGAAAGGTCTCGGTGCGCTATCGCAGGACGACGGTGGCTGTACGAACAGCAGACGGCACCGTGGTCGAAGAACCCAAAGTCACGGAGCAGCGTCAGGGGATCCTTGTCAGTGCAGGCTCCTCTCTGGAGAAGCTCCTTCAGGCGTACATTGCCGTCGGAGGAAACCCGACCGACATCTCTTTGTTTTTGCAGCCGGATTCAATCGTGTTCACAGGAGGTGAAGACCCGGATGATGACCCGGATGATGATCCCAACGTCATTGCCACGGAAGACCACATCCCAGGGACACGCTCCAACTATCCCTACAATGGGATCGTCGCCGAGGTGAGCACACCAGGGTACGGCGCCGGTGGCCGCAACCCGATGGGGTTGAACACATTTAGCCGAGACCCCTACCGTCGAGTCGGCCGAGACATTGATCTAAGCGACGCAAGCTCCACCATCGTGGTGAAGATGGACTACGCCCGGCGTTGGACGGCACAAGCCATCCAAGAGAAACGTAATTTGATGGAGCAGCGCATCATCAAGCTGATGGATTTGCGCGAACAACTCATGGAGGAGCGGAACGAAATCCTCGTGCAGTCCATTGGTGGAACCGTAAGTTCGATTCCTGATTTGCCGGATGCCAACCAGTTTCATCGGGAGCTTCATTTGGCACGAATCGTCGAAACGATTGATAACGTCTTTTACGTCAAAACGAACGGGACGCCTGATCTCAATTCCGTCAATCTCGGGACGGGCGCAGAGCCTACGGGCCTGTCCATGTACGACACCCTTTTTCCCGACGATCCCGACGACGACATCTTCTCAACTGCATAGAAAGCCTATAACCCCCCGTACTTGAGGCCATGAGTTTCGACTTTCAACTGGGATGGGCGTGCCGCCATCTGACTATCGAAGAGGTCACCCCTCTTGGAAGTGACAGGAGGAGTCTGCAAACTCGTCAACCCATCTCTTCGGCCAATCAGGTACGGGTCACGGCCAACAACAACGTCAATATCCCTCGTGAGGGGCGTTTTTCAGCCGCATCCTTGAGTTCCTCCTCCTCCGGTCCCTACAACATCAACAAGTGCGCCACGACCATTACTATCGGGAATCGCACGCAGACATTGGAGAACTACGCACTTCCTGTCGGCACCCGGGTGCCGGCTGACCGGATCGTGACTCTGCTGACTTCGGCTTTTCGTGCAAATGGGGTCTCCATCCTTGTTGAAAACCGGAATGGGGTCCTGGTGTTCACGGACCAGTCCGAACTCGGTCCTTCCTCACAGCTTCAGGTGAGCGGGGAAGCCGCGAAATCCTTGGGGCTTACCTTTCAGACTCGGGCCAGGGGGCGCCAAGTCTACCCAGCGTGGGGCATGGCAGAGAAATCGACGGTCACCAACTTGGTGAACATCGCAGATTTCAAGGTGGTCACGATTCGCTTTCCCCAATTCGTTGAACCCGTCAAAGGAAACCCAGTTTTCAAGGTTTCGTATGTCACATACATCCAACGGTGTCGCCGATGTCGGGCGACTGGGATCGAAAATGACATTCGATTGGCGTCGAGCGGGGAGCCTCTTATCGTTCGCAACGAAGACTTGCTCAACCAAGCCGTGCTCAAAATGGTCATCACGCGGAAGGGATCCAACCCTTTCCACCCCAACATTGGATCGACGATCCTCGACCGAATCGGGTTCAAGGCCGTCGGTGCTGTGCAGATGTCGATCAACGAGGATGTCACCCGAGCCGTCACGTTCTTTCAGCGGCTCCAGACTGTCCAAGGCAAGGTCCAGGAGCTTTCGCTCAAGGAGCGGCTGTACGCCATCTTGTCCGTGACCACCAATCCGGCCGTGGATGATCCAACGGTTTTCCAGACCAACATCGTTGCCCAGAACGCATCGGGCGAGCCTGTGTTCATCAGCACGGTCTTCGCGGCCCCCGGAGCAGCGGCTCTCGTAGGAACTAACGGTCTTTCTCTGGGGCTTGCACCACTCGGGATTCCAGGGTTCTAGCGTATGGCTGCCACACCACAAATATACGGGCCCGACGGCGTACTCCGTGAGATCACGGTTTACTCGACGACGATCCCCAACCAGTTTTACAAAGGGGTGATCGACAGCGACACGGTGGACATGGAGATCAGCATCCGTGGAGGAGCCTTCGTCTCCGACCCGGACTTCATCGTCTTTGAGGGCACCACTTTCCAGATCCCGAACGCAACTGCGTTCCCAGATGGTCTGGATTTGGCTGCCGGGGGAAACCTCATTCGTGTCCGGGCTATTTCGTTTTCGGGAGCGGTGTCGAACGCGGCCGAGATCCGAGCCACCCTCATTCAAGAGTCGGACCTCGGAACGATTGCTTCGGTCCCGACCAACATCTCCATCGAGCGATTCGACCAATCCATCGCAGTGCGTGTCGAAGGAATCAACAACCCCAACTTCCGTGGCATGAACTTCTACGCCTCGCAGTTCAGCGGGGGTGGTGCGACGGGGTATCAGCGCATCAACATCAACATCGTGGCGGACGCGGAGCCGGAGTTTGAGACCTCCCCACTTGCTTCGTTCCAGTCAGACAACACGATTGCGACAAATCCTGATGGGTCCGTAGCGGCGGACCCTTTGTATGTGCAGATCGAGGAGACCCAGACCAAAGGTGGAGACACCATTGAACGTCTGGAAGATGTCACATTGACACCGGCTCTGGCGGCAGCCATCACGGAGAATGAGCAGGCAAATCTCCTCAAGACGGATTACGTCAAAAGATTTGAGGTGCCAGAGGGCACGACAAGCATCCGTAGTACCTACCTCCTGGAGACGTTGGTTGAGCGCCGTTTCTACTCGTTCCGGCATAACCGTCAGGCGGGTCAGAACAACACTCCAGCTACCGTCCCTATTGGAGCCTTCTCCAGCCTCCCGGCGGAGGAGCTTCTGTTCTACGTTGTGCGGTCGGTATTTTACGACGCCGAAAACCAGACTGAGGTGGAGTCTCCGAACTCCATTGAGGTCGTGGGTGCTCCAGTTGTTGTGACCTTGGCGGTGGGTGCTTTCCCGACTGTTTCACAGCTTCAGATTCAACAGAACACCATCTCCGACATCATGCGGACTACCCCGGAGATCTCTCTCCAGCCGGGGTCCACCATCCGGGATGTGTTCGTCGATCCTTTCTCCAACGAAGCCGTGCGTCTCCGTTTCTTGGTGGACTTCCTTCACAGGTCGCAGTCCTTCGACACGCTCTTGGCGATTGACGGCGTGACCGCGAACGGGAACCCCGTACCTGTCACCCAGTCCGCCTACAAGACGGCTCTCCAAGCGGCTTTCCAGCTTTCTCGGCCAGAAGATGTCCAGTTCGTCATCGATCAGTCGTTCGATCAACTCGCCGCTCGAAATGGAGACAAACGGCTCTCTGGGAAAAAGGCTCGTGGTATCGAGACGTTCTTTACCAGGACTACCCCCACTCGGACGTTCACGATCAACCTTGGAACCCAGGTTGCCAGTGGGAGCACCATCTTCCTGACAGCACAGGACGCTCAGATCCCGGTGGAGAACGCGGCTTCCTTTTTTGATCCGACCACAGGTTTGTATTCGATTGATGTGGTCATCGAAGCCCAGACCGCTGGGACCATCGGCAACGTGAGCAGAGGGCAGATCAACACCCTCGTCAGCAATGTTCCTGGGCTGTCCGTCACCAACCAGAACCGCACTTTCGGTGGCGAAAACACCGAGACAAACCTGCAACTGGCAACCCGCTCCCGAGGCTCCCTATCCTCCGTAGATACCGGGACCCAGCAAGGAATCCGTCAAGATGCGGCGGACCAGCCGGGTGTTGAGGAGGCTGTTGTTGTCGAAGCCGGCAATCCACTCATGCAGCGGGATTTTGATCCGACGAACTCGGTGCATGTCGGGGGCAAGGCAGATGTTTGGATTCGCGGGGCCGTAGAGGCCACCGTCACCGATACGTTCGCGTTCGTTTTCCAAGAAGCCTTCGACATCCAGTTCCAGATCATCGGAAACCCTCTGCAACAGGTTTTCCGGTCACTCGATCCGTCCCTTTCGCTGGAGAACCCCCTCTCGGAAATGTTGAACTACCCTTCGCTGGGCCTGGGCCTCCAAAACGCTTCGTCGGGTTCTTTCTTCAACCTTGATGGGGTGGTGGTCTTGGATTACCGCACGATCCAACTGTCAGGCGCCCAGCCACCAACGACGATGGGCGATGTGGTGTTGGGCGACTACACCTACACGATTAGCCGCGATTTCGTGCTTCCGCGACAGCCGGTGGGGGAAGTTCTGTCAGTCACCGGACAAGTTTCAGGGGAGTTGCCTGCGGAGTCCGTGGAACTGTTCCGCGTATCCGACCCCCTCGATCTCGGACGCAGTTCTCAGGCTGGAGCGTTCATTCGCATTACGCCCGTCGATGGTGTCCCGTCTGGGAACTTGATCCCCATTACGGCAGAGGCGCACACCATCATTGGTGAGTTCGACGAGACCCTGAACAACTTGGGGGTCAGTACGCTCACTATCCGGGTGTTCAACAACACCCGGACCATTGAATACCGAGGTCCGACACATCCAAGCGGTGTGAGCGATTACACAATCATCCCAGGGGACCAAACAACCGCCACGGCTATTCGTCGAATCCCAGGTGGGAACATCACGTCAGGGCAGATCCTTTCTATCGACTACTCCTACAACGAGAACTTCGTTGTCACGTACACAACCAATCTTGTTGTTGTGACCGTGCAGAACGCTCTCGACCAGATGAAAGGGGTCACCTACGACATTTTGACCAAGGAAGCGGTCGCAACCCCCTTGGACATCTCGGCCACGGTGCTCAAACAGACGGGTGTGCAAACCAACCAAGTTCAGCGTGCTGTGCAGACCAACTTGGAGTCCTTCTTGCGAGGTCTCCCCATGGGGTCCTCCGTGCGGGAGGGGGACATCATCGCAGTCATCGAAAACACCTCTGGCGTTTCGTTCGTCGAGGTCCCTCTCACCAATCTTGCACGCGACGCTGGAACCGTCATCATCCGCGAACCACTGACGACGACACAAAAAGGGGATGTCACGCTTCTCCTTGGAACGGATGTAGTTTCTTATTCCTCTTCGACCGTCAACGTGTGGCTGATTGAGGACGAGTTGAACTCGTCAACTTCGACAGGAGGGGGCCCCACCAACGAATACCGCGCCGTCTACCAAGACGAAAAAGCGATGACTCTGCAACTCGCGGACCCCGTGTCGTTGAAGTCGGCTCCTGGCAAGGCATACATCATTGGCGATGAGGGGCTCAACATCCCAGGGTTTTCGGATGATGAGACGCTCAGTGGTCAGTTCCCGAGAGCAACAACTGCGGAACTGGCGGTGGAGCGTCAGAAGATCACGCAAAACCGCATCATGGTGTCGTTGGCCCTCGACACCAACCCGTTGGCCCATGACTACACGGTGACGTATGTCGTCTCTGCGGCCAACGAAGGACCCCGCAACATCACTGGATATGTCCTGGAGTATTTCACTCTCGGTGATCTCGTCCTGACGATTACGGAGGAAGGCTGATGTCGAAAGACAAAGAGCCAAAGAAGCCCTACCTCCCAGATTCCATCCAACAGAATCCGGCGCCGGTGCCCTTGCGAGGGCAAGACACCTCTACGACGAAGCAGAATATCGTAGACAAGATCCTGAAGACGTTTCGTCAGGTACTCGCCTCCAACTACGTCGCCCAGATCCCAGGTCCCTACTACTACCTCCAGTTCCAAGCTGCCGCCGAGACTCTCGCCGACATCCAGATTCTTCTGACCGAGGTTTCAGTCGATTCGGATGTGGATTTCACGAGGCCAGAGTTCCTCTGGCAGATGATCGGCACTTTAGTATTTCCGAACGTGTCTGATGACAGGTTCCCGATCATCGACGGGGACTTGACATTTCGTTGTTTCCTGAAGCGCATGATCGAGTTGCTGCTTCAAGGTGCGACGCTTCCGACCCAAGAAGAGGGTCTGGAGCTTCTGACCGAGGCTCAGGTCATCGTGCTGGAGAAAGTCGCTTTCCAGTACGACCCCAATACGGCTTGGGGGTTCAACGACCAGCACACGTTTGAGATCAACATCCTCGACAAGACGACTTGGACGGACCCCGAGACGGGCGAACTCATCAAGGGCGACTACGGTACCGGATTCCCCATCGATCCCATCCTTCTCCAGTTCAACAATGGGCTGATCCTGCGAGCACTGAAGCCGGCGAAAGCCCTGTACGACTACCGACATCTGTTCAAGGACAGTTTCGGTCAACTGTTTGCGGACGCGCCTTTCATCGAACTAGAGCCCTGGTACTACGAGGACTTTCGCAAGTTCTGCGCCGGCATGAAAGAGATCCAAAGCAGTGATGGGGAGACCCTTTCTGCGCCGGACCTCATTTGGTTCACCGATGTCACCGTGGACTTTCGGTCTCTGTGCCCTGGCGCGATGTTGGAGATTTTCGATGGTCCCAACGCATCTCCTACCAACGGCGGAAACGACCAGTACCGCTTGGGAATTCACCGAGTCGTGGCAGTGTTTCGGATGCCGTCAGGAGCCGATGAAACTCCGAGGGCATATACGACAAGTCCCACGGGACTTTCGGGAGAAGTGACCATCGGGGAGGACGGCAAATTGGATGATCCAAACCAGGATTTCTCCAATGCCGTCGAGGGCGAAGTTCTCACCATGACGGCGGGTCCCAATGTTGGGAGCTACCGGCTCGATGTGCTCTTGGGAGCCAACGGAGGGCCGATTTCTCAGGTTCCGGCCGGCTCAGGAGTGACAGGTGTGCAAGTCGCGCCGTGCCTTCTCCAACTGGGGAGCCGGATGATCCAGCCAACGACAGGGCAGTCCTACCGGGTTTCGGTTGAACGCCTGGGAATTCGGGTGCCGTACACCGTGCTCGGGGAGGACGTGTCCGCCCAATTTTATCTCTGATTCGGTGGCGGGCCTATAGGTCGTCCAAGAGTAGAACCGCCGAATTCCCGGCCAAGGGAACGAAATGACCGCACTCATCCAAAGCCTCGTAAACGGCGCAACTCCGGTG
>Ga0307376_10004513_pt1 | contig 12744 bp, 11 predicted proteins | sample TR2MG_FD_202536 | JGI IMG/M metagenome (GOLD analysis project Ga0307376, IMG submission 202536) | Soil microbial communities from Risofladan, Vaasa, Finland - TR-2 | ecosystem: Environmental > Terrestrial > Soil > Coastal area > Acid sulfate soil | place: Finland: Risofladan, Vaasa | collected... | reverse complement strand
TCTTAGTAATGTTTTCAAATATAATTGGGATTTTTTCTTTATATGCTTCTTCTATAATTATTGATATCAATCAAGAATACCAAATATTTCAACCTAGAATTTCTATAGGACTAATTTTCTTGTCCATCACTTTGTATTTAATAACAGTGATAATTGGTTTGTTTCTTGGTTTAAGTCCTAAGATATTTAGCTATCAACCTAAAAAGGAGGAATAAAGAATTATAATAAAATGTCAAGATTTGATAAAAATCTACAAAAATGAAGAAAAGAAGATTAATATTTCAGCTCTTAGAGGTTGTGATTTAGAAGTAAAAAAAGGAGAGCTCGTTTCAATAATTGGACCTAGCGGATCAGGTAAAACTACCTTAATTAATATACTTGCAGGCTTAGATTCTCCCTCTAGTGGATTAGTTGAAATTGTTAGTCAACGAATTGATCAATTAAACTCAAATGAATTAAACCTTTATCGTAAAACAAAAATTAGTCTTATTAATCAGTTTGCAGAAAGAACTTTGCTGTTAAATATTAGTGTAAATGATAATTTGATTTTTTTTAATAATATTTTAGAAAGTAAATACAAAGAAAGTCAAAGCTTGTCCAATGATGTGATTTTAGAAAAATTGGGTATAGATTCATTGAAAAATCGAATTGTAAATACATTATCTGGAGGAGAATTAACTAGAGTAGCTTTGGCTTGCGCATTAGCAAAAAATGTACCAATTATTTTGTGTGATGAACCAACTGGTCAGTTAGATACAAGAAATACTGAAAAAGTAAAAGAGCTTCTACGGGAAATTACTCTGAAATTTGCTAAAACAATAATTGTAGTAACTCATGATCATCGATTTATTGAAGGTGTCGATAAAACTTATGAAATACAAGATGGACGTCTTACTTCTGTACTTTCACTAGAAGAACGCTTACTTCTTAGTCAAAAGTTAGAATTCCCAATTAAATATAAACATTACATAGACTCTACCAGAAATATCCGTATACCTGATATGGTATATAAAACGCTCAAATTATCGGATTCAGGCGAATTTGCTTTAGAAAAAGATGGCCGAGTATCTTTACAAAATCCAAATAATACTGAGATAGAAGAAATTAAATTGAAAGATGATCGTCCTAAAAGAATTTTTTATAATGTTAAAAGTATCCCTGCTTCATATAATAAAAATAAAACTCCAATAATTAAACTCAAAAATATTAAAAAGAATTATCACACCTCTGGAGGTGTACTAAAAGCTCTTGATAGTATATCAGTTACTTTCTATGAAAATGAGATTGTATTCGTACTCGGTCCAAGTGGTTCTGGGAAAACAACCTTATTGAAGCTGATATCTGGGATAGAGGATATATCAGAAGGATCACTAAAAGTTTTGGGAACTGATTTCAGTAAAAATACCAATAGAGAAAGAGCTATATTTAGGAGAGAGAATATGGGATTAGTTTCACAACATGGGAGTTTAAATCCCTTTTTTACTGTAGAAGAAAACCTCCTAATAAAAGACATCTATAGAGGTAAGAAAGATATTATTCTAGATGAATCAAGCACAACTAAACAATCAATTATGTCAAAATTTCAAATTTCTTCAAGACAGAAATCAAATCCAATGGAAATTTCAGGTGGTGAATTACAGAGGGCTTCTCTTGCAATCGCATTTATTGATAATCCTAAAATATTATTACTTGATGAACCAACTGCAAATTTGGATTCTACATTAGCACAAAAAACAATTGAAACGATTTTTTCAATAAACAATCAATTAAAAAATACAATCCTAATATCTACTCATAACACAGAATTACTAAAAAACAATGCAAGAATAATTGAACTATCTGATGGAAAAATCATTCAAAATGGAATTATTCAAATAGATCAATGAAATTTCACTAATGTTGCAGTATTGATATCAATACTCCTAATCCCTACGGTATCCGCTGTGGTAGCTGGTTGCTAAAGTTAAAAGCTCAATAAAGAATATTTTCAATATTTAGAAAGGAAAAAATTTCATTTTAGAAAGAATAGAAATTTAAGTAAGAAAAATACATTAGTAACCAAGAAAGAACTTACAAAAATTTTGATTCTTTCCCTTTTTCATTCCGCGATAGCTCTCTATCACGTGTGAAAAATTTTCCTTTTCCTAAGAGAGGAAGAACATTTTCCTCTCTTAGTTTCTAAAAAATTTTATAGAATTTGTGATGCAAATTAATTAAAATTCAGGGGAGAATAATGATTTTTTTTATCTCTCCTGTTGCTGATTTTTTGATTTATATTTTACACGTCCTAATCCTGCAGTTCTATTATACCAAAATGCGTTGCAAAGAATAAAGTTCAATTAAGAGTATTGAAACGTTGATCTACGAGCTTGGATAAGATATCCAGAAACAAGTAGTAAAAATAAAAAAAGCTCTAAAGTGATTTAAAACAACATTTTATCTCTAAGAAAGGAAATTAACTCTCTTTTTCTAATTTTATTTTTGATGTTTTATCCTTACGTTCCAATCGCTTAATGATAACAATAATGATTGCAAATATGCAAATTATAGGCATGGTGAGTATTGATACATAAAAGAGGAATATTTGCATTTGAAATGATACTGGTAAAACAATGGGATAAATCCGTTTTAGGTTTGTTGATTCATAGATTAATAGAAAATCCTCATATTGTCCCCCCGAGGACGATGTATATTTATTCATAGCGAAGAGTTTCCCCTCTTTTTCGATTATTTTCTTCAAACCGCCATATATTCGATTACTTATAGTATGTTTTTTTATTAGTTTAATTTTATTTAAATTTGAAATATCAAATTTGAAAATCTTCCTTTCATTAACCATAAAAGCAATATTATCAGAAACGCTTACAGATTCTGCATTTGTAACATTATAATCACATTGTTTAGCTAAAGCTAATGGATTGGAATGATTATAGAGAGTTATTCCTTTCTCGCTACAAATAAAGAGCGAGTTGTTGGTAAAATAAAGGCTATTAATCTTATTGGTGAAAGTATATTCTTTTATAAAAGATAATTCAGATGAAGAATTCATTTGGTAAATGACTAATCTATTCTCGTTTTTAATGAAATAGATATACTCTTCGAATAAATAAAAATCATTGAAATCTGTATTTAAGACTTGATTTTTTATCAAGCTTAGATTATCTAAATTTGTTGCGTTATAAATTGAGAAAACACTATATGTTTGCATATCTATACAAGTTTCATTCAGAATTAATAGTCTATCATCTGTGCCAATCATCTTATCGATAAAATAAAAATCTAATTCAGGAATAATGGTCAATTGGGTAAAATTTTCAAGTGGATTTATTTTCGCTATGGCTATTTTTGTATAGTTATTAAAGAAATTTATTAAAATAGTGTCCTGAACACGAGTAATTCCTATAGGCTCGAAAAACATTGAGTTGTTATAGTAATGAAAAATCGGTTTTGAAGCTTCAGAAACATCTGCTATTCGTGCTCTTCCACCAACAAAATACAGTAGATTTTCAAAAAACAGAATATCATAACAAGGCATGACAGCATTTTTTATTCTAAAATCAGATTCAATCTCTCTAACTGATTTCGTTTCTAATTGGTTGTTTGTTTCGTTATTAATGTCTATTCCATTGATTAGTACTAAATTGTTGAAATTATTAACCAAAATTGAGAAACATAACCATACTACTAGCACTCTTCTAAAATATCTAAATCCCATTATTAATTCCCTTAATAAACAAAATATGAATGATTATAATTAACTTTTTTGGGATTGCAATATGTAATTAAATAAATTCAAGACTAGACATTGAATTTTAATTACTCCAAAAGTAATGAAAATTGACTATTTGTGATTATTATGACCAAAATAAAACTTGATCAACGTTTTTCTCCTTATCAAATGCCTGCTGTAATAATAGGTTCCATAACAAATGGAAAACCAAATTTCATGTTATGTACATGGGTGAGTCGATTAAATCGTTCACCTCCTATTTGGATGGTGTCAATTAATAGAAAACATTTAACCTTAGAAGGTATTCAAGAAAATAAAATCTTCAGCTTGAATTTTCCTTCTGTTGATATGGTTACTATTACTGATTATATTGGAATCACTTCTGGTAGATTAACAGATAAATCTGAGATTTTTGATATCTTTTATGATGAAACTAAAGCACCAATGGTGGGAGAATGTCCATTAAATATGGAATTAAAAGTCACTGAAATAATTGAACTACCCGATCACTTTATAGTTTTTGGCGAAGCGATTACCACATACATCAATGAAAAATACTGTTCTGAGGGTAAACCTGATCTGAAAAAAATGAGACTTATCGTTTATACTGGAATTGAAAAAGATCCTTCCTATTGGTCAATAGGTGAAAAAATTGCTGACGCTTTCAAAAAAGGTCGAGAATTCGCTAAATGAAAGGATTTCTTGATTATCGGTATAAATTAATTATCATTTTCTTTTGTTTATTTACCACTTTCATTTATTAGTGAAAATCTTCTTATTTAAAAACAAAAGAGTTAATTTTGTTTTTATTGTGGAGTGGAATTTACTGCGTAAGAATACCTTCAATTTGCTAAAGTTTTTTTTATTAACCAGATGGCGTTTTAAAAATTGGAATGTTGCACAAATTCAGAAGTATCAGCAAAAGCAGCTACAAAAACTCATAAACTATTCGATCAAACATTCCAGATTCTATGCTGATTTCTATGAAGGATATAATTCCTCTGATTTTCTAAATCTTCCTTTTATGAATAAACTCCTCTATATGGATAATTTCTCAACTTTAAACACAAAAGGATTAACTAAGGAAGAATGCATCGAATATTGTTTAGCAGTTGAGCAATCTCGAGACTTTAGTCAATATTACAAGGGATTTCTGATAGGGATGTCCACAGGGACAAGCGGAAACAAAGGGATTGAATTTGCCACAAAGATTGAAACTTTCTTAATGCAATATTTAGTATATCGTCGATTTCCCTTTCCTAAAGCTCGTAAATATCATTTGGCGTTCATCCTTCGTGTTTTTTCCCCAGGTTTTAGTCATAATGGTGTTAAATTACGTATTTCCTATGTTAGTCCATTAAATTCAATTGATAATATTGTTAGTCAATTAAATCAATTACACCCAAATTTACTCTCTGGACCTCCTTCAATATTACAAATTCTCGCTAAAGCTCGGGTAGAAGAAAAATTGATTTTGAATCCACTTCTTGTGATTTCTTATGGTGAGGTACTCTCACCAGAGGTAAAAGCTATCCTTTCTCGAGATTTTGAATGTCCTATTATGGAGGTGTATAAATCTTCTGAGAGTTTAATGGCGATTAGCTGTAAACATGGTAAATTGCATTTAAATGAAGACACTTCTTTTATTGAAGTGCTCGATCAAAACATGAAATCTGTGCTACCTGGCAATCCTGGATTTGTAGTTGTATCTGATTTTATAAAACATGGTACACCTATTATTAGATATCAACTAAATGATTTAATTACAGTTGACCAAGAAAAGTGTTCATGTGGTTCTAATTTTCGTGTAATCAAACAAGTTCATGGTCGTGCTGACGATGTTATTATAGGGCAAGTTATTGATAAAGAAGAATATCAACTAATTCTACCTGATTATATTCGACGCTCAATTGTACGATCCTCAAATCTCATTGAGGAATATAATGCTGTTCAAAATTCACCCTTAGAATTGTCAATAATGCTTCAGATAAAGAGTTCTATTCCCAAATTAACAGAAATTAAAGAAGAAATTGAAAAGAGTATAACTAGTAACATAGACAATATCTTCTCACAGCATGGTTGTGAGAAACCTCAAATCAATTATCAATATGGAAATTTAACCCATGATTTTAATAGTAAATTGAGAAGAATCCGTCGAAATTTCGAATCTAATTATTTCAAATAATAGAGTGGATATATTTGATTGAAACTAACTTAAATGAATCTTATAATGAAGTTAATGAAAAGGATTCCATTGTTAATGAATCAGCTGAATTTGATATTACAGTGAAAGAAGTGAAAGATAAACCAAAGCGATTGGTGTATATAGATTATATTCGTAGCATTGGTATTTTGATGATAATTTTCATTCATGGTATTGTTTATTCCTATGGATTATTTGATACTTTAGATCTCGAGAATCTTAATCCCTTCTTTATGATTATTTATGTTGTGCTAAATTGGGCTGGATTATTTGCAGTTATTTCAGCTCTCGTAAATACTTACTCAAGTTATAATCGATTGAAAAATACTGAAGAACACGAATTTGCTCGTTCTGCTTGGAGGATATTTGGTAAAAGATGGCTATTTCTGGGCTTTTTCTTTCTTTGTTTGAACTTTCTCTATAGTTTCCTAATTAGTCCATTTTTTTATGATTTTGGCACCAAAACGACTTACCATTCCTTTTTACCTGGTATTATAAGAACGGGTGGTTATTATCAAGTTGCTCCGGAAAAAATTTTAACAGGATCAACTTTTGCAATGTTAGGATGGAATCTAATTATCTTAGGTTTAGTCTTTACTCTATTATTTAGAAAAAAAGCAAATTTCAATAAAAAATGGAAAAGAATATTCATACTTATTTTAGGAATCGTTATTATCCTAATCTCTTTTTGTCGCATTTGGTTCTTTGATGATTTTGAGAATGCCATTCAAAATGGAAAATATGGATTGGCTTATTTAATTGATATGATTAGTGGAAGTTATTTCCCACTGCTCCCATACTTAGGTTATGGTTTAATTGGATCATATCTTGGTTTAGTTTTAGCAGATAATCCCACTAAAAAAACATTAAGGCGGCAAATTTGGATTGGTGTTGGTTTCTTCGTTGGTTCAGTAATAGCTTTTCTTATTCCTGATGCTGCTTATGCTCAAATAGGATTACTAGATGATATTTTCTTAAGCTATATTACCAATTTATTTGAAATTAGCTTTTACATTATTATTGGAGTTATTATAATACTCATTTCAAATAGAAGAAAAAATATAGAACCAGAAGCTGAAGTAAAAGAAAGTAAAGGAATTTCAAGAATCATCCTCAATTTCAGTAAAAATTCATTAACGTTCTTTTTACTTGAACGTATTATTGCTGAGTTATTTGGATTATTAATGGAAACAATATTGCCTGATTGGAATAATTATATTTGGTCGTGTTTATTATTTGGAGGATTTTTGGTACTTTTTTGGATAGGTATTTCTATATTATGGAGTCTAGCGAATTTCAAATTTTCTTTCGAATGGTGGTTAGTGAAATTCTTTCAAAAGATAAAATACAAATCTAACAAAAGTTATTGAAATCGATTAATGGAGAAAATCTACTCAAAACAACAAATAATGATCATAATGAATTGAATGGTTTTGAACGAAATTTTTCTTCATTTATAATTGCGATGTCATCATTTCTTGAAGGAAAATGTTTTTTCTCCATTGTTAAATAATTTGAATTGGTTATTGTTGGTTATCTTAAGTATTATATTTTCTTCTTTCATATGAGGATTGGAAACTGATAAAATGCCTTCTGGTTTTAGTATCCTTGTTAATTCTGTTAGGATTTCATCGATATTATTTAACATATGAATGATATCGTATAATAAAACAACATCAACATAATTGTTTGGTAAATTAGTAGCACAATCTGTTTGAATAGTCACAATATTAGTTATGTTCTTTCTCTTTATTTTTTTATCAATCATTTTTATCGCAGTTGGATGAATATCTACCGCATAGATTTTTCCTGTATTTCCTACTATTCCTGATGCTGGAAAAACAAAACTTCCCGGACCACACCCGTAATCTAGCACTATCTTCCCTTCTGTAATAGTAGCTTCTTTTAGATACTTTTCAGGACGGTTGAATAAATCTCTGACTTTAAACATGAGTGCCATTGATCTGAATGCAAAACTATTCATTGGTTTATTCATATTCACACTTTCCTAATTGCATTTTTTATAATCCTAGAATTTATTTATACCGAAAAGATATTTAAATGTTAGGTAATCCTAACTTTCTGTCTCATAAAAGTTAATATCCTAATAAGCTGTAAATAAAATATGTCTCGGAAAGTGAAAATTTTATTAGGAGTCTTAATCCCAATTGTCGTGATCGCAGGTGGTTTAGGTGGTTTTGCACTCTGGAATTATTGGCCTGCTGTTTGGTCTTCTGCTCCCCCTGAGATGGCTTTCCCTATTGAAGATTCAAATGTGATTCATATTTTAGGTGGTTTCAGAGAAGAAACACATAATGGTATTGATTATGGTTGTAACACCTCTGTAAATGTTTTAGCTTGGTGTAAATTAAGGGTAACAGGTATTCGAACTTGGTTCAATGAAAGAGGTGGTCACTGGCAAACAAATGTGCACCTTCAATATAATTGGAAATATAATTTTGAAATTTGTTTTGAGCCTTGGGCGTTAAATGAAACATATGGAAATATACAAGCTGATGCGATAGCTGTAAAAGTAGGTCAGATAATCAATCAAGGTGAAATTATTGGGTTGCTTCTCTATCAGGGCTCTGGAACACATATACATTTTGGAATGAAAGAAAATGGAAATTCTATTTGTCCTTATCAATTTCTAAATACCGAAGCAAAAGAACTATTTGATACTCTCTGGGCTATTTATGGTGATGGAGATATTTGTGATTAATAATTAGGGATGGAGAAAAAAAAATCTCCATCCAATTTTGCTCTCAATAATTGAGAGATTATAATTAACTGAGTCAAAGAAACCTGTAACTAACCTGCACAGCTTTCATGTACTCTAGGAATTCTCTCTTTAAAAATTTTTTTTGGATGAATCTCAAAAACTGTTGATTAATAGCACTAAAATCTTAATTCAGGTTATGGAAAATACATTACAATGAAATTATTTCTTTAGAAAATCTCCAAAATCAACTTTCCATTTATGTTTGTTTTTTTCCATAAGATTAATTATTTCTTTACTGAATTCTAGATCGAATTCTTCTTGAGAACATTTGTTAATCTTACAATAGTGTTGAATTAAATCATCTTTTGTAACATCTAATTTTTTAAGTTGTTCCCTTCCATAATTGGAAAAGAACCATATCTCTGATTTTTTAATCTTAAAACACATGTCACATAAATGGTGAAGTTCTTTTAATTTTGCTATTTGAGAAGAATCATCTAATTCCCAAAATTCATGGATATGAAGATGGTTGCTTTTTATGCCACAAATCCAACATTTGGATCCTTCCTTTTGTAATAATTCTTCTTTAATTTCTATCCATTCATCCATCTTCTGATTTTTAATATAATATTGGAAAAGAGAATTGGATCGGACAGTAATCGGTGTCATTTCTACCGATAACTTCCGATCACTCCTCCTTCTCTGAACAAATTTTGTCCAATACATTTTTTTCATTATCCATTTCCTGGTTAGCTGGTTTCTTTTCCTTTTCTAATGTTCCTTTAACTTTTCCTGGATCTGTTTTAAATTATATTCCCACTAAATGCATTTCTGCAATATTGTGAATCTCTCTGAGGAAATCATCCATTTTTACAGGCTTTTCTTTATATTTAACTCCGCGATTTTGTAATTCATTTTGGTCTACTCTTGGATCGCCTGTGATCATTAAGATATTTGATGAGGGATCTCTCTGTAGTATTTCTTTTGAAACTTCTAAACCATCCTTCTTTGGCATTTTAAAGTCTAATACAATAATATCCGGCTTTTCTTTTAACTCAGTATAAACTTTTAATGCGTCCTCCCCATCAACAGCCACTATAATATCATATCCTTTACTTTTGAGTATCTCTTTAAACAGATTTCGGATTAAAGGATCATCCTCGGCAATTAGGATTTTGCACATTTTTACCATGGCTCCTTTTTAATTTTCGATGGGAAATATCGAGTTTTTAGTACATTTTGTTGATTTTTCACTCGATTTTCTATTAAATTTCATCTTTTTAATGAGAGAGTTAGTGTTCTCTCATGTTTATCTAATATACTCAAAGTCTTTTTACTATTGTTGAAAAAAAGGGATTCTTCTAAGAATGAATAAAAAATAATTTTTAGGCTTCTAGATTGATTTTTTCTTATTTTTAAACCGATTATTTTTCCAGTAGAAAGTGACCCTCAGAAAACTAACAATTTACTTAGACATTCATCTAATTAAATATTCGTTATTTTCAAAATAAAATAAGAAAAAGTGGAAAAATGAGAAGAGTATCATGTACAAACTCCTCTTGAGGTTAGTTCCTTCTCATACTCCGGCTTTTGAATCTATTAAACGCCTGTGTCATCCTGTCCTGTTATATCATGTGCAACAGCTGGTGCTCCATTTTCTACGGCACTTAGACCTCCAGCTATTAAAACACCTAACAATAACATAACAATTGATGTAATTTTTGGATTGATTTTTTTCATTTGTTTCTTCAACTCTTTATTACTCAATATGCGAAAAAGTGTATTCCCCACACTTTTGTGTATTATAGAAAAATAGTAGAATATAATTTTTTGGTAAAAAAACATTTTTGTCGAGACATTTTTACATTAAAAATCTTTGCATTACTGCAACTTCGTTCTAACATAATTCTCTTGACTATCGACAAAATAATATAATATGAAATTATTACAACATCTAGATAATAATAATCTTTAATCAATATAGATAAATTTATGAAAAAGAGATACTTTTAAATTTCCAAACTCAGTTGATAGAAAAATGTCAGTTTCTTTACACAATGAAATCTCTAACGGACTACTAAAGATTTCTAAAATTTCATTCGAAAATAAGGAAAAAATTGTTAATATTTTGGAAATTTTATTAGTAAAAACAATAAATTATTTTTCAGCTAAATTAAAATCTCCTGAAATTCATCAATGTAGAAAAATTCATTTTAAAAATATAAAAGAAATTACGGGAGTAAGTTTCGGTATTGAAAGGAATGAAACTGAAATAAATATAGCAAATTGGATATTTAATTTACAATCAACAACTCAAAGTTATATCCTTTATTTCTTTATTCTAAAAGAGGGATTATTACATTTTATAGAATCTAATCTTAGTGATGTAGATGAATCAATTATCAATATAATTACTGTGCTTTTATTTATTGAAATGCGAAAAATTGCAACCTTAGATAATCCAGCACTTATCGCTATTACTTCTAGAATGTATCCAAATGAAATTGGTGGTAAAGGTTTACATTTTTGGGACAGCTTATTAATTCTCTTGATCTCAAAGGATATGAAATTTGATTTTGTTCTTGAAGAGTTTAATAAATTAAAGCAAAATAGTAAAATTACACCGGAAGAAAAAGCTGAACTATATGCAGATTGGGTTAAGGAAAATACTGTTAAAGAAGAAGATGTTATTGCTCCAATATATCTAAATCCAAAATTAATCAAGATAGTTGAGACACTTCTAGAGAATGGAATTGATAATGGTACATCCTCACATGTAGCTAAATTACTGAAAGTTCATCAAAATACTATTAGAAATCAATTTAGAGAATTAATTAATTATTCCGCTGCTTGGATTTCTGTAATTAATTATGAGATGCTAAAACTCTATGATTATTTTATTAAAATCGAAACAAAAAATAAAGTAATTTTTGAAAAAATCTGTGAGTACTTATCATCAATTCCATATCTGAAAAATTATTTCCAAGGAAACCATGAGGATACTCTAATTTTGTATTCACCTCAATTGGTTTGTCCTCATGTTATTGCAGAGCAGATAAGAAATAAATTTAGTAGTTATCAAAAAAACGGATCAATAGATGATTATTGTGTTCAGCTAATTAGGAATAAAGTACACTATAATACAATTAGTGACTATCCTCATAAAGCTACATTAGAAAATTTCGAAAAGATGATTGAAGGTAAAATTGATCGCATAAATAAATATATTTTCCATGTGCAAAAGAAAGATTTTTCTATGGAATTTGATGATTCACAAATTCCTATAGATTATAATTTACTTTATTTTCTTTCATTTGTGAGAGGTAAGTATCTTCTTAGAGGAAGATATTCTGGTTGGGTGAATGAATTGCCTCCTTTATTTGAAAAAAATGATATTTCAATATCAGATGTTGTAGCACAATATGATTTTCTCAATCAAATTGAAATACGAGCAAGAAAAAGAGGTTTATTAGATTATTCTCTTTTTATGAAAAATTTTAGCCGTAGAGGATCTGATATTTTAATAATTGAATTATTAATGGATGAGGATAGTAATGAAGAAAAAATCGAATCCATTATAGAAAAATTGCGTATTTTTTCATTTATTGGTCGAATTAATCTTTATGATCGTTATATTTTAACTCTACCTGGAATTTCTGAAAAACATCTTGTAAGTGATTTGATTAGAAAAGTAATTAAAAATGCTGGAATAAATTCAAAATTATATTCTATAAGATTATTGAAATCTCGTTTTGTCCCATTACATGATTTATATGATTTTGATGAACAAAAATGGAAATATTACTAAAATTTGAGATTTTTTTTTTCATTATTTTTTTGTAATTTTATATATCTCTTTTAATAATTCAAACATTTCAACGGGTTTTCGCTTAAACCTAATACCATAATTTAGAAGTTCAGTATGATTTATTTTAGGATCACCAGTTACAATAAGAATTTTTGATAATGGATTTATAGCAAGGATTTCTTTTGAAACTTCTAATCCATTGAGTTTTGGTAAACGAAAATCTAAAATTATAATGTCTGGTTTTTCTTGTAATTTTTTAAAAATGTTGATCGCATCTTCTC
>Ga0307376_10004510_pt1 | contig 12751 bp, 14 predicted proteins | sample TR2MG_FD_202536 | JGI IMG/M metagenome (GOLD analysis project Ga0307376, IMG submission 202536) | Soil microbial communities from Risofladan, Vaasa, Finland - TR-2 | ecosystem: Environmental > Terrestrial > Soil > Coastal area > Acid sulfate soil | place: Finland: Risofladan, Vaasa | collected... | reverse complement strand
ATCTCATGAGCAGAAATTGGCTCAACTTTAACTGTAAACTCAGAATCAACTTGATCATGGTCATGGGGAGAGTGAAAAACTAGATGAACCTGGTCTAGGGTATCGCAATAGTCTGTTGGCGGATGGTAGCGTTCATCCGGCTGTTTGGAAAGCCAGGCATTAATCCCTTCTTGCCAGCGATTGGTTGCACCTGGCTGGGCAAAAGGATCTTCTTCTTTAAAAATGAAATATTCTTTTTCGTCATAGTCACCTCGAGCAATATCAACCGGCGTTGCCAGCTTTCCTTGGGATTTGCAAAGTTTGAGTTTTTTATGAATCGGGTCTTCACCCTCTGATCCGGAGGGCTCAGTTCCTTTAATAAAGTATTCTGTTCGGGAAGGAAAGTCGTCATGAGCCCGATAGCCGGAAACTTTATCGACCTCGGCCGTCACTATTCCCGAAGGCACTTCAAATTTTTCTACTGGCTTGTCTTTTAAGTATTCACTGATTATTTTTCGCCAAATCGGGGCGGCTCCGGAAACACCGGAAACAACGGCCTTCATCGACGTATTGTCATTATTGCCTACCCAAGTGCCGACAATCACTTGAGGGGTCCAGCCAATCGTCCAGTTGTCTTTTTTATCATTGGTAGTGCCGGTTTTAGCGGCTACTTGGCGATTACTAAACTTAAGGAGATTATTTTCCCCAAAAGTCATTAACCGGGCGTTGTTGTCAGAAAGAATATCAGAAATGATAAAAGCCTCAGCTTCACTTAAAACTCTTTTGCCAGGAAAAGGTTTAAATTCTTCCAAAACATTGCCGTCCTTATCAGTAATTTTTAAAATTGCCACTGGTTCAACTCGGTGGCCGCCATTGGCAAAAGCCGAGTAAGCCGTGGCCATATCAAGCAGACTAACTTCACCCCCACCCAAAGTGACTGACAGGCCTAAGCGGGAAAGATTTTCCTGGGTTGGTTCAAGGGTACTAAAACCCATTTCATAAGCGGTTTTGAGCATATCTTTAATACCTACCATGGCCAGCATTTTGACCGCTGCCACATTAATCGAGTTGCCCAGGGCATAGCGCACCTGCAAGGATCCATGTTCTTTGAGGTCATAGTTGGTGGGCACATAATCGGGTTTGCCAGCTCCTCCAGGAAAGTGAGTTATGGTATCCATCAGCAAAGTCGAGGCCGTGTAGCCTTTTTTAAGAGCGGCCACATAAGTGACCGGCTTAATAGTTGAGCCTGGCTGGCGGTTTTTGGAAGTGACGACATTAAATTTACCGTCATAATCAGGATCCTCGTAATTTTTACTGCCAACCATGGCCAAAATTTCGCCTGTCTGAGGCTCAATCGCCACGACCGCACCATTGGTAATATGGAGTTTTTCTACTTTGGCAATCTCTTCAGTAACTATCTCTTGAGCTTTTTGCTGAAACTCCGAATCCAAACTAGTAACCACCCGCAGCCCTCCCAGCTCGACTACTTTTTCCCCATATTTTTCTTCTAAAATCTTTTTAACATACATTACGAAATGGGGAGCCCGAAGGGTGCCGCTGCGAGAAGCCATTTCCAAACTCTCAAGTTCTTCTAAAGCCTTTTCTTCTTCCTCCTGACTAATGTAGCCGTCTTCACGCATTCGGCGCAAAACCTGTTTAGTCCGCTCGGTATAGGCTTTAGTTTCGCTAAAAGGTGAGTAGTAAGAAGGACTTTGGGGCAAGCCAGCCAAAACCGCCGACTCAGTTAAGCTAAGCTCAGAAGCGCTTTTGCCAAAATAAGTCCGGGCTGCCTCTTCGACACCCCAGGCAGTGCCGCCATAAGGAGCTTCATTAAGATACATCTGCAATATCTGGTCTTTGGAGTATTTGGACTCAATTTCCAAAGTCAAGACAAATTCTTTAACTTTTCGCAAAATCGTTCTTTCGGGGGAAAGCAAAACATTTTTCACCAGCTGCTGGGTTAGAGTAGAGCCACCCTGGAGTTTGTGGCGAAAAACAATGTTATAGACAGCCCTTAAATAACCTTTGGGGTCAAAACCCTGGTGCTGATAAAAATCTTTATCTTCAATGGCAATGGTTGCCTGGCGAAGATACTCAGGCACTTGATAAAGCTGAACCGGAGTTCTTTTTTGGGTTTCAAAAACGTCATAAATCAGGTTTTCATTGCGGTCATAAATTTTAGTAGCAAAACCTTCTTTTCTGACAATTCGGTCTGGCCGGGGCAAATCCTTGGCAATCACTATCAGCAAAATTCCGCTCAAAATTGAACCAAAAAAAACCAGCAAAAAAGCGGCAAAAGCCAGAAAAGCAAAAAGGCGAGATTTATCAAAGCCTCCTCCCATTGGCCCTTCCTGAGAATATCCGAGCATTTGCAAAAGCTTAGTTCTCTGCAAAAAAGAGAAAAAATAGCCTTTTAGTCTTTGCCGAAAACCCCCTGAAGAGGGAGGAGCAATATTTTGGGAAACAAAATCAGTTGGCGCTGGTTGGCGAAGCTGTCTAAGTCTTTTTTCCCAAACCTCCCGCCAATGAACAGATGACATGCTTTAAATATATCACAGCCAGCAAAAATTAGTAAACAAAGTTCAAGGATTATGCTAAAATATACCGGTATGGACGAAATTGAAGAAGTGCTCAGTAGGGGAGTCGAGAATATTTATCCCTCCAAAAAAGCCTTAGAAAAGGCACTTCGCAGTGGCAAAAAGTTGCGGCTTTATCAAGGGTTTGACCCTTCGATGCCCAGCCTGCACTTGGGTAATTTTGCTGGTTTAATGAAGTTGCGGCAATTCCAAAAGCTGGGGCATGAAGTTATTTTCTTAGTTGGAGACTTTACCGGCATGATTGGGGACCCGACTGATAAGCTGGCGGCCAGAAGAATGCTTTCCCGAGAAGAAGTGAAGAAAAATGCTCAGTCCTGGAAAGAACAGGCCAGCCGAGTTCTGGATTTTGAAGGACCCAAGGCAGTCCGATTCATGTTTAACTCCGCTTGGAACGATAAAGTTACTTTTAAGGATTTGATTGAAACTACTTCTAAGTTTACAGTCCAGCAAATGCTGGAGCGGGATATGTTCCAGGAACGGCTCAAAGAGGGCAAACCAATTTACCTTCACGAGTTTCTCTATCCAGTAGCTCAGGCGATTGATTGTGTAGAAATGGATGTGGATTTGGAAATTGGCGGTTCTGACCAAACTTTTAATATGTTAGCTGGCCGGCATTTGATGAAAGCTCTTAAAGATAAAGAAAAGTTTGTTTTGACTACCAAGCTTTTAGTTGATGCTCAAGGCCAAAAAGTCGGCAAAACAACTGGTAATGCCTTGTTTTTAGATTCGACTCCTGAGCAATTTTATGGGGGAGTGATGGCTTTTCCGGATGAAGTGATTGTTTTGGGTTTTGAGCTTTTAACTGAAGTTCCCTTTGTTCCTCAAGAAATTGAAAAAGAAGTGCAAAAAGACCCCCTGGGAGCGAAAAAGAGATTGGCTTTTGAGATTGTTAAGCTTTTGTGGGGAGAAAGCTCTGCCCAAAAAGCCCAATCTGAATTTGAGAGGGTTTTCCAGAAAGGAAAAATGCCTAAAGAAAACCTGATTGTTTTTAAAGCAAAGTCAGGTGCCATTGAAGCAGGTGATTTGCTACTTCAAAGCGGAGCCGCTACCAGCGGGACAGTAGCAAAAAGCCTTATAAAACAAGGTGCAGTCGATGTTGACAAAAAAACGATTACCGATATCCATGAGAACGTTAAGGTCGGTTCAACAGTGAAAGTTGGTAAAAAAACATTTATTAAGATTGAATAGATCCATGATTCTTTCAAAAAAACATAAAAAAATTTGGCTCATCTTGGTGGCGGTGGCAACTGTCGGTTTGCTTTTAACTTCCTTGGCTCCTTTTTTAACCTTTGTCTTCCGCTAAAGGTATAATACCCATTAAGATGAATCTCAAAGACCGGATTGAAAAACTTGCTTTGGTGGGACCAACTTATGGGAAAAAATTGGAAAAGTTAAACATTGAAACGATTGAAGATTTAATTTTTCACTTTCCTTTTCGTTACGATGATTTTTCATTGATTTCGCCGATTGGTCGAGTTCAAGCAGGGGAGACAGTCACCATTTGTGGACAAATACAGGAAATTGTCAATGAATACACTCGCGGTGGCAAGAAAATCCAAAAAGCAATTGTTTCTGATTCTAGCGGCAGCTTAGAAATTGTCTGGTTTAATCAGCCCTTTTTAGTCCGAACCTTTAGGGTTGGCAAGAGCTATAACTTTTCCGGTAAAGTTGACTGGTTCGGGCGGCAAAAGGTTTTTGTCTCTCCGGACTATGAGCTTCAAAAATCCGGTACCTCAATCCATACTGGCCGACTGGTGCCGGTTTATCCAGAGACTTTTGGTGTTTCTTCCAAATGGTTGCGTTCCCGAATTAAAACTGCTCTTGAGCTTTTAGGCGAAGAAATTAAAGAGTTTTTGCCCTTAAAAATTATCAAAAATGAAAATCTGCTTCCTGAAAAAGAAGCGATTTTTCAAATTCATTTTCCTGATAGTAAAGTCGAGGCAGAAAAAGCCCGAGAGCGCCTCGCTTTTGACGAGCTTTTTCTGCTCCAGCTGGCAGCTTTGAAACGGAAAAAAGACTGGCAAAAAAAGACTCTGGGTAAAAAATTCAGCGTTGATCAAGAAAAAGTTTTAGACTTTATAGCCAAGCTTCCTTTTGAGCTTACACAGGCCCAGAAAAAAGTCTTAAAAGAAATTCTTGCTGACCTGGGAAAGACAAAACCAATGAACCGGCTGCTTCAAGGAGATGTCGGGAGCGGCAAAACCGTTGTTGCTGCGGCGGCGGCCTATGTTTGCTTTCTAAACGGTTGGCAAACCCTTTTTATGGCCCCCACCGAGATTCTTGCCAACCAGCACTATCAAACCCTTAAAATCCTGCTTGAGCCTCTGGGAATACCGCTGGAGCTGATAACCAGCTCAAAAAAAACCAAGGTCTCAACTAATAAAACCAAAGTGAGTATTGGCACCCACGCACTTTTATATCAAAAGTTTGAGCAAGAAAAAATCGGCTTGGTGGTCGTTGACGAGCAACACCGTTTCGGCGTCGAGCAAAGAAAACTTTTGGCTAAAAAAGGGGGCTCGCCTCACTTTCTGACCATGACCGCCACCCCAATTCCCCGAACAATTGCTCTCAGCTTATTCGGCGACCTAGACCTTTCCCATCTTGACGAAATGCCCCAAGGCCGATTAAGAGTTAAAACCTGGGTCGTTCCCCAAGAAAAACGCCAAGATGCTTACCAGTGGATTCGCTCTCAGGTTAAAGACAACCAAGACCAAGTTTTTATTATCTGTCCTTTTATTGAAGAATCAGAATCCTTAGGCTCAGTCAAGGCTGCCAAAAAGGAATTTGAACTTCTTTCCCAAGTAATTTTTCCAGATTTAAAGCTCGGTCTTCTCCATGGTAGAGTTAAAGCCAAAGAAAAAGAGCAAGTCTTAGGTGGTTTTAGAGCCGGCAAAATTGATATCCTGGTGGCCACCCCAGTAGTTGAAGTTGGCATTGATATTCCCAAAGCCACGATTATGGTGATTGAGGCGGCTGATCGCTTTGGCCTGGCTCAGCTTCACCAGTTAAGAGGGAGAGTCGGCCGCAGCCAGTGGCAGTCCTATTGCTTTCTTTTTACGGAAAATGAAAACCCCCAGGTTTTAAATCGACTCAAGACCATGGAACACACCCATATTGGCATGGAACTGGCGGAAATTGACCTCAAGCTAAGAGGGCCAGGGGAAATCTACGGCACTAAACAGCATGGCTTCCCGGACCTGAGAGTGGCTTCATTTACTGATTTGGTTTTAATCCAAAAAACCCGTTTGGCGGCCGAATCTGTTCTGAAGCAGAGAGTCTTTTCTCCTAAGTTGAAAACAAGGCTCCAAAAGTATAAAATAGAGACTGTTAATAATTAGATTAATTAGGAATTAAAATATGACCCCATTACCAAAAAGACGCTGGTCAACCAGAAGACAAGGAAAGAAAAGAGCCAGCCAAAAAGCTTTTTCTTTAAAAATGGTTAAATGCGAACACTGTGGTCAGTTAAAACCTAGCCACCATATTTGCTCTGCCTGTGGCTATTATCGGGGTAAACCAGTCATTAGCATTAAAACCGCTCAAAAATAAGTTGAAAACAGGTCGTGACCCTCGCCATCAAAAAAGAAGAGAGGCAATCCGCCATCTTTTTGCTTATCTTTATTTAAAAGAACAACCTTTGGGCCCGCTCAGTCAGGAAGTTGTTTCCCGCTTAGAAGAAATTGATGAAAAAATTGTCCAGTCAGCTCCCGAATGGCCTTTGGAAAGAATCAACAAAATTGATTTGGCGATTTTGAGACTGGCAGTTTTTGAACTGGCAATTCAGAAAAAAGAACCGCCCAAAGTGATTATTGATGAAGCCGTCGAGCTAGCCAAAGAATTTGGTTCCACCAACTCAGCTCCTTTTGTTAACGGTGTTTTGGGCAATATTTTAAAAAAACAAGAGGATGAAGTCAAAAAACAATCAGTTTAAACAATTAGAAAAAAACCTTAATTTCAGCTTTAAAAACCAAAAGCTTTTGAAACAAGCCTTAATTCACCGTTCTTTCCTTAATGAGGTCAGAGAAAAAAAATTAAGCTCCAATGAAAGGCTAGAGTTTTTGGGTGATGCAATTTTGGAGTTTTGGGTTTCTGACCAACTTTTCCGTCGTTTTTCCGAATTCCCTGAAGGAAAAATGACTTTTGTCAGAACTCATTTAGTAAGAACCGAAACCTTGGCTAAATTAGGCCGAAACCTGCAACTAGGCCAATTTTTGCTAATGAGCAAAGGAGAAGAACTGGGTGACGGTCGAGAAAACCCGGTCTTGCTGGCAAATACTTTTGAGGCTTTGCTGGGAGCAATTTTTCTTGACCAAGGCCTTGAAAAGGCGGCTGAATTTTTAAAAAGCCAGTTTGAACCGCTTTTGTCCAAGATTAGTCCCGAAACTACTTTTAAAGACAACAAAAGCCTGCTTCAAGAGTTGGTCCAAGCAAAAGGTCAACCAACACCAAGCTATCGGCTAATCTCTTCCGCCGGACCAGACCACCAAAAAATCTTTACCATGGGCGTTTATGTTGGCGAGCGATTTTTAGCCCAGGGGACTGACAAGTCCAAACAAGAAGCAGAAGAAGAAGCCGCCCAAAAAGCGCTTGAGATTCTGGGTAAAATCGAGTAAAATAACTCTGTTATGTCAGTTACCATTCGCTTGTCCCCAGTGGGCAAAAAAAACCAAGCTGTTTATCGAGTGGTGGTCGCCAAAACCCGCTCTAAAAGAAATGGGAAAAATTTAGCCCGCTTGGGTTTTTATAATCCCAATGTTAAACCAGCAATTTTTAAGCTTGATAAAAAGGCTTTTGCTGATTGGCTTAAAAAGGGAGCTTTGGTTTCTAGTGGTTTGAGACGACTCCTTGATCAAGAAAAGAAAGCCAAAAGCGAGGCTAAATGAAAGACTTCCTCTTAAAAATTGTGGCTGTTATTGTCGATCAGCCGGAAAAGATAGAAATCCAGGAAGAGACTGATAACAATCTTCGTATTTATACGCTTTTGGTCCCTGAAGAAGAAATCGGCCGCGTGATTGGTAAAGGAGGCAAGGTGATTAATGCTATTCGTTGCTTGGCTCGAATAAAAGGCATTAAAAACCAAGAAAAAGTCTTAGTCAAAGTAGAAGCCGCTCAAAGCGAAAAAGGATTGTCACGACCAACGCCAGCCGAGGCTGGCTCTTCAGAAACTGCTTCAGCCTGATATTGGTAAAAGGATTTAAGCTCCTCAATTAATTGTCGGTCTTGATTGGAGATTCTTGGTAGAGGTTTTTCCGGCTTACCCAAAACTTTGGGCAAAGGAGAATAGAAACTGACCAGGTTCATCTTGCCGGAAAAGCCAAAAAGAGAAGCACTTTCCGTGGCTGCCATCGAACCGACTTTTAATCCTTCGACTCTCACCAAAGGAAGTATTTTATCTACCTCGTTCAACATTCTCATAAAGTCTTCAAAAGTAGCCGCAAAAGAAACACTCACCGAAAGAGGCGAGAGAGAAGAAGTTTTTTTACCGGTTTCTTCGGCCAGTTCTCCTGGGGCAAATTTAAAAGACTCCAAAAAAATATTATTTTTATTAAGAATCTGCTTGGTCATCACCAAAGTTCGGTAAAAATCCTTTTCTTGGGGAAGGGCAGTCAAAAGTAAACTGCTGGAATCAAAAAGCTCGGCTTCGGAAAGAGTGCTAAGATCGGCCAATTTTTGGGAAAGCTTGTCTATTTTCCCCTCCTGGCCAACAATCTTTTTTCTTAGCTCAAAACCTTGCTTTATCTTGGGAATTAAAAAGACAATCGTTACTAGTAGAATAAAAAAAATAATTCCCATTGGCAAAGCAAACTCTTCTAGTGTTTCTGTGAGTAAAGTCTTTTTTCTCATCTTTCAAGCTCCAAACTAACACTATATCTGCCGTTTGCTCTTAAAGAAACCGAAGGGAAAATAATGTTGCGATATTTTTTTTGCTCCATTAGTTTCTCCACCTCGTAATTAAGGCTAGCCAGTGCCTGGTTATCACGACAAGAACCAGTAATTTTCAAGTTAGCCCCCCGGGCAAGTTCCAGGCCTTCGAGTTCAAAACCAGGAATTGAGAATGTTTTAAGATCGCTCAAAACTTCCAAATAATCCTTTCTTTCTTGCAAGATTTTTTTTACCCCCCCAACTCTATCGGCAATCGTGACCGCATAAGATTCTGTTCTTTCCAAAGATTTGATTTCTTCCTCCAGGGCGGCTATTTTTTCCTCATTACTCTTGACAGTCCGATTCAACCACAAAAAAGCCAATAAAACTGAAAGAGAAACCAGGACAAACAAAGTCAGGAAGAGAAAAACAACAGTTTTTACTTTTTTTTTCAACCTGATAAATTGAATTGTTTTCCGAGTCTCGAGGCTAATTAGATTAAGACCTTTAAGCATTGGCTTATTCTTTCATCGCTAAACCTAAAGCAATTGTCAGCAGGGGAGAGCTGCTTTTTAAAAGCTGGCGGCTCTTTTCATCAACTTTAATCAGAGCCAAGGGATCAGCCACTTGAACTTCCAAATTCAAAGATTGGGCAAAATATTCAGTTAAACCAGGCAGCAAAGAAGAGCCGCCACTCAGTATCAAAAGCCTTAAAGGGTCTTGTTTTTTTTCAGTGTAAAAATGAATCGCTTTTTTTATCTCATCCCGAATAACTGCCAAAATTGGCCCAATTGCGGAAGCGACTTTGCTTTCCGCTTGCTGGCTTAAACCATAAGTTTTTTTGTATTCTTCGGCTGTAGCTAAATCAAGATTAAGAGCGGTTCCCAAAGCTCTGGTAATTGCTTCACCAGCGGTTGGCAAACTCCGAGTTAAAAACAAACTTCCCCGATAAATAACGGCAATATCCAAAGACTTCAGCCCCAAGTTGGCAATAATTAAGTTTCCTTGATTAAAAATGGGGTTTAGGCAACGAACCGTAGCCAAAAGCTCTGTTTCCAAGGCCAAAGGCTCCAGCTCAGCCAGTTTTAAAACTTTCAGGTACTTATCAATTAAGGCTTTGGGCGCAGCCACCAGTAAAACTTTCATTCTATTGCCTTTGGCGCTTTCTCCGTCTTCAACAATTTCCCAATCAAGATTAATCTCAGTCAGAGGCTGGGGAACAATATTTTCTGCTTCCCAAGGAATTGCCTGAGCCAGTTCATCTGGATTCATTCTGGGCATTTCAATCATTTGGGTAAAAATATGTCTTTCGGGTAAGGCAGTCACTACTTGAGAAGAGGCGACTTTTATCTCGTTTTTAAGTTTTTTGATCGCTTCGGCGACGGCGACCAAGTCTTTATCTGATTCCAAGGCCAAACTGGGAACCGGGGTTTTAACAATTCCCGCAGTTACCAGGCGAAAAGAGTTTTTCTCTCCTTCAACCTGAGCAATTTTAATACTCTCAGAGCCGATATCTAACCCAAAATGAGTAATCACTATAGACTTCCTCCTGAATAAAGCAAAAAGTCAAAAATTGACGGAGTTCCTGGCCAAAGCTGACACTGTCTTAATCTTCTGCTTACTAAAGATTCTTGAACTGTGGCCGTAGAAACATAACAATGCCCTTGAAGAGGAAAGTTACCGCCTTGTCCCTTGCGAACTCCTATTGATTCTTCATTGGTATTATAAAGAAGGCGAAGCTTTATCAAAATTGGCGTTCCCGTTCCCACCAAATCAGCAAAGTTAATTGTCCCTGAATGTTTTAAGTCTTTGCTGTCAATACTAACTCCGCCTGAGGCGCTCCCAAAGTTACCTCGACCAGCCGGATCAAAGGCATAACGACGGCTATAATATTTGCCTGCCGAAGCATAGATTAAAGTCGCTTCCAAAGCCGGCTGCTCATCTGACTCAGCCCAAGCTAAAGTCACTTCGGTCGGGCCACTATAAGGAGAGGGAAGAGAGGAAATCGTGCCATCCTCATTGGGCTGGATTAACCAAAGAGTGGCTGCTTCATTGGCTTTTACTTTCTGAGGAAAAACAAACTCAGAATTTTCACCAACATTGGCCTGGGTAACAATATTAAGAACTCCTTCTTCTGTCTCGTCAAGTTCTGAAGCACTGGCAATCGCTTTTTCTAAACCTCCTTGGGCTACCCAAAGAGCTCTGGCCGCTTCCTGAGACTGCTGGGAAATTTTTATATCCGTTACCGAGCGGGAAACAACCGAAAGCCCAACTGTTAAAATAACAGCAATAATCAGCAAGATTACTAAAATCACTTGACCTTTTTGGGAGCGGGAAAAAGGGGGCAGAAATTTTTGCATATTATAAAAAGTTTAGATTAAAAATAAAAACAAGTCAATCAACATTCTTAGTGATTACTTTAGTCGAAAAGCTCATGGTGGCTTTTTCAGCCGCCCGCAAGTTAGTCCCAGCCTGACTGACGCTAAAACCAATACCAACAGCTGTTGGTATTCCTAAGTCGGTCTCACAAGTAAATTGGCAGTTCGAAACTGCCACATTAGAACCAGTCAGACTGGCCGAATTAGAAGTAATTTTAGTTCCCTGACAAAGAAAAGTAGTCATGTTGCCCTCCAAGTCAGTCACGTTTATTCCCGATTGACCTGCAGTACAACCGACTGAACGAGAACTTAAAATCAAAGTTTCCATCACCGAAATCGCATAATCGCCATTTTGTCTTACTTCTTTGGTTGCCTCAGCTTTGCTGCCAGCCATCATCGTGGTTAAAAGAAAACCAGAAGCAATTACGGCCACCAAGCCCAGAATAGTGATAACCACAATCATTTCTATTAAAGAAAAACCTGCTTTTGAAACAATCTTTTTATTCTGCCACATAAGTACTTAGCTTAAAACTATGATTATAACCAACATTGCTGCAAGGAACATTCTCATCTTTGCTTTCCCAAAAAATCTCAATCTCTATTTTCGCTTTTTTTTCACTCCCATCAGTCGCATCAGTAACTTTCCTGGTCAGACAATAATCCTCATCATCGTAGAATGTAGAGGATTCAAATTCTGCTGGCAAGTCAATCGGCCCTTCCCAAAACTGCTGATAATTTAGTTGTTGATTTCGAATAATTTCGTTTATATTTTTTTGGGCAATAGATTTTAGCTGGCTTTGGTTACTGGAAAACCGAGTATTTTTTATGCCAAAGCTGGTCGCCTTAACTAAGCCAACAGCTACTAAAGCCGCAATTGCCAAAGCAACAATTACCTCAACTAAAGACTGACCTTTTGAAAAAAATCTATTCATTTTCCAGTTTAATTGCTCCTCCTGGGTCTATTCTAATTGTCTTGCTCCAGCGGCCGCCAAAACCGGAAACAGTCAGAATAAGGCTTCCAGGGGGGGTTGCCACTACCCCGCGAGTTAAAACTTTAAACTCTATTTTATTAAATCCAGTAATAGCTAAATTAGAAGGAACAGAACCAGTTCTTATAGAATCTCCCCCATAAGCAGGGGAACAATTAACTTCAATTTTATAAGTTTTTTGACTTTTATTAATAAAAAAGCTATAGCCATCAAGAGTAGAGCAGTCTCCCTCTGGTTTCTGATTATTGGCAGCTAAGCTTTGGGTTAAGCGCAAATCTTCAATTATTTTTCCCGCTGCTTGGGTCACCATTTGAGAGCGACTAAAATTTATATATGAAGCAAAACCAACTGAAGACAAAATTGCCATTACCGAAACCACTACCAGAATTTCAATTAAGGTAAAGCCGAATTTTATGCTTCTTCTCCCATAGTTCATAGTTCATTATTCTCTTTCTAATTTAGGGGTTCCTAACTTTATAGTTACAGCTAGTGCCGGCTCCATCACAGTCGCCGGCGCAGGTGCAATCGCCAATTGTTTCGTCGCTGCCCAGCGTTTCCAAAAAAGCACATAGACAATAACTATTAGTTATGCCGCTGTAGGGATAGCTATAATTACTCGGGTCAGAAGGAACATCTGCCATATAATCTGTTTCCAATTGGGGTAAAGAAGAGGGATAAGTTTTTTGGTCATTTCGGTAAATTTCCAGGGCAGAACGGATTTGTTCCAGGTCAGCCTTTCTTTTACTGTCTCGAGCGCTTTTTCTGGCCTGATTAAAACCGACAAAAGAAAGGGCAATTAAAACCCCAATAATTGAAATCACTACCAAAAGCTCAATTAGGGTGAAACCGCCTCGCGGTTGAGCCGTAATACGGTTCTTGCGAAGCAAGGTTCTTATTAAAGTAAAACCATGTTTTTTTGATAAGGCTACCTTTTTCATCATAGGGG
>Ga0307376_10004509_pt1 | contig 12751 bp, 10 predicted proteins | sample TR2MG_FD_202536 | JGI IMG/M metagenome (GOLD analysis project Ga0307376, IMG submission 202536) | Soil microbial communities from Risofladan, Vaasa, Finland - TR-2 | ecosystem: Environmental > Terrestrial > Soil > Coastal area > Acid sulfate soil | place: Finland: Risofladan, Vaasa | collected... | reverse complement strand
CAGGGTGACCCCAGGAACGGGTGGGGGGGAGCTTTCTCCCCAATTGTGTTTTAAAGATTTGGTAGAATCATAAAAATATGAGCGTTCTTATAACGCTCCGTTGTCGGCAAAAGAATAATATTCAGAATTGGAAATGATCAGGTGAAGATCTTCTCCCGTTAAAGGGCATTGAAGTATTTTAATATCAAAATTCATGGTTGAATCGTATGTCAGGAGATCTTTTGATAAACTCCGAATATGGCATCGCTTCTTCCGGTATCTCTCAAATAGTCATCTTCCCGATCAAAGAGCCAATTGAGTAATGATTTTGACTCGTCATTATCATCCAGGAAGTTGTGCGAGATATCCTTAAGCAGGCAATGAAGAATATCCCAGCCAACTTTTTTTTCTTCTAAAGTCTTGAAATACTTATGGATTATAGGTAGTATCATATCAGATTCTGCAGCTTCAGAGGGGTCATTACAGCACATTCTTAACCAACCCGGCCTATAGACTTTCTTTTTTACAGAGGCGCTGTTAAATCTTATTTTGTATTTTTCCGGGATGTGAGTTAACAAACGGTTAGAATATTCAAGCTGTTTATTGGTCCATTGTAACCGCCGGGGTCCGACATATTCGAAAACCACCAGAAATCCTTTTTCATTTATTATTGGAAGGACCTTTTTCCGTATTAGTTCGTCAATCCTCTTAAAATGATGAAGGCTTGAATTAAACAGAATTATGTCGTAATGTTCCGTTACGGATTGGAATGTCCAGAAATCAGTTACGTGGTATTGGATATTTGTAAGGCCAGCTTCTAATGCATTTTTTCGGGCTTCCTCAATTTTTGTCCGGGCAATGTCAATACCCTCTATCAAGTAGAAATTCTCGTATTTCCCAAAACTCCTCTCCCGAGCACCGGCTCCACACCCGATTGATAACAATCTAAGGTTCGAAACATTCATTAAGTAATTCTCAACCAGGTAATCCTCATATGCCTTATCAGGATTCCCTGTACATTTTTCATTCCATCTTTTTCTCACTTCAGGGATTATCCAAAAGTCAGACCCTGGAGTTACGTTATTCCATTTATTAACAGTCCGATTTTGGCCTGACAGGCTTAACCTTGAGAGCAAATCAATGCCTCCTTTCTGCCCTAATTTATACTTCAGGTCGATAAAATCGCCAGCTGATATCCAGGATCTTTCCATTGTCATTTAGTCCTCATAGGGGAGAGTAGTAATTAATTAACACTTGTAACGGGCTCTATTCCAATAAAATGACATTTTTCACAAAAATCGGGAGTCTTATTCAAATACCATTTTCTCCGAAACTCTCTGTAATCCTGATTATTGAGAATAGTCATTAAGCCATTGTCAAAAACGTTTCCGAAGTTTAGCACCTTAGGAAAAGGTTTGGCACAACAAGGTGGTACATACCCATTCCAACAAATGTAGAAATGTGTCCATGGGAATGGGCATTTTCTAAAGCCGTTGGCTGTCCTGAAGTTTCGGTTAGTTACTTCAACGCTAAGTGTGTTACTGATAGTCGTTTCAAGCTCAGAAAGGATGGTTAAGAAATTCTCAGATTTATAAAAATCATAGTAAGAGCTTTGAATATTAGTAACTGCCGCAAGGTTAAATAGAGTGAAATCCACATACTTAAGGCCGATTTCCTCAGCATATTTTACGAGCCTTGGCATATGGTCATAGTTCTCTTTGGTGACAACCATATTTAAAATCAGGTCGGTCTCAGTTTCCCTACATAATTTTGAAAGAACCCTCAGATTTTCATCCAGAGTATTAAAAGAGGCACCTATTCTGATTTTTTCATATACATCTCCAATCCCGTCAACAGAAATTTGTATTGTGTCAATTTTATTGATTACTCTTGAGACTTTTTCAATAAATCCGGGTATCATCGCATTGGTTGATACTGATACAATAATTCCTTTATTTCTTGATTTGATATAGTCGACAACCTCCTCAATTTGTCTGAACAAAAATGTTTCTCCCATACCTGTAAGCCCAATTGAGTCTAAATAAGGCCAAACATAATCAATCACTTTTTTTGCATTTTCAATTGGCATTATTCCTAATTCCATCTCCTTACCATAATTATACTCCCTGGGGCAAGTGGTGCAAGAAAGATTGCAATGATTGGTCAGCTCGAGCATTATTGTGGAAGGATATGCAACCCTGGTAGATCGAATAAGTTTTAGGTATAAATGCTTTATCTTGTTTGCAGCATATAAAAAAAAATACTTGTTCTTTGGTAACCTTGATATTCTCTTAACAGCTTTCAGTATTCTACGTTTGTTCATAATTTTAACCTTTGCAATATTTTAATTTTATTTTAGGTTAATATAATTGACTAACAAATATACAAGTTCGACACAAGATGTTACCACATCAAGTCTAGAAGGACTCCTTTTCCTCTAAACTCGAACAACTTGTCTCAATATTCTATTAGCAATCAACAAATTGGAAGTTATGACCTGGCTGCAATTGCCTTTTTCAGATCACTTATAAGAAGACTGTTATCAAACAATGCTGGATCCGCATATAACTTTTTTATAGCTCTACGGGTATAGTACCTTGGATTAAAGAACCTATCTTTTATCCTCAAGGCTTGAAAATAGATTCCTTACCTTTCATCACTCAACTTATTTCTTAATTTAGCATTTTCACCAGCAAATTAAAGCCTATGGGTAATAAGAGAAGTATGGCCAGAACACTTGGGTTAGGCTATGTAATCATTTTTGTCATTGCCAATATCATTGGCTCCGGAGTATACAAAAAGATTGCTCCGATGGCTGCTGAACTCCATTCCTCGTCCTGGATACTCCTTGTATGGATCGCCGCCGGTATCATCACACTCTTCGGAGCCCTGAGCAATGCTGAAATTGCCGGTATGCTGGCCGACACAGGGGGCGAATTTGTCTATCTTAAGAAAATTTACGGCCGGTTCTTTTCTTTTCTTTATGGCTGGTCCCTGTTTACAGTAATACAGACTGCTGCCATTTCATCTGTAGCCTATGTTTTTACCCAGTCGCTGAACAGTATTATCACCATACCTGATATTCTCCCCTCTCTGCAAAATATAACCATTGGAGGAGTTTTCTTTCCTTTCCAGGATTTCGGAATAAAACTGACCACAATTCTGCTGATCCTTCTGTTTACATTCCTGAATATGACAGGACTGAGAGGCGGAGCATGGGTAAGTAAAGCCATTCTGATACTGGTGAGTGCCGGGCTCCTTGTGATAGTTGTATTCGGACTGACAAGCAATGTAGCCAAACCGGCAAATTTCATGAATGTTAAAGAGCTGACAGGCGGTACCGTCACACTCTCTTCTTTCTATACTGCAATGCTGGCTGCCTTCTGGGCATACCAGGGATGGGTTTCCGTAGGATTTATCGGAGGAGAGGTAAAAGATGCCAAAGTGAACATACCCAAAGGAATTGCTATAGGTGTTTTTGCGGTAATCATAATTTATCTCCTGGTTAACCTGACATACCTCTCGGTAATGTCCATTCCGGACCTGGTACAGGTTCATGAAGCAGGCAATCAGATTGCTGCCGTTGAGGCGGTCAGGAGTTTCTGGGGAACAGGCGGGGTTGTTTTCATATCTCTGCTGATACTGTTATCTACACTCGGCTGCCTCCATGCCAGTATTCTAACGGGCTCCCGGCCTTATTATGCCATGTCACGTGAACGGCTTTTCTTTAAACCTGTGGGGAAGCTTAACAGACAAAACGTACCTGGTAACTCGCTGCTGTGGCAGGGGATATGGGCATCGGTGCTGGTACTGTCAGGCACTTTCGACCAGCTGACAGACATGCTCATTTTTGCCGTATATATATTTTACGGAGCTACTGCAACAGGCGTATTCATCCTGCGCAGGAGGCTGCCGGATGCTCACCGGCCTTACAAGGTGTGGGGATATCCGGTTGTCCCGGCAATTTTCGTGCTCTTCTGCATAGGTTTGTTTTTCAATACCATTGTAACCCGTCCGCGGGAGGCAATGATTGGTCTGAGCCTTATATTGTCAGGTATTCCGGTCTATTTTCTCTTCAGGAAAAGACACTCTGAAAATGAGACTGAATAAGCCTCCACCTGCAGGGTAAACCTATTACCGGAAATATGAGCTGACGTTATAAACTTAAGGTGTAACTTTGATTGTGAAAAATAATATTTTGAAGTCATGAAAAACCTCAGAACACTTTCTCTGCTTTTCTCATTTATGGTTTTAACCCCGGCCCTCTCATGGGGAATAAACACATCTGACACCAGGATGCTCTCGCAGCCGGCCATCAGCGCTGACAAGATCGCCTTTATCTATGCGGAAGACCTCTGGGTGACCAATCTTGACGGCACCCAGCCAAAAAGACTGACAGTCGATGAAGGCATAGAATCGAATCCCGCATTTTCACCCGACGGGAAATGGATCGCTTTCAGTGCGGAATATGATGGGAACAGGGATGTTTTTATTGTGCCTGCTGAAGGTGGGATACCTGCCCGGCTGACATGGCATCCCGGAGCCGATATCGTCAGGGGATTTACTCCCGACGGGAAAAATGTACTCTTCATCTCGCAGAGAGCGACATATACCAACAGGTATTACCAGTTATTCACTGTCCCCGTCGGAGGAGGGTTTCCCACGCAGCTGAAAATTCCCAACGCAAATTATGCAGCCTATTCCCCGGATGGACAGTCTATGGCTTACACCCCCATCCCCGACAGGTTTCAGCAGTGGAAAAATTACAGGGGCGGTACCGTCTCCACCATCTGGATCATCTCCTTCGGCGATTATTCTATTGTAAAGATTCCAAAACCCGGGGAGGGATGTAATGATACCAATCCCATGTGGATTGGAGATAAGATATATTTCCTTAGTGACAGGAACGGTGAATTTAACCTTTTCTCCTACGATACAGGCAGCAAGGAAATAAAACAGCTTACTGATTTCACCGATTTTCCTCTTCTGGCAGCCGGCTCCGGCAATGATAATATCATTTTTGAACAGGCCGGGTACCTGCACAGGTTTGACCCGGCAGCATCAGCTTCTAAAAAGCTGACCGTTGCCGTTGCCGCAGACCTTCAGGAACTGCGACCGCGGTTTGTGAGCGGCAGCAAATATATCCGGAGTGCCGCCATCTCGCCCACGGGGGCCCGTGCGGTATTCGATTTCAGGGGCGAGATCATTACGGTACCGGCTGAAAAAGGTGACTCCAGAAATATCACACAGACAGCAGGAGCACATGAGAAATACCCGGCATGGTCACCGGACGGGAAGTATATTGCCTATTTTTCTGATGCTTCAGGCGAATATAAGCTTTGCATGCAGCCACAGGATGGCAAGTCAGAAGCCAGGTCCATTGCACTTCCGGGTACGGGGTTTTATGCATATCCCAAATGGTCGCCTGACAGCAAAAAGATCACATTTGCAGATAACGGGAGGAACCTTTACCTGCTTGATGTGACTTCAGGCTCGATCAAAAAGATCGATACAGACGAATTATATTCTCCGGAAAGTATAAGAGATATTCTAAACGACTGGTCATCTGATTCACGCTGGTTCGTTTATACCAAAATGACAAAGACCTACTTCAGACGGATTTTTCTCTATTCCCTTGACCAGAATAAATCCTTTGCCGTTACCGACGGTCTCAGCGATGCTTCGGAGCCGGTGTTTGATCCGGGAGGCAGGTATCTCTATTTCTTTGCTTCAACCGATGCCGGACCGGTGAATAACTGGTTTGACCAGTCAACAGCTGATATGAGAGCCACAAGGTCAATCTACCTGCTGACGCTGCAGATGGATTCGATATCTCCTTTTGCCAGGGAGAGCGACGAGGAAAAAGTGAAGGCTGAATCTGCAGAACCGGTAAAGGCTGTCGAACCGTCAAAAAAAGACAAAAAGGCACTTGCCGAAATCAAAAAGGCAGTAGCAGAAATGAAGATCGATCTCGAAGGAATGCAGGATCGCATTGTTGCCTTCCCTGTTAAAAATGGCAATTATACCACGCTGGGCTCAGGTAAGGACGGCGAGGTGCTCTATATTGCTGAGCCCGACGGACCGGACGGTCAGGCAATGCTTCATAAGTACGACCTGAAAAAGCGCAAGGACAGCGAGGTTATGGAGCTTGACGGATATATCCTTTCTGCCGACGGTAAAAAGATGCTTTACAGTAAAAAGGATGCCTGGGGGATAGCTCCTTCAGGTGAAAAGCCTGAGGCTGGCAAGGGAATGCTTAATATTGCCGATATCCAGGTGAAGATTGATCCCCTTGTTGAATGGCCCCAGATATTTGATGAAGCCTGGCGTATCAACCGCGACTATTTTTATGATCCCGGCATGCACGGGGCAGACTGGAATGCCATGAAAGCCAAATATTCCGTGTTCCTGTCTGACCTTGCCTGCCGCAGTGACCTTAACCGTCTTATACAATGGATGTGCAGCGAACTTTCTGTAGGGCATCACCGTGTTGGTGGAGGCGATCAGCTGAACAGTCCGGGAACGGTTAAGGGTGGCTTGCTTGGAGCTGACTATGAGCTGTCAAACAGCCGGTACCGGCTGAAGAAGATCTATGGCGGCCTGAACTGGAATCCCAGCCTGCGCTCGCCCCTTACAGAACCGGGAGTAAATGCCCGGAACGGTGAATATATCCTGGCTGTGAACGGTAAGGATATGAAGACAGACCGTAACCTGTACAGCTTCTTTGAAAATACCGCAGGTAAAATTGTGGAGATCACCCTTGGGCCAAATCCTGATTACACCGGATCAAGGGTGGTTAAAGTTGTGCCGATAGAAAATGAATACAGCCTGAGGAACCGCGACTGGGTGGAAGGGAACCTGAAAAAAGTGACTGAGGCGACTAACGGCCAGGTGGCATATGTTTATGTTCCCAATACTGCCGGAGAAGGGCATGAATACTTTAAGCGTTATTTCTTTCCCCAGGTTGACAGGAAGGCCATAATAATCGATGAACGGTTTAACGGCGGTGGGTTGATTGCGGATTATTATATTGACATATTGAGAAAACCGTATCAGGCTAACTGGAACATGCGTTACGGTATCGATCTTAAAACCCCCAGTGCCTCTATCCAGGGTCCCAAGGTGATGATCATTGACGAGACGGCCGGATCAGGCGGTGACATGCTGCCATGGATGTTCCGCAAGTTTGAGGTTGGCACGCTGGTGGGAAAACGCACCTGGGGCGGACTGGTTGGCATGGTAGGATTCCCTGAACTGATGGACGGTGGAGGCGTTACAGCGCCAAACCTGGCAATATGGACCAAAGATGGGTTTATTGTAGAGAATGTGGGGGTGGCGCCTGATGTCGAAGTGGAACAATGGCCTGCAGAGGTTATCATGGGCAGAGATCCGCAACTTGAGAAGGCTATTGAGGTGGCACTTAAGGAACTGGAGAAAAACCCGCAGGTGGCCCCGCAACGCCCGGCTTATCCCGTGAGAGTCAGGCATTAAAATATCTGGCCCTCAGCCTTTTTCTCTTATTCTGCAGTTTTGCGCTGCGCTGTAAGGAGGAACACATCAAACTGTTTTGTCTTGTCTTCCTCCATTTTCTTATTGATGACGAAACCCTTCCTGTGTGAAACATTTTTAAAACCCTGTTTCCTGATCCGGGTTGATAGGATTTCGACATTGAAACCCTTATGACCGGTAAACTCTATACCGTGAAATGAACCTTCTTCGGGATAAAGATCTGCAATTGCCAGGTAGCCATGAGTATTAAGAAGATCATAAAACTTCTTAATAATTTTCTCAATATCGATAACATGGTGAAGAACCATCTGCGTAAATATTAGATCAAACTTACCGCCCTTATAATCATCATGTTCCAGATCAAACTTCAGGGGTTTCAGATTTTTCACCCCGGTGTTACTTATCTTTTCGTTCATCACCTTCACCATTTCAGATGAACTGTCCATCAGGGTTATTTCCTTCAGATGATCTTTAAGCATGAAACTGGCTATACCTGTTCCGGCACCAAATTCAAGGGCAGTCATCTGTTTATTTAAGGGTATGAGCTTCTTTATCAGATCTGTAATAGCCACAGACCGGTCCCAATGCATGGGATTTTTATCCCAGTCGGCTGCTTTGTTGTCAAACTCGCTGTTAATACTTTTCATTAGATGATATAATTATAGTGCGGACTTTCTTTTTAAAAGCTTTTTATTACTGTCAGGAGATTGTAAACCATACGGTAAGATCTGAATCTGACATTTCAGGAAACTTACTGTGCCTGAATTCATTTGTGTGTTTGTCATAGACATAATCCTTTTTCCACTCCCTGGCATTTTCAACAGTCTGTCTGATGGCATCAAGGATAAAGAGAAGCTCATCATCAGTCATTGTAGGATGGAGCGACAGTCTTACCCATCCGGGTTTCATGGAAAGATCTCCGGAATCTATCTTATCAGTAATTTCCTTAGACATGCTAAAATTAACTCCTAAAAGAAAATGACCGTAAGTGCCGGCACAGGAACACCCGCCCCTGACCTGAATCCCGAATCGGTCATTCAGCAGTCTTGTGACGAGGTTATGATGAATGTTATCAATATAAAAGGAGAAGACACTCATCCTCTCTTTAATGTTACCTGCCAATAAATGGAGGCCCTCAATTTTAGATAATTCCCTGAAGGTTAACTTGTTAAGCTCAAGCTCTCTCTGGCGGATCATTTTTGTATCCATATTTTCCTTTAAGGTGACAGTCAGGGCAGCCTTTATGCCCTGCAGGAACCCTGGAGTACCTCCGTCTTCCTTAACTTCAATATCTGCAATGTAGCTGTATCCTCCCCACCTGTTTGTCCATTTAACAGTTCCTCCGCCGGGAGTGTCCGGAGTAATGTTTTTATAAAGTATTTTATTAAAGATCAGCACCCCAGCACTTCCCGGTCCTCCGAGGAACTTATGGGGCGAAAAGAAAATCGCGTCAAGACGCCTGAGTTCATCTGCCGGATGCATATCGATGTCAACATAGGGTGCCGAAGCTGCAAAGTCCACGAAACAGTAACCGTTGTGCCGGTGCATTATTTCGGCAAGTTCATAATAGTCAGGCATGTAGCCCGTTACATTCGAGCATGCTGAGAATGAACCGATAAGTAGTGGGCGGTCAGCGTATTTTACAATTTCCTTCCTGAGCGAATCAGGATTGACTTTCAAATCTGAAGTCGGTTCGAGCACAACTACATCAGCAATTGTTTCAAACCATGAGGTATGGTTGGAATGGTGTTCGGTATGAGTCAGGAAAACTACAGGTCTGTTATCTCCCTGGATAGATTTGCATTTATAATGTTCCCCGTTTGCAAAGGCACAGTAATTTTTTGCCTGCTCTGGAATCTTTAATCCAAGTATTCTTTGCAGCTTGGCTAAAGCAGAGGTCATACCGCTCCCGGTAAAAATCAGGATATCATTGTCATCAGCTTTTACATGACGCTTGACAATTTTCTGAGCATGGTGATACGCCTCGGTCATTGCCTCTCCCGTGGCTGACGATTCTGAATGAGTGTTGCCGACCATTGGCCCGATGTCCTTTGATATTCTGTCCTCAATCGGTCCATAAAGCCTTCCGCTGGCAATCCAGTCGGCATAAACCAGCTTTTTCAGGCCATATGGTGTCTTTATTTCATAGTTATTGCCAATAATCTTCTTCCTGAAAGGGTTGAAGTATTTTTCAATTTCTGTCATCAGCGAATATTTTTACCCTGGGCAGGGGAAAATCCTTACCCGGGACATATCGGGTCCAAAAATAAGCAAAAGGATTATGGTATAAAATAAAACAACCTTTATGTCCGGCCGGGAGGGACAGGCATTAAAATGACCTCAGAAAAGCAACAGGCTTACCGTTAAGGGTAAAAGACATGCCATTGCGGCAACTGTCTCTGTGGCTTTCCGGCAAAGAATGATTCACTCTTATTCCCCACCGACTACGACAATCCACGGTCGTATGGTCCATTCTTTAATAAGTCCGTTTTTAACATAAGGATCACTGGCGACAAACTCTTCGGCTACTTGTGGGCTGTCGCCTTTGAACACCAGTATTGCACCGTCAGCAGGATCGGCCAGGGCACCGGCCATCACCAGGGTTCCTTTCAGGTGAGTATCATTCACCAGGTCAAGATGCAACGGACGCAGAGGAGCACGTTTTTCGATGTAACCGTCAACTGTCTTATAAAAGAGGATGTAATACATGGCTGTATCTTTTTTGATTACTGTTGTTCTTTTGCTTTTTGTGCCGCAGCAAGTGCTGAAATGTCTTTTCCCCTTAAAATATTCTTATCATAATCCCTGCCGGCAAGACTGATCATCGAAAGGCCCACCTCCTCCAGGGTGTTGAAGCCCTCAGGGTAAAGCTTTTTACCTACCGGGAAGAGCCAGTTAACGTACTTGTAATACGGCAGTGTCTTAGTCTGGCCTGCTACGGGTTTCATAAAACCGGGACGGTAGCCGTAGACTTTTCTGAAAGGAAGCTTCATAAGGTCATTTTCAGTTTTCCCTTTTACTCTGGCCCATTTGATACGGCCTTTTTCACTGCTGTCGGTGCCGGCGCCGGAGACATAACAAAAGACCATATCGTTGTTCAGCCTGCTCACCGTCTCTCCGAAATGCATTGTCAGCTCATAGGTCACTTTGTAGTACTCATCACTTTTCATTCCTACAGATGAGACACCCAGACAGAAGAAACAGGCATCATATCCTGACAGTTGTGACTCAACAGCAGAGAGATCATGGAAGTTCTCATGGATGATCTCTGTCAGCTTAGGGTGGTTAATACCTGAAGGTCTCCTGCTCACGGTCAGCACCTTTTCAACAGCGGGATTCTGAAGGCAGACAAGCAATACACCCTCACCAACCATACCGGTTGAACCGGTAATTATTACTCTCAGTCCTTTCTTTTCCATAAACTCTTAATATTCATTCACGCAACAAATTAAGAATAAATTAAATAATTTTATGATGTTGAACTGAAAATCAAATCAATATCCAGGGGCAGATGAACAAAAAACTCAAAACAGACTTCACGAAGCTCCCGATAACTGTACTCCGCATGATTATCGGGTGGCATTTTCTTTATGAAGGTGTTTCAAAACTTGTAATAAAGGACTGGTCCGCATTCTCATATCTTGCAAACACCACCGGACCGTTTTCAAACTTCTATCATTGGCTTTCGTCATCAGAGGCGGTTTTGCAGGTTGTTGATATACTGAATGTATACGGCCTGGGTCTGGTTACAGGACTGCTGATACGAAGCGCCTCCATTGCCGGTGTCATGTTGCTGGCCTTATACTATTTTGCATATCCTCCATTTGGCGATTCTCTGCTCAATGCAGAGGAGGGGCATCTATACATCGTTAACATGATCTTTATTGAGGCTGCTGCATTGCTGTTGCTGGTTTTCCTGAAAGAGAAGGGTTATGGCATGGACGCCATTATTAAAAGTAAACGATCAGTAAAATCAGAAAAGAGCCAGACTGCGGAGGCTGTGATCCGGCACTCTGATTCAAGACGTGACCTGATCAGGAATCTTGCCTCTCTCCCTTTCCTTGGTTTGATGGGATGGGGGGCTTACACAACCGGTAAAAAATATGGTATTGATGCACTGTCAGGAGCCACGATACAGCTTGACCGTGCAGCCCTTGGTGAGTTGAAAGGAGTCCTCCCAAAAGGTAAGATTGCCGGTCATGAGATCAGCAGGTTGATAATGGGAGGTAACCTGATTGGTGGGTGGGCTCATGCGCGTGATCTTATTTATGTTTCATCGCTTTTCAAGGCTTACAATACCGAGAAGAAGATCTATGAGACACTGATACTTGCTGAAAATGCAGGTATAAATACCATCAACATCGGTTTTCCAACCAATGCCGTGATGGCCAAGTATAAGAGAAACACGGGCAGCAAGATAAAGGTGATATCACACGTTGCTCCTGACATGGAGAAGAACGACTATTATGATCAGATAAACAAGGCTATTGATTTTGGTGCTGACATCCTGCAGGTGCAGGGTAACTGGTGCGACTGGCTGGTTAGGGATAAGAAACCGGAGGTCATCCAGGCGATGCTGGGCAGGATCAGGGCACAGGGCTATACGGCAGGGCTGGCAGCTCACACTATTGATTCTCTTTTTTATTGCGAAGAGCAGGGGATAATACCTGACTATTACATGCAGACGATGCATCACGATAATTACTGGTCTGCCCACCCGATGGAGAACCGCATTCCTTTTGAGGTCGACGGTCAGAAATACCTTGATCACAACAGGTTCCATGATAATATTTTCTGTCTTTTCCCTGACAGAACCGTCGAATTTGTCAACAGGTCAAAAATTCCTGTGGTGGGATTCAAAGTACTTGCTGCCGGTGCCATTACGCCGGAGGACGGATTTAAATGGGCTATTGAAAACGGTGCAGACTTTATCTGCGTTGGTATGTTCGACTTTCAGATAGTTAATGACGTCAACATCTGCCTTGACATCCTAAGCAATACCGGCAACCGGAAGAGAGAGTTTTACGGATAAAAACTGTGGTGATGCTGTATCTAACAGGCATTGCTAATGAATATCCTTCATCTTCTTCCAGAGTCGTTCTGCCTGCTTCCGTGACACAGTCAGCACGTCAGCTTCATTAATAGTTGTTAACTCCCGATCCCTCACAATAAGTCTGCCTCCGGAGATGACATCCCTGACATGGTTTGAGGTAATGCCGAAAATAAAATGACCAAAAAAATTATTGCTGTTCAGAGGGGTGGG
>Ga0307376_10004506_pt1 | contig 12753 bp, 9 predicted proteins | sample TR2MG_FD_202536 | JGI IMG/M metagenome (GOLD analysis project Ga0307376, IMG submission 202536) | Soil microbial communities from Risofladan, Vaasa, Finland - TR-2 | ecosystem: Environmental > Terrestrial > Soil > Coastal area > Acid sulfate soil | place: Finland: Risofladan, Vaasa | collected... | reverse complement strand
TGAACAAGTTGCTGGCCAAAATGGCTTGTGAACTGGCGAAGCCGAACGGAGTGAAGGAAATAAGGCCAGGGGAGGTGCCTGTCGTGATCTGGCCTCTGCCGGTGAAGGCCCTGCCCGGCGTGGGGCCCCAGACCGAGGAAAAGCTGAGCCGGATGGCGGTTCATACCATCGGCCAACTGGCAAATTACCCGGAGACGTTGCTGACCAGGAAGTTTGGCAAGTTCGGAGCGATGCTGCACCAGTATGCAAACGGCATCGACCACCGGACCCTGGAGGGCAGTCGGGAACCAGTCTCCATCAGCGAGGAAACCACATTCATGGAGGACATCTTCGACCAGGATGAGGCCCTGACCGTCCTGCTGGACTTGTCGGAGCAGGTCGGTCACCATCTGCGACGGGAGAATTTGAGAGCCCGTACAATCACTGTGAAGATCAGATTCGGAGATTTTCGCACCATCACCAGGGGTAGGGCATTACCCCACGCCGTGGACGGCGACAGCGGCATCTACGAAGCAGCCCGGGACCTCTTCCTGGCCAACTGCGCCAGTCCGCCCTGGCGACTGCTCGGGGTCCAGGCGTCGAACTTTGCAAAACTGGAGCAGTTGACCCTGCTTTCCGACGAACGGGACAGGGACAGCCAGGTATCCAGGACCATGGATGAACTCAGGCGCAAGTATGGGCGGAAGGTGCTGCGAAGGGCGAAAACCCTGCTCAGGGAGTAGATGCTCTGTCGGCTCCCCTCCTTTGCTAGGTAAACCTCCAAAAGAAAAGGACGGCCTCGGGATGCCTGCGTCGCAGGTATGTCATCACCGGAGCCGCCAAAATGTTGACCGTTCTTTCTATATGTTTCCCTGCAACACTGCTTTCCCGTCTTAGCCTTTTCCTACCCCTCGGTCTTTTTTCAGCCGAGGGCCCGAGAACAATGAAAGCGCAACGTGGCTGACTGGGCCCGAACGCTTGGCTATCTATCAACTGATAGCGGATAGTGCATTTGCCAACTTGATAAAGTGCCCCAACAGCGCCTCCGAAGCCCGCACAAGTTCACCGGCGCCCTGCTCGGCCCTATCCTGCGATACCCGCTTGGCTGCAAGGTGGACCCGCTCATGAGGCCCGTCGAGGGCAGTGAACTCCGGCATCTTCCCATACCTTTCCCGGTGGGAATCGTACCATTTACCGAACGCACACTCATGCGGACCCGTCACTTGTTCACCGGAGCCGGCTATCTTGACCGCGTTACGTAGAAAATTGGCATGATCCACCAACCTGCCGGCCATAAGAGCCACAGGTCTTTCTCCGGCAGCATGAAAGGCTGGAATCGTTTCAGCCAGCCCCTGCACATCCGCGGAAAGAACGTCTCCAAATTCGGATGTGGAGATCAATTCCTGCGACATCTGGGCCAGGCTCTCGGTTGCCGTGGCCTGCTGGTCCATGGCATCTCTTATATTGCTAATCGCAGTGGCAATCTCGTAGGCTTTCTCCATGTCCGACTGGGTTTTTTGGGCAACCTCCTGAACACCACTTATCAGTCCGCCCAGGTCGTCTTTCATAGCCTTCATGGACCCGTAAGACTGATTGACTTTGCCCGTTACGTCATTGGTAATGTCCCTAACCTCTGCAACGGCCCGCTTCGTGCGTTCCGCTAATTTCCTGACTTCCGTGGCGACCACGGCAAAACCGCGGCCCGACTCTCCGGCCCTGGCCGATTCAATGGCCGCATTGAGGGCTAACAAATTGGTCTGATCGGCTATCTCCATGATTTCCTGGCCTATGGTCCCTATGCTCTGAATGCCGGAAGCCGTGGCGGCGCCGCTACGAGCCAGATCGTCCATCGTGGCGTCCGTTCGCCGGGACTGCTCTACAACATGGTTTAAATCGGTTACCCTATCAGACACATCAACCTTGAATTCACTAACTTTTTGGTCTATCTCCGAGGCGTTGCCAGCAACCTCTTCTGAAGTTGCTGTAAGTTGCTCGGCGGCGGCAGCAAGGCTGGAGGCCGTCGAAGCAACCTCCTCCATCCTTAACCTGACCCTGAAGGACATGACTTCAGCATGCGCGGCGACAAAATTTGTCACCGCAGAATGGAACGATAATAGGTCGTCTTTGGAATCGTCGTTCTTAATATTGTTGTTCCTGGAGACGCTAAACATGATCTACTCCCTTCCCTTTTGTTTCTGCAGTGCCGCAACAACCACGCTGGCGAACGTTGACCTCAGATGCGGCCAGCTGTACAGACATAAAAAAGTTGTGAAATGACGATGGCCGAAAAGCCCGTAGAATCAAGGGGTCGATTACCATCAGGGAAAAATAGTTGTGAAATAATTTGCCGACATTTACCATGGATATTTATGCAATCCCAGTAATGGCGCGGCCTGACGGACCGTTTCACAACTTTTTTATTTACTTCAATACTTTTTTATTGCTGCACACCAGCCCCTCCACGGCCATTGAGGTGATACCGCAAGACTGCCAGAGCCTGCCTCCGTTGTCACGGACAAATCCTTGCAATGATATTCGGCAGCCTGCCTCAACACCTTTCGACATATTTCGGCATTTTTCGAAATATGTCGAAAATGTTATCGTCCCCAAGAGGTCGCCTCCTCGTTTCCTGGGTGAAATGAAGCACCTTTCCCCGATATTGATCGACCGTCCGTGACCGCAATACGCCTCACTACCGATACCCCTTAACAGTTATCCGCCCGGCTAAGTTCGAACTTCCTCCACGGCTCCGGCTCCGCGATCCCTTGGACCTTCTCCATAGATCCCGCTTGCTCATCAACTGCTTCGCTTGACCCCGGTGGACGTACAAGCCAGGGGGCAGGATGGCCTTGGCGACCTCCCGGGCATCCTCCGCAGCCTGGCTTCGCCCCGGCAACTCCCTCACGCCTGCCGGGCACTGCTCGGTAACGTGGCACCACCCGCACAGGCTGTTCAGCGTAGCAGGGAAGGCCACATCGGCGAACTGGAGACGCATCAGAAAAGCCTTGATCTCGACATCGGACATTCCCCCCCGAGTGAACTGAATTGCCTTTCCACGATACTGGCTAACCGATCAGGCGACAAAAACTTTCTGCGCCCTCATCGATGCCTTGTCTTCACCCCTGAACCGATTGACATACAAGTTGCCCACGACGCTCACCAGTTGATTGTGATAGGCACTGACCGGCCCAAACCGACCATTGAAATATGCAGCCTCCAGTTCACCTAAGCCTAATATTAGGTGCTGCTTATTTACGCCTACCATGCGTACGCTCTGGCAGATTCCCTCGATTTGAAATACAGGTTCAGCAAAGTTCTGGCCGAACGGCTCCAGGCAGTCCAGGCTTCTCACCTGGTCCAGGGTAACCTGGTCGGCCCGCACCTTCACGTCCGGCCGAACATCCCTTGCCTCCGGCGGCCGGCAATGATCCCGGGCATGCCGGTCCAGGGCAAGGAGCACCGCCGGCATATCGGCCTCGGTCGCCGAGAAACCTGCGGCGGCCGAGTGTCCGCCGTGTCCGGTCAAGTGTTCCGCGCACGACGCGAGGGCGTCGGCTACGTTGTACCCCTCCACGCTTCTGGCGGACCCCTTGACGGTCCCATCGGGCATGATTGACCCAATAAACGTAGGCTTTCCATACTTCTCAGCGAGCCGGGCCGCCACAATCCCGCAAACGCCCAGCGGAATGTCGCCCTGTAGTACCAGGGACGCATGGTCCTCAAGCCCGCGAATCATCTCCTCGCACTCGTCCACGGCCTTATTGAGCATTGCCTTTCACCGCTCATTGATGTTATTTAACTTGCTAACCGACTTGCAATACAACAAGATAGCTCCCAATGCTCACATCTACGTAGGCCAATGCTTCCCGGTCGGCGAAATTGTGTCCAATTTAAGAAAGCTTCAAAAAAATTGGCCCAAAATCCGCCCCGAGACCCCCTTCTGGAAGGCTGTGTCCCAACGCATCCTCAAAACCTTGGCAATAGATGCTTCAAGCTGGATCAGGGCTCCCCGAGGACACCCCAATCGGGCCTTGCCAGGGCGCCGGGGATGATGCCATGGAAATAAACCCCATTTCCATGGGAGTTTTTCAGCACTCTCCTAGCAGATCTCGTGGCTGGTAAACGATGCCCGGAGGTCTTACACCAGATGCGGCAACTGGCCCTTTCCACCTTGCAGGCTGTAGATCCCCAGGCTACCATGCAGGATGTTTACCGGCTGGTGGCGCAACGCAAGCTAGTGCCCCACCAGGGGGGCAGGGGTACTACCAGATCGCACCCAGACGTTCGAAGAACCCCGGAAAATGCTCCGCGGGGTGGGATCAACCCCAATCTGCTGGAGTGCCGCCCTTTGGTACGTACTGACGTAGAGGGGTATGTACCAGCGGATGTAAAGGATTGTCTTCTCCGGTTCATGTGCCGGGAAGAAAGATTCAGCCCGGCGCGGGCACTGGCACTTCTGGAAGAATTGGCCCTGCTACGCGAGCGGTATTGCCCCCTCGCCAGCGCACTTCACCCAGGCCAAGTCGTATGGGTCGGCATCGCTTGCGGTGACCGCCAGCAAGAAGAGAGGGCAACCACCTTTCGACAGCAGGTGCCGGTCATCATGACGCTGCATACACCGCAAGAGTTGGAGGTCTTCAACCAGTCTCACCTGAACTTGGCTATGGTCAACCGGATTCACCAGGAGATGATGGCGCGCATGACCACGGAGGCGTACTTGCAGTTAGCTCTTTTGTCTACCATGGACCTGGGGTTTTTGCTGATGCGCGCAAGAAGTGTCATCGATCTCATTACGGCTTACGAACAGGAGCACGACCTGGTGCTCCCCACGCCCGGAAGTGTCCACGATGCCGGCCGTAAAATGACCCACAAGAGACGCATCATCCAGCTCCACCTGCAAGGCATGCTGAACCAGGAGATTGCGCGTGTGATGCACCACAGCCCGGAAGCCATTGACCGTTATGTTGCAGACTTCCACGCCACGCTGATCCTCTACCTCTACGACGTACCGCCCGGGCTGGCGGCCAGAGTGACGCGGCGGGGCCTCGGGCTGGTCCGTGAACACATGGCTCTGGTGCATGAAAACTTTCCCGACAAGGACGCTGTCAAGAAGCATCTACGGCGATACGAGGCCAAATTATTTTGATACGGGCTTTTCCGGCTAAGTCCAGTGCGAAAGTTGAGTAATATAAGCGAGGAGTCCGAGAGGATGGTCCAGCGTAACCCTGTCGGGATAACGAAAGGTGGCCGAGGAGAAAAGAGCCCTCAGCAACTCAATCGGCGTAAGATGTCCGCGCTTTCATCCATTCCAGCAAGGTATCTGGCGGCAAGGGACGGCAGAAATAATAGCCCTGGACTTCCTCACACCCTTTTTCGCGCAGGAAATGTAGCTGTTGCTCGGTTTCGACGCCCTCGGCGATGGTGCGCAGGTTTAGGCTTTTGGCCAAGCTGATGACGGCGTCCACAATGGCCTCGTCTTCCGGGTCCGAGGCGATATCGCGTACAAAAGACTGGTCGATTTTCAGCTTGTAGCTCCGGAATCGCTTAAGGTAGGCAAGTGAGGAATAGCCGGTGCCGAAGTCGTCGATTACCATCCGTATGCCGCATTTATGTAGCTCGTCCATCATGGAAGCGGCCATCTCCGGGTCTTTCATGGCCACGCTTTCGGTAAGTTCCAGTTCCAGGTATTCCGCTGGCAGCTTCGCATCTTCCAGTATTTTGGTTATCAGTTGGGGCAGATTTTGCTGACGCAACTGGATGGCCGATAGGTTTACCGCCACCGTCATCGGCGGAAGACCGGCTTGCATCCACGTCTTCATCTGCCGAACCGCAGTATGCAGCACCCATTCGCCAATCGGCACGATCAAGCCGCTCTCTTCGGCCAGAGGGATGAATTCAGCCGGTGAGAGCATGCCCAGCTTGAGATGCTGCCAGCGCAAAAGCGCCTCCACGCCTATAATTTTACCGTCTTTTAGAGATACTTGTGGCTGATAGTGTAGCATTAACTCGCCGTTATCCACGGCCCGGCGCAGGGCGCTGACGAGTAGCAATTGGCGTTCGGAACGCTGCTGCATTTGGGGTGTAAACAAGCGGAATGAGTTGCGGCCACCTTGTTTGGCCTCGTACATGGCGATGTCAGCGCACCTGTAAAGTGCGTCCAAATTATTGCCGTCTGTGGGGTAGATTGCTATGCCGATGGATGCAGTTGTGGTCAGCTCGTATTCCTTGACGTGACACGGTTGGGCGATGCTCTGAAGGATCTTTTCGGCGAAAGGCGCAGCTTCGCCGGCATCTGTACCCGGCAGCAACAAAATGAACTCGTCGCCGCCCAGGCGGGAAATGGTATCGCCCTCGCGGAGAAACAATTTCGTCCTCTCTGCCAGCCTGATCAGAAGCTCATCGCCGATGCGGTGGCCAAGCGTATCGTTTATGTTCTTAAAGTGGTCGAGGTCCAGGAACATTAGCGCCAGAGGCTTGCCGATACCTTTCGCCGTTTTAATGGCCCAGTTGACCCGGTCGGCGAGCAGGGAACGGTTGGGCAGGCCGGTAAGTGAGTCGAAATGCGCCAAGTGCTGGATTTTTTCTTCGGCGGCCTTGCGCTCGGTGATGTCGGTGAACATGGAAAACCCACCATGGTATTCTCCGGCCTGTTCGGAAAGTGGTGTCGCCGAAACGATTAGCCATATTTGATGGCCCTCCTTATGGCGTACGCGCAACACAAATTGGCCGCTTTTACCCTGACGATTCTCAGTTATTATGGAACGATACTGCGCAAGGTCTTCAACGAACAGTAGTTCTTCAATGCATTGGCCAAAGAGCTCCTTGGGGCCATATCCGAATATCTCGGCCGCCCGCCGGTTGGTAAAGGTTATGTGTTCCTCGTTATCCCAAACAAGCACTCCCTCATGGGTATATTCGATCAACCTCCTGTTGAATGCTTCGCTTTCCGCCAGCGATTCCACTGCTATCCGGCTTTCCGTCTCCAGGTCGAACCTGTCCAGAGCATGGCTGAGGTCCCTCGCCATTTCGCTCAGCAGATCGAGCATTTCCTGGTCAAAGGCCTTGCCGTAGTATACTGCAAGCACGGCGTAGGGCTTGCCACTCCGCGGCACCGGAAAGGATGCGCTTGCCTTCCAACCGTGACGGAGAGCGCGATTGTGCCATGGGCGGGTGTGTTCGTCTGAGAGGAAGTCCTGCACGACAACGGAACGGTTCTCGCGGAATGCGGTGCCGGTAGGCCCACAGCCTTCTGGTACACCTGCAGACGAGGACACGATGATGTCGTCCAGGTACTCCGTGCCGGTGCCGAAGCTGTCCACCGGCTTGATTAGTCCGCTATTTTCTTCCAATGTTCCTATCCAGCTCATTTTCATACCGCCTAATTCGACCGCGATTCGGCATACCTCCATGAACAGGGTGGCCTCGTCTTCGCCGAAGGCTATGACCCGGTTAGTCTGTGCCAAAGCGGCATAAAGCTGGTTGAGGTCGTTGATCCGCTTTGCCGCAGCCTTGTGCTCGGTGATGTCTCGCACCGTTGCCTGTACCACCATCTGTCCCAGAATCTCCATTCTGGTCAGCAGCACGCTGGCGGGAAATTCTCGGCCATCAAGCCGCCTGTACGTCCATTCGAAGAAGTGGGAGCCTTTACCTATGGCTGTTTCGATCATTTCCGTGGTCTTTTCTGCAGATAAGCGCCCATCCGGCTGCCGTTCCGGGGACATATCCCAAAGGACAAGTCCCATAAACTCTACTTTGCCTGTAGCTCTAAACAACTCCAAGGCAGCCGGATTGCCGGAAGACAAACGGAATGTTGATGGATTGAGCGTCATAATTGCGTCCTGTGAACAGTCAAACAGTGTGCGAAACCGTTTTTCCGCTCTCTTTGCCAGGATACCGGCCGTAATACCACCTATTAAGAGAAATATTCCCATGGCAAACCCCGACCAAAGAGCCACTTTTAACTGTCTATCCATTTCCGCAACCGTGTTAAGTGCATCTGCCTGGCGCAGATCTCGCAGTTGTTGGGCGAGATTAAGCGTATGGTCAAATAGGGAACTCCCCCCCTGGTAGCGGGCGGCAACAACTGCACCGGTAAAGTCGCCTTTTTGTGCAAGAGGTATGACCACTCTTTTCATAAGATTTGTATACGCTTGCTGGCTGGCAAGCAGCTGGATGACTAGGGCTTTTCTTTTCGGCCCGACAACCTGATCCACACCCTCAATTTCCTGCTGATTTTCCCCTGCACATTCAATAAATTGTTCCAAATATTTGTTATCACGATAAACTAAATAGCTATCAATATCATGCAATTGCTTCAGCAAGTCTTTATCTACTTCGCTTATTTTGACCGTTCCATAAAGGTTAACCTCAAGTCCCCTTATCAGGAGGTTAACCCTGACAAACTGATAGATGACAAAACCGGCGATCAGTGAAGCGAAAGCTAAAAGACCGATAATTGCAAACAGGGTTCCTGTTTTTTCCTTGCCCTGGTGACACTTAAACAAGCTGTTCATCCAAATGCGCATCCTTTTAAACGATAGTTCCAAGACGGTCCAGCAGGCTGGCAAGGCGAAGTTAAATAACTTGAGAGTCAGCAGTTTCATGTTTGATACTGAAATATCGGCCAAATACTGCCATGGATTAAGCAATATCGCTATAGAGCATACCATTTACTCGGAGGGAATATCCGTCCGCATGGCCGGCCTGATTATTTACTCTAAAAGAAATTTCCATAACATTGAAGGCTTAACGAGTTTGGACTTGTTTGGCAAAGTAGCAATTGCTCGCACGAATTTCTTTTGGCTTTCGGTATGCCAGCAGTCCCAAAATGATACTATCCACGGGGCCACAGCAGGTTCCAGTACATGAGACGGGCTCTTATCCCCTTTTTGGACTGATGATCTGTAGCCGGAAAGCTGGGATATTGTGCCTCCCGGAAATCCACGGCTAGCAAGGACTCCATGAAGAACCTTCCCGCTTTTCCCTGGCTCGCAGGCCGACCAGTCTGAAACCCGTTAAGAGCCAACGGCAATATACAATTACGAATAATCCAATATTTTGGCGAGGTTTAAAAAAAGCCACAATCTCTCACCCTTATTAACAACGGCACTGATAAACCCCTCCCCCCTTTCGCCAATTACCGGCGGCTTCAACTCCCCTTCACTGTATAAGCCTATTTCATTTACCCCACCAACGATTAACCCAGCTCTTTTATCGCCTTGCCCGACAACTACAATGCGCTCCTTGCCGGTATCTTCATCAACCGGTAAGCCCAAAAGCCGGGCCAGATTAATTATCGGAAGGATGGTACCCCGCAAATTGATGACTCCTTCCATGTGCATAGGTATGCCCGGCAAGCGGGTAATATCAGTCAAACGCATAATTTCCCGTGTCTCTTGTATGGGCAAGCAATATTCCTGGCCAGCCAATGCGCAAATAACCAACTGCTGATCAGACGGCATTTTGTCAATTCTCCTTTCCCTTCGGTGCGTCGGTACTTATTTCATTTTTTAGTTTCACAAAACAACTGAGCAGTTCAAGCGAGGCATTAGCAAGGTTCTTAGCAGTTTCAGCCTTCGCATCCTGGACCAGTGAAGCGCCGGCCGCGTGCACCCTACGGTGCGGCCCGTCGAATGCCGGCCAGGTTTTTAAGTGGTTTAATTGTCTGCTACCTTCACCGTTATACCAGCGACCCAAAGCGCATTCATTGTGATTGACGACTTCGTGTCCGGTGCCGAATTTTTCTGCCACAGCAGTGACAAACTCGGCGTGATCATGTAATCTGGCCGCAAGGATGTGAACCGGCGTATCCTGGGTATCCTCGGTAAAGAGAGAATCGAGGACCGGTATTGCCACCTCACAGACATGTGACGCATTAACGGAATAGGCTTGATCAAAAGCATTTATTTCCGCAATTTGCTGACTTGACTGAGTAAAACTTTCGGCGGTCGCAACAATTTGTTGAACACCCGAGGTAATCACATCGACAGCCTTGTTTGCAGATTCCATCCTTTTCATGCTAGTGCGAACGCTTTCCGCGAAGGATGCCACTATTCCGGAATAAGTCTCGGAGAAACTCCTAATTCCGCGGTTGCTCGTAGTAGCTTTATCCGACGGGCGTTCCATTTCAGCAGTCACATTTCTCACTGTGCATACAGCTTCCTTGGTGCTTGCAGTTCGCTTCCCGACCTCCCGGCCAACTACGGAAGGCCCTCTGCCGTACCGTCCCACCCCGGCAGACTCTGCAGCAGCGTTAAAGGACAGAAGATCATTTTTGCCGGCAACCTGTTCCCCGAACGCTTTGACTTGGCTTGAACGAAGCCCAGGTTCTTCGAGCTGGCTGCCGACATCCGCGATACTATCCGCCACCTCAATCAAACACCGGGCAGCCCTGTCAGCCTCTAGCCGGATCCACAAGGCTAAAAGATCCGTATGAGCCACGACCAAACGGCCGACCGCAAGGGTAAAAAGCAGGCCATCGCATATATTATTGTCATTTTGTTTTGTAGGCCGCTTAAACATTAGAGTGCTCCTTCTCTTGGTTGCTTCTGCCTGTTCCCTTGGTTATAGACTGGAAACATCGGACTGGCGCCAAATCTCGAAACTAACTCCCTATGTTCTGCACTTCCACAGCTGGCGCCGTCCCATTCTGTGTGGATTCGCGCACCTGCTTGATCGAAGGATGTGTTTTCCCACTCTTTTCCGCTTTAGAGCTCCGCAAGAGAGGGATATCTTGCCCCTCTCTTGGAGTACAACATTCTTTAGTGGCTGGAGGGATCTACCATTGGTAAACAGAACTGCGTAAGCTACCCGCCCTCAGAGCTGGTATTTTGCCACCAAAGTATTTAAGTCGTTAGCCATGCTGGCAAGTTGGTCTGTGGCACTGGATACCTCTTCCATGGCTGCCGTCTGCTCTTCGGTGGTACTGGCAACATTCTGCACTCCGGATGATACCTGTTCGGACGCCGCTGCAACGCCTTGAATTTGATCTGCTAGGTTATCAATAAGTTTGATAATCCCTTTAAATTTCCCCCCGACTTCGTCTACAACAACAGCACCCTCTTGAACTCGCTTATTTCCTTCGGCCATAGCCTGAACAGCTTTTTGGGATTCGGCCAAAACTTGTACAATAAGCTGATTAATATCTTTGGCTGCGTGACCAGATTGCTCCGCTAGCTTTCTGACCTCATCTGCAACAACAGCAAAGCCGCGTCCCTGCTCGCCTGCCCGCGCGGCTTCGATGGCCGCATTGAGGGCAAGTAGGTTTGTTTGATCTGCTATATTGGTTATGAGATCGACAATTTGATTTACTTTATTTAAAGTTTCGGACAATGCATCGACCACCTGTGAGGCATTGCCACTTGTGCTACCAATAATACCCATCTGGCTCGTTATTTTCTCCACGCTTTTTGAACCTTGCTCGGCCTCCTTGGATGCCTCCTCGGATAAGCTAGCTACCTTCTGGGCGTTTTGTGCCACTTGCTCCATAGTCGCCGCGATTTCAGCCACTGTAGCAGCAGCCTCACTAGCAGCAGATGAAGTTTCCTGAGCATTGGCAGTCAATTGCTGGGATGAACTGGATACCGTGTGAGCGCTATCCTGAACATGGCTAACAAAATCGCGAAGATTATTAACCATCTGATGGACGGATCGTGAGAGAGTAGATATCTCATCTTTACCATCGGTAGTCGCGACGTTTCGTCTAAGATCTCCTTCGGCAATCTCGTTAGCTAGACCAGCCAGTTGACCGAGAGGCTTTGATAGACTCCGTGAAAGGAGATAGCCTGAGCAAAATGAAAGGATTAAAGCGATTGCGATTACAATAATCGAAACATTGCGGGACCTGTTGTAATCGTTCGCCGCTTTTGCCTTTGACTCTTGGGCCTGTTGTAACTCTATCTTTTGCAGATTATCAAAAGCATCGTTTATTTGTTGGGCCAATGGGGTTGCCTGGCTTCTGACCAGCTCAAATGCTGACTTATCACTGGCATCAGTGTTTAATAGGCTATCCTGCCATATTGCGTCCATGATGTTTTTGAATGTGCTTAATTGTGACTGAATATCGGTCAGTTGTTTACTTTTATCAGTAGATAAGCCTGTCTCTTGATATTGTTTTAGGGAATCTTGCAAATCACTGAAATACTGATTACTTTTATTGTAGTAGTCTTTTTTTTGACTTGTGTCGGTTGAAATAACGCCACTAACCATATTTACCCTGACTCTTTGGAAATTTATAGTGGTGCTGGCAAGATATTGTGCGGGCAGCAGTGAACCTGCATATATATCATCGACATGTATATTTATCCTATCGATATTGTAAATGTTATAGCCTCCAACAAATAGCATAGCCAAAGAAATAAAAGATATAACCAACATAATTCGGGCACCGACCATCATCTTGGAAAACGACATGCATATTACCTCCCTTAATATAGCGGAAATTGATTTACCGGGATTCCCTTAGCCATAAAAAATGGCGGTCTTGTTTAAATTTGATACCACTTAATACAAATATTGCCCTTATCCCGGTTTCCCAAATCGATGTTTCTGCAAAATTTATATCCTTTAAAACCTCCTTTTGATCTATGAGTGACTGATAATACCATGTGGCCTTTATATACCAGACTTAAGATACTGATACTTTTCTAAGAATTATTGTCGAAATATATTGAGGGATGGTGGTAAATATCGAAATTATGTCCCTGCTCTGGAATGAGTCATTCAAAAGGTTAAGCTGTGGAACATTTCTGAGCCATCTAATTTTTGGGTTCAGTC
>Ga0307376_10004504_pt1 | contig 12754 bp, 8 predicted proteins | sample TR2MG_FD_202536 | JGI IMG/M metagenome (GOLD analysis project Ga0307376, IMG submission 202536) | Soil microbial communities from Risofladan, Vaasa, Finland - TR-2 | ecosystem: Environmental > Terrestrial > Soil > Coastal area > Acid sulfate soil | place: Finland: Risofladan, Vaasa | collected... | reverse complement strand
CGCGCTACGGTGGCCATCGATACCGCCGTCGACACCGCCCTCGAGGAGAACGTGCCGGATATCCTCTGTTCCACCCTGGTCGACAACTGTCTGGAACGGGGCAAGACCCTCAAAGAGGGCGGTGCCAAGTACGATTTCATCTCCGGACTTCAGGTGGGTATCGCCAACCTCGGCAACGCGCTTGCCGCCATTCGGCATCTGGTCTACGAGGAGAAGAGGATCGATGCGCACGAGCTTCTCGAAGCACTCGAAAACGACTTTGCCGGCGCCGAAGGCGAGCGGCTGCGGCAGCTTCTAGTTAATCACGCTCCCAAGTTCGGAAATGACGATGATTCGGTCGATCTGCTTCTGAGGGACGCCTACATGAGCTTCATCGACGAGCTTTCGCACTACACAAACACGCGCTACGGCCGTGGCCCGATAGGCGGCCGCTACTACGCCGGCACCTCGAGCATCTCGGCCAACGTGCCCTCCGGAGCCGCTGTCAGCGCCACTGCCGACGGTCGCAAGGCGTTCCGGCCGGTTGCCGAGGGGTGCTCGCCGTCATCGGGCACCGACCGCCTCGGTCCGACCGCCGTCTTCAAGTCGGTTGCCAAGCTGCCGACCGAGCTGATTACCGGCGGAGTGCTGCTCAACCAGAAGCTCTCGCCGGCTGCATTGGCATCGGTTTCCGACCGGAAGAAGCTCGCGACCATTCTCCGGGGATTCTTCGACAACCTGTCCGGCTGGCACGTGCAGTACAACATCGTATCGCGGGAGACGCTGCTTGCGGCTCAGCTGCGGCCGGAGGAGTATCGCGATCTGGTGGTGAGGGTGGCAGGCTACTCGGCGTTCTTCGTCACGCTCGCGCGCGATACGCAGGATGACATCATCGCCCGCACCGAGCACACCGTTCGGTAATGGCGCCGTACGCACCGTGCCGCAGCGTCCCGAGCCCGCCCTGAGTCAAGCGGCAGCGGCCTGTGTTCGGTCTGAAGCCGGCCGAGGCACGCGTTGCGGTGGCTACAGCCAGTCGAAGTCGCCGGCTTTGCCGACCAGGGCGTCGGAGCGACGTTCTTCGATCTCGGTAACTGCGGCGGCAACCCGGTCCGCTCCCTCCATCGGCTCAATGATACAGCCAAAATCCACCTCCTCGCCCGCGGCAAGGGTTTTGAGCCTTCCTCCCGCGCGTTCGACGCATCGCGTGTTCGGCAGATCCGAGCACGGGTTGAGTCCGGCGACATAGCCCTCCTCGAGCGCTGCACACCGTTTCCAGAGGATGGCGTAGGGAAGGGTCTGGACGGCGTAGCTGACGCGTACGGCGAGGGTCTGATCGGCGTTGGCAAGAAGTTGATGAGCCCACCCTGCATCATCGGGCGCACCGCGGAAGAGGAATACCTGCTCGATGAAACCGGCAGACGGACCGGGAAAGGATGCGAGGTCGCCCGTGCCGGCCGCAGCGAAGCTGTCGCGAGGGACTACGCGGTGATAGTTCGCATAGTACCGGCTCCCGGCTTCGAGGAAGGGCGGGCCGAAGTTGATGTGGTAGAGCATCTCATACTCGCCCGGCTGCGCACCAAGGTTGCAGAGCGTATCGCGGATCTCGATGCGCGAAGATCCCGCCCTCAGGGTGAGTCGGGTTTTGAGCAGGTAGTTGACGCCGAAGACGTTCTGCTCCGGAACGTCACCTTCGAGGCATATCTCGCCGTCCGAGACGGCGAGCTCGACATGCGACGCGGGGGTCCATCCCACCTTCCCATGCAGCGGGAGAAAGATCGGGGTGCGGTTGCCCATGTTGTCGACAGCCTCGTCCTCACCCATCGCTCCCGACCATTCCACCCCGCAGCGGTTGAGCAGCTCGTTGAAGCCGTAGTGCGCTCCTCGTCCTCCGAGGTCGTAGAGATTGATGTAGGAGGGGTGGACGATCTCGCGCACCGGTGAGCGCCAGCCGAGCGCGTGCACGCCGGTAGTACCGCCGGAAGTACCACCGAAAGAACCGTCGATGATGCCCATGCCGCGGGTCGGGCAGATGCGCAAGGCAACGACGCCGTTGGACAGTTCGATGATTTCGACGCCTGTCTGCCGGCCGCCTGAGAGTGTGCGCTTGCGGCAGAACGCGGCGGAACCGAGTCCGAGCTCCTCGCCCGGGATTGCAAAATCGGAGGTCGAGAAGGAGGAGCGGCTATCGGTTATTACCCATCTCTTTTCAACGCTCATGTCGGTTCAGTGAATGTAGGAGAGAAAATCGCTTTGCAGTGACAGGATGGTGTCCAGGGTCCTCTCTGCGGCTGTCGCGTTATCCACCACCGGATCGACGAGCAGCGCCTGAAGCGCGAGCTCCCGTGAGCCTGAGAGCGCAGCCTCCACTGAAAGCTCGATCGTCGCCACCTGATTGCCGAGGAGGCCGGCGAATCCTGTCGGCATCCGCCCGAGCTTCGCTCCGTGCACGCCCTGTGCGTCCACCGTCGCAGGGACCTCCACCACCATGTCGGACGGCAGGTTGTCGATCAGGCCGTTGTTCACCATATTCACCGCCATCTCATCCTGGCCGGAGTCCGACACGATGCCCTCGATGATCGGGATATCCCGCCAGTACTCGATCTCCATGGTGCCGTTGATGCGCGACTCGGGCACCTGCTCGAGGCACCAGGAACGGTAGAATGTATAGAAGTCGAGAATGCCCTTGTGGTCGACCGCTGAGTGCGCCCACTGCACATACTCGCCGAGGTGGCTATCGGTGGTGATGGGGAAAAGGCCGAACTTCTCGAGAATCACCTTGAAGAGCTCCCGCTCGGGCCAGACGTGTCGGCGTCCTGGCTCCCGCCCTCCCTTCGAGCCTGAGCCTCTTGCCTCCTCGAGCAGCTCCTTGGTGGCTCCCAGGTTCTCGTACGAGCCTTCAGGCAGCGATTCAAAGTAGGCGCCGGCCCGGTCGCGGATGTCCGGATAGGCGTCCCGGCCGCTATCGCGGTACCGCGCCTGGAGGAGGACGCTGAAGTGGTTCAGGCCGCCCGCCTTGATCTCGAGGTTGCTCCACGGCGTGTCGAGGATCTTCGGCAGATGCTCCGCGAGCGAGACCACCTCGTGGCAGAGGCCGAGGACCTTGAGCCGGGGATGCCTTCGGCTGATTGCCACGGTTATGCGAGTCATCGGGTTGCTCAGGTTGAACACCCACGCTTCCGGGCAGATGCGCTCAATGTCAGCGCAGATATCCATGATCGGCGGAATGATGCGGAGCGAGTGGAAGAGCCCGCCGGGTCCGCCGTTCTCGCCGTACACCTGGTGGATGCCGTACTGCTGGGGAATATGCCAGTCCTGCTCCCAGAGGCGGTATCGATCGCCCACCTCGATTGCTATGATGCAGAAATCCGCGCCCTTCAGAGCCTCTTCCCGCGAGGTGGTAGCAACGAGAGTAAATGGTAGGTTCCGCTCGGAGATTCGGCGGCGCACAACGCGCTCGACCTTCTCAAGGGCGCGACTGTCGATATCGTGCAGCACGATGGTGCTTCCCGCAAGCGGCCTGCTGTTCAGAATGTTTCCCACCGAACCCAGGCCGAACATCATGCTTCCTGCGCCAATAAGAACGATTCGACATACCATGTTCAGGTTACTCCACGCGGGAAAGTGCCGCCATTCCTGATGTGAAACGGCTCGAATGTTATATGAAAACCATAGACAGGATAACCGAAACAATCAATACATTCGTATGATAGGTCCGGCATTCCTCCGGACATCAGAATCCGGTCGCAGATCCCGCACGCAGGGCGAATCGTACCGACGAACCTTCGACAAACGCACGATTCGACAGCGGCTGTTCCCGCTGAAGCGACGAAATTTGTTGACAGATAGACCAATGGGTATATGATGGTCTTTAGTTGCAAATGAAACTTCTAGAGTTTCATTTGCAACTCGGAGTCAATGGAGGTACGATATGACGAAGATGAAGAGGGCTTTGGCCGTCGGCATCATGTTGCTTGTGTCGGTCGCGTTTGGCGCGTTCGCCAGCGGGACGAGCGAATCGACATCGAGCAGTCAAGGGAGCGCAGCAGGTATGGTGAAGGCTGCGTTCATCGTTTCGAACATGGCCAACGAATCGCAGGCGTTTTCGGCGAAGCAGTTTCTGAAGTTTGGCGCGCAGTATGGCTTCGACATGTACACCTTCGACGCCAAGGGCGACACCCAGGCCGAGTCACAGATCGTTACGAACTGTATCGCCCAGAAGTTCAAGGTCATTTTTCTCAACCCGAACGATATCAACGCGATCGTTCCAAGCCTGATCAAGGCGAAGCAGGCGGGCCTGATCGTAGGTATGTTCTCCTCCGACCTCGCACCGGCAAACCAGCAGTACCGCGACTTCTACGCGGGTGTCAACGACACCATGGCCGGCCAGCAGGCGGCCCAGGCATTCATCAAGCATTTCCCGAACGGCGCGAAGATCGTTGAGATCGGCGGCCAGGCGGGCCACGACGCGCAGATCAAGCGTCATGACGGCTTCAACGGCGACAAGGGGATCAAGGGCAGCAATATCCAGGTCCTCGATTACCAGGCGTGCCAGCAGTGGTCGACCGACCAGGCTCAGACCATCATGGAGAACGACATCGTCAAGTACGGCAAGGAGATCCAGGGTGTATTCGTCCACTGGGACAACGGTGCAACCGGTGTCATCCAGGCAGCGAAAGCGGCCGGTCTGACGGGCCTCTATATTGTAGGCGTGGACGGCAACCGTGCCGGTTACTACCAGGTAAAGAGCGGTGATCAGGCTGTCAGCATTGCGCAGGATTTCGTGGTCATGACAAAGAAAGACCTGGAGCTTGCAAAGGCCGTCGTGGCAGGACAGAAGGTCGATCCGATCAACTACGTGCCCCTCACTGTAGTTGACAAGGAAACGATCGCCTCGTTCGATCCTCCCGAGTGGTAGAAGAATCTTAGCGTAGAGGGTCTGTTCCGCTTTCGGGCGGGGCAGACCTTGGTCTCGAAACTCAGCCGAGGATTGGTTCATGGAAACTGGCAGCGCGGAAGTCATACTATCAATCAGGGGGGTGAGTAAGACCTTTCCTGGTGTGAAGGCCCTGGACAACGTTTCGATCGACGTTGCACGGGGAATGGTCCACGGCATCGTGGGAGAAAACGGGGCCGGCAAATCGACGCTAATGAAGATCCTGTCCGGAGTTTACCAGAAGGACAGTGGCACGGTCGTGTTCGATGGCAAGCAGATCGAGCACATCACTCCGCATCAGTCGATGCTGAGCGGATTGGCGATCATCTACCAGGAGCTCAATCTGGTCAACACCATGAGTGTGGGAGAGAATGTCTTTCTTGGCCGATTCAAGGAGATGAAGGGCATGCGTGGCACCCATGCGGCCGCGCGGAAACTCCTTGAAAGCATCGGCAGCAAGGTAAGCACAACCCGACTGGTGTCAGAATTGAGCATGTCCGAAAAGCAGATGGTCGAAATCGCCAAGGCGCTCTCTTTCAAGTCGAAACTCATCATCATGGATGAGCCGTCAAGCAGCCTCACTGCCGAGGAGATGGTTGAGCTGGTCAAGATCATCAGGCAATTGAAGGGGCAGGGGATCTCGATCATCTACATCAGCCACAAGCTGGACGAGATTTTCGAATTCTGCGATATCGTCAGCGTCATGCGCGACGGCCGTGTCATCGATACTCAGCCGAAGAGCGAGTTCTCTCGGAGCGAGCTCATCACGAAGATGGTTGGTCGTACTATCGAAAACGAGTACCCGCCTCGGCCACAGGCTGTCGGGGAGGTGCTGATGGAGGTCCGTTCGATCAACACACAGAAGCTGCACGATGTCTCCTTCACTCTTCGCAAAGGAGAGATCCTTGGTTTCGTTGGACTGGTCGGATCCGGCCGGACCGAGATCGTTCGCGCGCTATTCGGCGCGGACCGGGTCAAAGGACATCAGGTTCTGATCAGCGGCAAACCTATCAACATTCGAAATCCGAAGGGAGCCAAGGACGCGGGACTCGGCTTCATCCCGGAGGACCGGAAGCTCGAGGGGCTGGTACTACCTTTTTCGGTGGAGTCGAATATCTCAATGGCCAGCATCGACCGGTTCAGCAAGTTCGGGTTCATCCGAAAATCCCTCGAGAGGGGCATCGGGGCACGGCAGGTTGCGTCTCTGGACATCAGGACGCCCTCTACCAGGGTGCCCGTAGGGAATCTTTCCGGAGGTAATCAGCAGAAATGCATCGTCGGTCGGTGGCTCGAAATTTCGCCCAGAATCTTCATCATGGACGAGCCGACCAGGGGTATCGATGTTGGGGCCAAATTCGAGATCTATACCCTGATGAAGAAGATCGCCGAGGAGGGCGGGTCGATCATTCTCATCTCATCGGAGCTTCCCGAAGTGCTCAACATGAGCAATCGGGTCCTGACGATATTCGAGGGCCGGATTACCGGTGAGTTCGATCCCCAGTCGACTCCCACAGACACGATCATGAGTGCCGCCCTGGGACTTGCGCCCGGCCTTGCGGGAGGGGCCGCATGAACGCTCAAGTGATCAACCGTGCGATGAGAGGTACGGGTTCCGTCCTGCGGGAATATCTGGTGCTGGTGATGATTGGGGTTCTTGCAGCTGTTACCGGGATTGTCGAACCAAAGTTCGTTTCGGGTGCAAATCTTGTCAACATCATGCGCCAGTTCGGACCACTCATCATGGTCTCTCTCGGCATGACCTTCGTGATCCTCGGCAATTTCATCGATCTGTCGGTGGCCGGGACTATCAACCTGGTGGCGGTCGTCACGATCTCCCTCATCCAGCCGTTCGGTCAGATTCCGGCCCTTCTCATGGGACTTACGCTCGGTGCGGTATGTGGCGCGCTGAACAGCGTCGTCATTCTTACTTCGGGTGCCCTCACCCAGGCTGAGGCGCTGTTCCTGACCTTCGGCATGAGTACCGTCTATTCGGCAATCGCTCTTCTCTATAGCGGCGGTACAACCATGCATTTCTGGGACATTACAAAGAGCAAGTCGGTGTTCGAGGCAATCGGTTCGGGCAGTGTCGGTCCGCTATCGGTCTCATTTGTGATCTTCCTTGTGCTGCTCGCGGCGCTCTGGATCTTCCAGTCGCAGACGAAGGAGGGTCGGGCGATCAGGCTTACCGGCGGAAACAAGACTGCGGCCCGCCTTGCGGGAGTGCGAATCAAGCGGTCGATCGTCGTGATCTACACGATCGGTGGTTTCATGGCCGGTGTAGGCGCTATTGTCCTCTTTTCGCGCATCACCACTGCCGCGCCGGTTATCGGGGCCGGTTATGAAACCAACGCGATTCTTTCGGTCGTCGTGGGAGGGACGACACTGAAGGGTGGCAAGGGCAGCGTGCTCCGCACGGTAATGGGTGTCCTCCTCATCATCCTCATGTCCAACTGCCTGGATCTTCTGGGCGTCTCGACATACCTGCAGGTTGCAGTCAAAGGTGCGATCCTGGTCTTTGCAATCTGGCTCGACAACCGCAAGCAAGTGTAGGAGATGCTTGAGATGAACACGTTAGGAATCGGGGCTTCGCTATATAGACTCGTGACGAAACAGAAGGCATTCATCGCCATTCTGGTAATGCTCGTCATCATGCTGTTTTCCGGCACGGAGTTCTACACCGCCTACAACCTGCTGGATATGCTCAATTCGACCTCCATCCTCCTGATCCTCTCTTTCGGAGTCACTCTGACCATCATCTCCGGCGGATGTGATCTTTCAATCGGGGGGATCCTGGTTGTTTCGGGAATACTGGCGATCAAGTTCATGGATTACATGGCTCTGTTTCCGGCCATCCTGCTCGCGGTGCTTTTCGGTGCCGTGGTCGGAGCGATCAATGGTTTCCTGGTCGTTCACCAGAAGACCGAGCCATTCATCATCACCCTCGGCACGGGATTCCTCTTAACCGGAGTCGCCCAGCAGCTTACCAACGCGCATCCGATCCCCGCAAAAAACCCGGCCTTTATGTTGCTCGGCAACGGGGCTGTCCAGGGAGTGCCGAATCTCGTCATCATTACGGTGGTTCTCTTCGCGCTGTTCTTCTGGCTGATGCGCTACACCCAGTTCGGACGCAATCTCTACGCCATCGGCGGAGACTATGAGGTTGCCCTCTACTCGGGAATCAATGTCATTCGCACCAAATTTCTCGCCTTCGTGATCTCCGGGGCCGCGGCCGGATTAGCAGGTGTCCTGCTATCGGCGAAACTCAACACCGGTTCGTCGATCTACGGGGAATTGACCGCCCTCGTGGTCAACTGCGGCGTTGTGGTGGGCGGTACATCGTTCGCGGGCGGCATTGGTGGCATCCCCCAGTCGGCCCTGGGACTTCTGGTCTTCGGCATGCTGGACAATGTGATGAATATGCTGACGATTACCTCCTACATCCAGGTACTGCTGAAGGGAGCCGTCATCGTCGCCATCATTTGGCTTGATTGCTTCGGCCAGAAGCGCCGGCGCGAGACGGTGTAGCAGGACGCCGGCTGGCGTGTGGTAACCTCGCCGTCTTCCGGCGAGGATGGAGAAACCAATGAATAACACCGTGCTCGGGGAAATCGGCCGGCTTTCGAGCACGCCGAGAATCGGCATGCTGAAACAGCGGATGATCGATGAGCCGCGTTTTCTTTCTATCGAGCAGGCCGCGATTGTTACCGAATACTACAAGGCCAATCCCCACAAGCCGCGCAATATCCAGCGCGCCGCCTCCTTCGCAGAGACCCTGCGCAGAATAGAAATACGGATCGATCCGCTTGAGCTGATAGTCGGGAACCGCACCGCCGGCGTCCGCGCCGGCGTTGTATCGCCTGAGGCGGGCATCTCCTGGGTCGACGACGAGATTGAACGTCTGAGCGAACGTCCTCAGGATAAGTTCGAAGTGCGCCCCGAAGATATCGAAACGTTCCGCCGTGATATTCTGCCCTTCTGGAAAGGGAAGTCGCTTGAGGACAGGGTCCGGGCGGTGCTTGGCGACGAGATCTCCGCGATCGGCAAGGTCGCCAAGATCAACCAGACGGACCATTCGCAGGGCCACATCTGCCCGAACACCAGGGATTGGCTAACCAGGGGGCCACGCGCCATTCGGGACGAAATCATCGACAGGGAGAAAAGTGCGGCACCTTCTCTGCGTGGGTTCTACCGCGGCATGGTGATTGCGCTGCAGGGCGCCCTCGACTTCATAGGGCGATACGCCGATCTTGCAGCCAGAATGGAAGAGGAGGTGACCGACGGGGAAAGCAGAGCCAATCTTGCCGAGATTGCCCGGGTTTGCCGGAAGCTCACAATCCAGCCTCCATCGACGTTTCGTGAAGCCGTACAATCAGTCTGGTTCCTCTTCGTGCTACTGCACGCAGAGTCCAATGCTTCATCCTTCTCGCCCGGGCGTGCCGATCAGTACCTGTATCGGTACTACCAGAGCGATCTCGAAAAGGGCGTTCTCGGCCGGGCGGGTGCACTGGAAATCATCGAAACTCTCTGGCTCAAATTCAACCAGATCGTATACCTCAGGAACTCGAGCAGTGCGAAGTATTTCGCAGGTTTCCCGATCGGCTTCAATGTCGCCATTGGCGGCCTGGACGGGCAGGGCGAGGACGCGGCGAACGAGCTCTCCTACCTTTTCCTCAAGGCGCAGGCAGACATCGGGCTCCCTCAGCCCAACCTGTCGGCCCGTCTTTCGGAGAAGTCTTCCGAGAGCTTTGTCCGCGAGTGCGCGAGGGTTATCGGCCTCGGGTCGGGCATGCCGCAGCTGTTCAACGACGAAAGCGTGATTCCCGCTCTCATGGCGCGCGGCATATCCCGGGAGGATGCCCTCAACTATGCGATCGTCGGTTGCGTTGAGCTAACGACCCACGGCAACGCCCTCGGCTGGAGCGACGCGGCCATGTTCAATATGGTTAAGGCACTGGAGCTGACCATCAACAATGGCGTCTGTCTCCTGAGCGGCAAGAGAATCGGGCTGGATCTCGGCTCGCTCACCGACTTCGAGAGCTTCGAGACACTTGAGGTCGCATTCCGGAAGCAGATGGACCATTTCATAGAGCGGATGATAAAGGCGTGCGACAGGGTCGACAGGCTGCACGCGGAGGTGCTTCCTTCCCCCTTCCTCTCCTCGGTCATCGACGGTTGCGTGGAAAAGGGGCAGGACGTGACCGCGGGCGGAGCGCGCTACAATCTCTCCGGCATACAAGCGATACAACCGGCCAATATCGCCGATTGCCTCGCCGCCATCAAGCAGTGCGTCTACGTTGACCGGAGCGTGAAGGCGGAAGAAGCGCTCGCAGCGATCCGGAGCGACTTCGCAGACAACGAGAGACTTCGCCAGTTTCTTATCAACAAGGTTCCGAAGTACGGAAACGACGTGGACTGGGTGGACGAGATCGCTGCAAAATGGGTCGACTATTTCGCCGGAAGAATGACCGAATACACAAACGCACGCGGCGGTTCCTACCACTCCGGCCTCTACACCGTATCCGCTCACGTTCCCATGGGGCAGAACGTTGGAGCGTCACTGGACGGCAGAAAGGCGAAAGATCCACTTGCGGACGGCGGAATGTCCGCGATGTACGGCAGGGACCGGACCGGCCCCACGGCGTTGCTCCGCTCTGTGTCAAAGATAAGCTCGGAGGCCGGCAGCAACGGCACCCTGCTCAATATGAAATTCCTCCCGGAGTTCTTCAGGACCGAGGAGGGCGTCGCGAAATTTGCCGACTTCCTCCGGACGTTCGTCAGGCTTCGCATAAACCATGTCCAGTTCAACGTCATCCGGAAGGAGGACCTCCTGGCGGCAAAATCGCATCCGGAGGAGTGGCGAAGTCTGACGGTCCGGGTAGCCGGCTACACCGCATACTTCGCCGAGCTTGCAAACGACCTGCAGGATGAGATTATCGCACGCACAAGCTATGGAGATGTCTGATGGACGGCTCCATCATAGACATCAAGCGTTTCACGCTCCATGACGGGCAGGGTATCCGCTCGACCCTCTTCCTGAAGGGCTGCGGACTCCGCTGTGCCTGGTGTCAGAATCCGGAGGGATTGCAGGCCGCCATCAATCTCTGGTACCTCGAAAGCCAGTGTATCCGGTGTGGCGTCTGCGTCGAAAGCTGTCCGAACGAAGCTCTGCAAATGGCCGCCGAAGAGCATCCATTCATTCGGATCAACCGGCAGCGGTGTACGAAGTGCGGTACCTGCGTTACCGCATGCCCGACTACGGCGCTCTCCTTCGATGGGAAGGTGATATCCGCAGCGGCCGCCACCGAGACGCTTCTGCGCGACATCGAGTTCTATCGCCAGTCCGGCGGGGGCGTCACCATCTCCGGCGGTGATCCGCTGACTCAGCCCGATTTCACTGTCGAGGTACTCAGTCGCTGCAAGGAGGCGGGGGTACACACCGCAATCGAGACCTGTCTTTTCGGGGAATACGAGGCGTTGGAGCGGTTCATCCCGGTCACCGACCTGTTTATCGTAGACCTGAAGCTCGCGGACAGCACCATGCACCTGCAGTACACCCATCGATCCAACGAGGTCATCAAGCGCAACTACACTGCCGTGGCACGGCGGGGCGTCGAGCTTCTCACCCGGATTCCGATGATACCGGGGATAACGGCGAAGGAGTCGAATGTTGCCGCACTGGCGCGGTTCATACGTGAGGTGAATCCCGGCGGAAGGGTCGAGCTCATCAACTTCAACCCGCTCGCAAGGAACAAGTACGAACTGATGAACAGGAGCACAGAGTTTTTCGACGGGATGGCGCCGCTGGGTGCAGGGGAGTTGGACGCGCTCGGAAGGATCCTCGAGTCCGAAGGGCTTTCGGTAGTCAGGGAACACGCCCGCGCAGGCGGCGGGAGGTGAGGTTGTGATACAGGAACTGATTACTGCGGCGGGATCGGGTCAGAGCATCTATATCACCGACCTCCACGCCCGATTCGGACGCCTTGCAGCCGAAGACAGCGACCGCCTGGTCTTCGTCGTCGAGCTGCTCGACGGAGGTGCAACCCCCGGGATGGAAGCGAGGCGTTACGACCTGAAAGTGCCCAGACTCGACAGTCTGGACACCGGGGAACGCAACTTCGTCGAGAGCTATATCCATGCAGAGATCTACAATATCCTGTCGGCGCTCGGCGGAAGGACCATGACCATCTACTTCGATCCCGGACGGCCCGAGGTGGCAGAAACCGTCGGGAGGCTTCCCGATCTGTTCGGGCTCGGTCTGAAACGCTCCGCACGGGTCGGGTACGGTCGGGCGGTCAATGTTATCGACCGCATGATCGGGGCGATGGTTCCGGAGGGCTCCCCATTTTCCTTCAAGTTCGACAACATCGCGCAGGCTCCGTTCCCGCAGCGGCCGTTCGAGCCCGACGTGGATGTCGTCAGCTTTTTCAGAGGACGGACGGAACATCTGCGCGGCAAGGCACTGCTCGGCATGGACGTGGGCGGCACGGATATCAAAGCCGTCCTCGTCGTCGATGGTCGCGTCGTCGACTATAAGGAATATGACTGGTTTCCTGCCGGCTTCCTTCGGTCGCGTCAGCTCGTCGATCCCATCTGCCTGATCGTCAGGCTGATGCGGGCCCGATGGTGGCTTGAACTGCTGCCCGACCGGACGGCCGAGGAGACAGCGCACCGACAGGAACTGGCCGGCTTCATGGCGAAAGCGCTGGATGTACACGCAGGTGAAGAAGAAATGCTGTCGCTGCTCTCCCGCCTCGAAACCGAAGGGCTGGACGATCAGTTTCGCTTCGACGGAATCGGCCTCTGTTTTCCGGATGTTGTTGTCAGAAACAAGATCGTCGGCGG
>Ga0307376_10004503_pt1 | contig 12755 bp, 16 predicted proteins | sample TR2MG_FD_202536 | JGI IMG/M metagenome (GOLD analysis project Ga0307376, IMG submission 202536) | Soil microbial communities from Risofladan, Vaasa, Finland - TR-2 | ecosystem: Environmental > Terrestrial > Soil > Coastal area > Acid sulfate soil | place: Finland: Risofladan, Vaasa | collected... | reverse complement strand
AAGAAGTTGTTTCTCATATAATAAAGTAGCGACAACAAAAGAGAGAATAACATTGGCCGAACAATCAATTTCAGTTAAAAAAGATTCTGCAAAACTGATTCAAGACAAAATAGACTTAATCAATAACTCGAAAGATATTGTTGAGCATAACGATAAAGTGGAGAGTCAGACAAAAATCCTTAAAAGTAAAAAATCTCTAATTGAGAATGACAAAGAAAAGATTAAAGCGCTTAATGATAAGATAGCCAAATTTGAAGCTAACAAGGATAAAATCAAAAATAACGAGAAGACTCAAGACAAAATTGATTCTAAAGTTGAATTGAACAAGACCTACAAATTAGCTATATTCAATTTAGACAAGAGTATTAATAAAGCTTTTGGAGAAGTTAAGGTGTTGGAGAATAATAAAGAAAACTTCGGAGATAAACTTAAGGACATTAAAAACTCTGAGAAGTTATTTAAGAAATACTCCATCTACCTTCAAGCGGTTCACAGAGATGGGATACCAGCTTCTATAATTAGAAAAAAGTTGCCAATTATTAATGGTAAGATTAACTCTATTCTACAAGAGGTCGTAGACTTCAAAATAGAGCTTGAGATTCTTGCTAACGGAGATATTGTGGAAACTTTCTTCTTTAGTGAAGATAAGTGTGATTCTCTTCCTCTTGCTTCTGCGTCTGGAAGTCAAAAGTTTATTGCGTCAATTGTAATAACTGAAGCTTTGAGGCATATGAGCAGGCTTACAAAGCCGTCTGTCAGAATCATTGACGAAGGGTTTGGAACGCTTGATGACGAGCTTACAATCGGAATTGTTAATATTTTGAATTATTTACGTAATAAGTACAAAAATGTACTGATTATTACTCATAGAAACGAGATTAAGGATTTTGCGGATAGCATAATTGAAGTTGTTAAAATACCAGGCAACTTGAGTCAAGAAGTCCTTGACAACAATCCTAAAGCTGGAGTTTCTGAAGTTACTATAACATAATGGCAAAAGAAGAGAATAAACCTGAAGAAAGAGAAAAGTCTATTGACGAACTTGCACGGGAAGCTATGGAGGCTATTAGGAAGTCTGAGATGAACGAAAAAAGGAAATCAGAAGACGAGGCTAAGAAATCATTAGAACTCAAAGAGGAGGCTTTAAAGAACGAAATCAAGCAGAAGATTAAGCGCAAGCTTAGAAGGCTTGAGAAAGAAGAGGCTAAAAAGCCGAAAGTTGATGAGGTTGATACCAGTCACATGGTTCATTGGTCAAACCCAGATGGTAGAGGTATTAATTACATTGGAGAATACGAAGAAAATCCTTTGTTTAGAATTAGTCGTGGAATGAACTTGTTTCACATGAAAGTTACAAGCAAAGACGTTTTGTGTGAGGAGTGGAGAATAAATTCTCATACATCTATAAATCTCATCACCCTAAAAGAAAAAGCTGACAAGATACTAAAAGAATCTAACAAAACTAAAGAAAAGATTAAAGCCGAAGAAAAGATTAAGGCTGAAGAGGAGCTTAAGAAACAGAATCCTCCGAAGTAGTATCTTCTTTTGGAATATCTTGAGCTTTAGGTAACACGGAGAATCCTTTTGATTTAGCAAACTTTTCTAAAGCTATAATTCCAACGCTTGAACCAGGTACCGCCTGTAATCCAATTAAAGCAAGGGCTTTCACAATATCTACTGATTGGTCTTTTAAAAACTCAACTTCTTTTTCGCTAATATCAGAATCTGATAGGATTTTTAGAAAAATTTTTGCAGCCACTACAGTTTCTATAGTCTCTCTCTTAACGGCCTTGCCAGCGTTTTTAATTCCAGTCCACGCCTTGTCGATGTGGCCCCTGAGCCAACTCTTCGTCTCTTCGTCCTTAATTTCATCTAAGTTTTCAGCACCGAAGTGACTAAGTTCTTTATCAATAATTTCCTGCTTATCTATGTTTTCCATAAGCAATTATACGAAATTTATTTGAAAAAGTTTCTTACTTTCTTATTTTTCTCTTGAATTGGTTGGTCCTCATACCCCATTTGGTCAATATCTTTATTTAATTGACTTTGAGCTTTTTGTTGTTGCTGAGGTTCTGGTTGCTGAGGTTGAATTTCTGGCGTAGCAGTAAGTTCTTTCTCTTTGGATTGAGCAACAAGACTATCTTGATATGCTTTTGCAGCACTTGGGCTATATACAGCGTACTTTGAAGACATTGCTTTGTCGTTAGGATTGTATCCTGGGATGTCATCACTAAAGAATCTGTCTGTAAACCACATAGACCTCACATTTTCTCCTCTAAATAATCTCCAAGCATTGATTCCATCTCTTTCAGCTTCGACCTCTGCGCTTCTAACACCCGTCTCTCTGGCTGCTTTTTCTGATTGACCCGTAATGTGAAGCCCTCTTATTACCAAATTTCCATTTTTGTCAGTACCCATTGCAACTGGATGAATAATCCTTGATTTGGCTACTGGCATTCTTGTTTTATCATTGTTTGTCTGGAAGTTCATCCCAACCTCACGACCCTGAAGAATAGCCTGTTTCATCAACTCCCTATTAAAAGGAACTCTTTCGTTGCTCTTGGCCATAACTTTAGTTTTTTCTTCTGCAGAAATTTCTAAAATTAGAGTCTCAGAAAGTATTTCTCGAATTACCCCCCTTATATATGATTCAGTTAATTTTGACATTTTTCAATAAAATCTTCTAAATTTTTGATTTTTAGATGTTTTTTTCTTCTATTTAGTAAAACCCGCTATAAAAAAAATGAATAAAGATTCAAACTATACAGCGCTTAATACTAAATATGCTAATAAAATTCATATTAGCTTTAGTGAGTTCAATCTGTTTAACCAATGTGGACATAGGCATCTGGTTGAAAAGCATCTGAAGTTAACAGAGCAAGTGATGACTGTACATTTGTTTTTCGGTAACGCCATACATGCTGCGCTTGAAAAAACTTTAAAAGAAGCAGTTGGTCTAAAGAGGAGGGTTGATTTTTTTAAGAGAACTTTTACAAAAGACATGCTTGACCACATGAAGGATGAGCCAGGATTTCAGCAGGAACTTAAAGAGTTTTTGCAACAAGGAGAAGATTTGCTAAATGTTTTATCAGTTGAAGACATCTTTAAGAAATACAAAATAGTCTCAGTTGAAGAACCTTTGTTTGAGCATGTATACGGAGAGTTCTACTTCAAAGGGTTTATAGACCTTGTGGTTCAAGATAGAGACACTGGTAGGTACGTTATAATCGACTGGAAGACATCTGGGCAGAAATGGAACATTAAAAAGAAAATGACTGATGAAGCTTTTCTTGCTCAAATGAGATTTTACAAATACTTCTGGGCAAGAAAGAATGAAATCAATCTTGATGACATAGGTTGTGAGTATATTGTTCTGAATAGACTTAAGAACAAAAAGAAGCCTGAATCTGGAACTGGAGGAGTTCAGTACGTAGAAGTAGATTCAACCAAAGATGAAATTTACGAATCTCTTGAAAAACTGGCAGAAACAGTTGAGAGCATTCATATTAATAAAAAGTTTCCAAAAATAAAGCATACAGGAAACGAATTTCTGGGATGTATGTTTTGCAAATTCAAAGGCGGGAGACACCCTCTTTGTAATAATAACAAAAATCAAGACACACAATTACTGTCTGAAAACAAATAACAAATAGAAATAATGGGAAAACAAAAACTAATCGACAGCATTAAAAAAAATGCGCAAAGACAAATCGAAGCTGAAATTCAAGCATCGGTTGTAAAAGAAATGTATGGTACTTCTAAGAGGGCTATAAAAAAACTTAAGAAGCAAATTTTAAAAGAGCTTCAGCAAGACATGTTTGCAGGTGATTCTAAGAAGAAGAAAAGCAAAAAGTCAAAACCATCTGATGTAGAAGAAACTTACGTACACACTAACACGGTGGATGTAGAGGAATTTACCAAAGAGACATCTAAGAAAGAAGAGACCAAAAAAGAAGAGGCCAAAAAAGAAGAACTTCCAGGAAACCTTCCTTATGTGCCAGGTAGAATATTCGAATATAGAGGATTCAAGTTCGATGTTGATAGAATGAGTATGTTCGTAACTGGAAAAAACAAAGAAGACATTAATGTGTTTAAAGATAAGCTAAGAGCTCCTTTGGACAAAATCAACGATTTGTATGAAGGCAAAGATGCGCCAAAAGTTGATGCTAAAAAAGACAACCCTTCTCCTAACTTAATTAAAGGAACCCCTCCTGGAGTTGAAGATTTGATTAAAAAAATAAAGAGCGGTAGCAATAGAGATTTAATTAACAAACATGTTTCTAAGCCAGCCCCAGCAACTGGAAGCCCAATTAGTTCATTTACACAAGGGTTCAATTTAAGACCAGGAATTTCATTCCCTACAGCAGTTCCTGCAACAAAGAATTTTGTAAAGACAACTGCACCAAAATTAACTCCAGCAAGAAAGGAAGAGGTTGAATTTTTCGTTGGAAAACTTAAAGAAGGAATTGACAATCTTGGAAAGGGAGAAAAGAACATCAACTACAGAAAAAAGGTTCTTTCACAAAAGGCGAACATTAGCCCAAACAGCGAAATCTATGTATTCACATATGAAAAGCTAATGAAGAACGCTGATGACTTCAGTCTTAGCTTCGAGTTAGACTTCGACATTTATACTTATGGTGCAAACGTTGTTAGATTCGACTTCAATATTGGAGGATTCAAATTTGATAACTCATTTGTTGAAGTTCTTGACATGGCCAAAGTTCTTGATGCTGTAGGAATGAATCTTTCTTCTTATATTGAAGAAATTGAAGAAATCAATAACAGTACTCCTAAACACAAAAAAGGAATTCTTGAGAGAGGGGCTGACAAGTTCACGCACCAGCCGTTAATCAAAGAAGAGGAGCCTAAAGTATTTGTAATTAGACCAAATACTAAAGTTGAAACTTTTATTGATGACACTAAAATTGTTAAAACACTTAACAACAATGAAATCTTCAAGATGAAAGACTTGAAAAGATATGAAGATTTCTCTGAAATAAAAGGAATTGGGGAAAAGAGTGCTAAAAAGATTACTGATAGCATCAATGATTATTTACTACTAAAACAACAATAATATGGCGTACTACACGAAACGAGATGTGCTTAATTATGTAAGTGAGAATCTAAAAGAAATCGAAGCCAAGGGATTGAGAATGCTTAATCCTGAAGCTGAGGTTATAAAAAGGATAAACGATGAAGAAGACATGGTTGGATTCTTTTGGATTGACTTCAAAGAGGGAGAGACTGATGGTGAAAAGATTAAGATGGAAGGGAAGTCTTGGTACAAGATAGACACAGACATCTATACTGACGACAGATTTGCGATTGACCTATATCAAGCTATGATTAATGAGATAACTGTTTCTGATGTCATAAGAAAGAGAAGACAAGATATGGAGATTGCTAAGCATGGTCTTATAGATGCACAGAATTTAGAAGAAAAAGTTAAAGAAAATATTAAGCAAGATGGAATTGAATGAATTAGAAAAGTTGAGAGACTACAATGAACTCGATTTGTTACACAAAATAATCGAAGTAGCTGAGAAAAGCAAAAAGAGAGTGGAGCAAAACCTTAGAGGAAATAAAACTGCTGGAGTGGACGTAAGACACGCCATGCAAGATGTGCGTCTCTTAGCTGAGATAGTTCGTGAAAACGTTCAAATGAAAAAAGGCACAAAACAAACCGCTGTCGGTGAATACAAAGGTGAAGTTATTTCTTTGACAAAATTAGAGAAAGCTATTGTTGACAAAAAAGAGAGCATCCGAAAAGAAGAAGTCTATATTAAGAGGGCTGAAAACTTAAGGAAAAAGAAGAGAAAAGAGAAGATTCAATAAGGCGAGTTTTGACTTGATTAACTCATTCAAAATTCTTACATTTAGTAATGGCAAAAAAGAAAGAAATAACCCCAGTCAGAATTAGAAAGCTGAGAACAAATTATGAACTTAGGTATGATTACCTCAAGGTTCTTACCACGTACATCAAAACGCTTCCTAAAGAACATAGAGAGATTAGGGTTGATAATGTTTTGGATGTTAATGGCGGCACCAGAGATGAGTGGGTGAGAATCATTAGAGAAGTGCAAATGGGGAATATTATTTCTTTTTTGGTGGATAACTCTATTCCATTTACATTTGAGAACCTTACTGAAGGTGAGTTGAATCATCTTAGGAAAGAATATGTTGATAGGCAGACAAGGATTTCCGATGCACTTCGCCTAAAAGAAGCGTCTCTTGTTTTTAATGACGAGGACTTCAATCACATGAAGATTCCTCCATATGACTATCAAAAACAAGCTGTAAAGTTTTTTGAGGTAAATAATGGTAAAGCAATTTTAGGTGACCAACCTGGAGTTGGTAAAACATTGCCACCAATAACATATGCATCAAAGCATAAGTTAAAAACTTTGGTTATTTGCCCAGCATCCCTTAAGTTAAACTGGAGGAAAGAGGTTTTAAATTTTAGCAATGAAAAAGCTCATGTGTATAAATACAAACCAACAAAGAGTAGTCTTAATGTTAATCATGGAAAAGATGAAAGTCTATTCCACATTATAAACTATGAATCAATTCAAAGTTATATTAAACTGGAGTATGTTCACAAGTGTCAGGGCAACGTCATTGTTCCTGGAAAAGGAACACAAAAGTGTGGTTGTGAAATAACCGACCTTACAAAGAAACACAAGAAGTGTGAAGATTGCAAAAACTCTAACTCATTCAAGACGAGAATAAAAGGAGTTGTCTTCATTCAAGATAAAGACGGTTCTATTCTTGACCCAGATGATTATGACATGGTTGTAATTGATGAGTTTCACAGAATAAAGTCTGTCAAGACGGATTGGACCCAAATCATAAAGAGGGCGTTTAGAGATACTGTCGATAAGAAGATTCTTATATCTGGAACAGCGATTAAATCAAGACCTATGGAGTTTTTCTCTGGGCTTAATTTTATGGACCCAGAAATGTGGAACTCCTCTCATGATTTTGGAGTAAGATACTGCGCAGCCTATGAAGGTAATTTTGGATGGGACTACAGCGGTGCATCCAATCTCGAAGAGCTATTTACCAGAATTTCTCCATACTTCCTCAGAAGGCTTAAAAAAGACGTTCTTTCTCAATTGCCTCCTAAGACATATACTGAGATTGAAATAGAACTTACGCCAACCCAAAGGAAAGAATATAATAAGCTCGTCAAGGAAATGAAGCTTGTTGTAAACGCTGATGGCACAGAGGAAGAGAAAGAAGAAGGTTTTCTTGAGAAAATTCACAAGTTAAAACAATTCACTGGAATGGTTAAGCTTGAGAAGATGATTCAAGATGGCGTGGTTACAGACATTACAAGTAATGATGAAAAACTTGTTGTAATGTCAGATTATCAAATCTTGGCAGAAACGCTCTACAAAGAATATAAGCACTCAGCGGTACTTCACACTGGAAGCATGAGCATGGAAGACAAGCAGGATTCTGTGGATAAATTCCAAGAGAACAAGAAGATTAATCTGTTTGCAGGCATGATTGGAGCGTCTGGTGTAGGAATTACTCTTACAGAAGCTTCTAAACTTATATTTATTGGATTCGCATGGACTCCTGGAGATATGGAGCAAGCAGAAGATAGAATTCACAGAGCCACAACTGAACATGACAACATTCAAATTATCCAATACATCTGCGTAGACACTATTGATGAAGACATTAATGAGCTATTGAAAGAGAAGTCTCAAGTAGTAAGCAAAGTTCTTGACAATAAAGACTACAGCAAGAGTGTTAGTGTGGCTGACCAGAGCATAATCAAAAGTTTGATTAATAGATTGAAATAAGTCTAACAGTTTTCCTTTTTTTGACATATTTATTGTAAACAACCGTTAATAACAAATTATTGTCATGGCAAAAAAAGAAATAAACCTTGAGCAGTTCAGAGCTATCATCAAAGAAGAAGCAATGAAACTTAACAGGAGAGCGTTGCTCGAAAACGAAAAAAACTCACTTCAAGCAGAACTCAAAGAATTGCTTGGTGAATCTTATGAAGAGCAAGAGCTTGAAATGAACACAGGCGACACCATGGACGAAGCAGCTATGGAAGAGCTTTTCGGAGGAGCTAAGAGAAAAAAGGAAAACATGAGAAATGAATTCCTTAGGTATGCTAAAATTTGGAAAGCAAAAGGAGTTGTTAGAGGAATAAATCAAGAGATGCTTGACGAACTTATGGCTCAAGCTGAAGCTGATGGTTTCGAAGGTAAGCCTGGATTCGACAAAGAAACTCAACTTATGTCCTACAGACCATCAAGCGAAATTAACTGGAGAGGCGGAATTCAGGGCCATACATTTGGAGCTGGAGCGTAATTTTTAAATCAATCATTAAAAAACATAATCATGTCAAACAAAAAAGAATTAACAATGTCAGAGTTTAGAGCTATCATCAAAGAAGAAGCTGTTAAACTTAAAAAGAGAATGGTACTTGAAGCTGAGAAAAAAGCTCTTGAGTCAGAACTTGCAACTATCAGCGAATCTTACGTTGGAGAAGGAGAAATGGAAGAAGGAAGAATCGGAGATTTCTTAGGAACAAGTTCAAAATCTAAAATGGAAAAACTTAGAAACGACTTCCTTACTAAAGCAAAAATCTGGAAATTGAAAGGAGCTATTAGAGGATTGAATCAAGAAATGCTTGACGACCTTATGGCTCAAGCAGAAGCTGATGGTTTTGAAGGAGTACCTGGTATTGACAAAGAAACTCAACTTATGACTTATAGACCAGCAAGTGAAGTAAACTGGAAAGGTCTTGGCCTTAACAAAAGTGGTTCATTCGGTGGAACTGGAGCAGGAGAGTAACAAAAACAACTTATAAAAAAAGGGGTCTCAATAATTTGAGACCCCTTTTTTGTTTTAGGATGAATCCTATAATTCGTTTTCTTCGTAAAAAGACTCAAGCATTGTTCTGCTTGTCTTCTCCATTTTAAGGTTGTTGTGACTTCTGTTTGCTTTAATAGCGAATGCTAAAGATGTTACTGCGGGAACAATTGCTACATATACAGATAGAATAGGGTTTGCGTAAAGGAATGCAGCAACTACTGCAAAAAATAATAAGCTAACTACTGCGAATTCAACACTTTTCTTTTCTGCTTGAATTTTTTCGTTACTTTCATTTCTTTGAAATTCTTTGATTTCATAGTTAGACATTTTGTCAATTTGACTCTGAGTTAATCCGCTTAATTCTACTGTGTCAAGAATATCATTTTCAATCTTATTCATAATTTCTATTTTTTTATTGGTTCTATCTTCTTATACGAATTAAAAAATAAAATGTTCTATTTTTCTTATAAATAGTAGATAATTCTAAGTTTAGAAACCAATTTTATTGCCTATTTATAAGAAAAATATTATGATAACATTAGGAGATAAAGGGAAAGAGGTGTCACAACTTCAAAAATATCTCTCAATGCTTGGGTATGATTTGGTTATTGATGGCGTGTTTGGAAACAAGACATTAAGGTCATTAAAAGCCTTTCAAAAAAAGTATGGACTCTTAGTTGACGGGATTGCTGGAGAACAAACTTTTTCTGCATTGAAAGCTGCTCAGAAAAGAACAGCTAAAGAAGATAAGGAAAACAACTTTAGAGGTAGAGAGTATGGAGAGCTTGATGTTGATGTAAATCACCACTTGGGTTCTGAACAATATATTAAACAAACATTTGATAAGGATAAGATTTTTATTCACTACACAGTTAGTGGTCCTGATGCAAAAAAAGTAATTAAATACTGGGACGGCAATTCGCCAAGAGTTGCTACTGCATTTGTAATGAGCGGTAGAGGTATTGAAGATGGTAAGATTTACGAAGCTTATAATCCAGATTACTGGAGCTACCATCTTGGAGTTAAAGGAAGCAAAGGAAAGCTTGACAAAAACTCTATAGGTATTGAAGTATGCGCATGGGGAAGGCTTGACAAGAAAGGGGATAAGTTTTATAATTACTATGGAGGCGAGGTTTCTGCAGAAGAAGTTTATACTCTTGATGAAGCATGGAGAGGTAGTGAGTATTACCATATGCCATCTGACAAGCAAATAGCTTCTCTTGAAAAGTTGTTGCTTTGGATTATTGGTGAATACAAAATACCAGTTCAAAATATAGACTTCAACAGAGGTTGGGCAGAATACAACGACACTCTTGTAAGAGATAAGGCTCCTGGTATATGGACACATACAAATGTTCGTACAGACAAGCAAGACATGTATCCAGACCACAGAATGCTTGAAGTGCTTAATAGGGTTAAAGAAAAAGTAAACGAATAACAATGACTGAAAAAGAAGTAAGAGATATTGTAAAAAGCGTTTTAAAAAGCGAAATGGCCAATGTGCCCAATAAAACTGAGGTTAAAAAAATAGCCAAGGAAGAAGCAAAGAATTTTATGACCGAAAAGGAAGTAAAAGAGATGATTAAGAAAACCATGCTTTCTTACCACAAATGGATGTGGGAGAAAAAAGGAATGTGGATGAGCCAAATTTAAAAGATATGAACAAAGACGAACTAATAGAAATGATTAGAGAGGAAATTCACTCTCTTGCGTTTGAAACTCTTAGAAGCAATGCTAAAGAGAAGAATGATAAGAAGAATAGAATCTTTAAACCAAAAGGTCTTTCTGAAGACGAAATAGAATACAGCATGTTCTATGGCGGAAATAAGCCAGACAAGAACGGTATACCACAACCAATCACTATAAGAGAAGGTTATGATAGCGGTATTCCTCAAATTAACTCTGCTGAAATATCTCAATTTGAAGACTCATTCGAAGAGATGCTTCAAGAAATTGATGGAGCCTCAGTTGTTTTTGACAAGCAATCAAATGGATACTCTCTTAAAATGTGGATTGGAGCAGAAGGTATAGAAGCTGGAGCCTCTGGTGTTATCGAAATGGGAAACAAAGGAAAGATTAAGTGGGCATACTCACTTAAGAATGGTCTTACTGTTTCTACAGAAGACTTATCTGTCGAACAAGGCAATAAGCGTTTGTTGGAGAAACTTTACAATAACTATGACGCTTGGCAAAAGGAGTGGAGAGAGAAATTAACCATCCAACCAGGTCAAGAAGAAGCTGAACCAGCACCAGAAATGGGGGCCGAACCAGCTGCTGCACCAGAAATGGGTGGAGCTGAAGAAATTCCTGCAGCGTAACTATTTAATTTAGAATAGCTATATATTATATTTCAATAAGGTTTATGCATACTATCAAGCAAATAATGGACAATCAAAAAAGTTACAGGAAGCAAATACTTCAGTGGCTAACAAAAGATTTGAGGGCATCCAAAAAAGAATTGCTTGATATTAAATGCGATGATGAATACATTCAATCCCAAGTGGACAAACTGAAGAGTAGATTCAAGAAGGCCTCGTATAAAAAAGAAATTGATAAATTGTTTTTTATTCACCCCAAGAGAAACGAAGAGTTCTACGCTTGGTGGGATGTGAGTGAAAGCGAAGTAGTTATTTTAAGTTATGGCAAAAAATAGAAAAGACACAACCCCGATATTAATAGACTTACATTACATGTATTCGATTAACAGATTTGAGGAATTTTATGGAGACTGGATAAGCTACTCTGAGATAGAGCAAGTTAGTTACATAGATTTTAAGGATATGGTTTTCGATATGATAGGTAGAGGTGTTAAATTTAGAAAATTCGGTAGAGAAAAAAGAGTTCTAACAATCAAGGCAGAGATGACCAAGAATGAATATGAATTATTTTTAAGAATATTTAATAAAGAAGAGGTTGATTCTGAGTCCACTAACGACTTAGATAAAAACCCAGAGGGAGAAACAAAATATTTAAGATTCAACTTCCTTCACGACTTTGAGGTATCAAACATTAGAGACCTAACCAGAGCTGAGAGTATCAAGTTCAAAAAGGTTATCGCAGAAGATGATTATGAAGATGAGGATGATGATGAGAATGAAAACGAAGAATTAAACGATTAAAATTATGTCAACAATAGAAGAAAAAAGAGCAAGAGCACAAAGAATGGGTATTCCAATGCCAGTCACTCAAATGAATGAGGGAGGAGTTGCATCGGTTCCAGTAACCGCATCAAATCAAGATAAGTATGCAAGACTTGCAGCGCTTAAGAGTGGTGCAAATAGACAAAAGGTTCAAAACCTTGTAAAGTCTTCAAGCGTTCAAGGGCAAGGTGGTTTTCAAGGCCTTCCAGAGCCTGTGATGAAAAAGAATCCAAATCACCCTGGAAATCAACTTAGCGACCCAAGCAAAGCAGTGCCAGTTCAACAAAACTTTGGAGGAGTTGCTCCAGTGAGTAGTGAATTTTCAGCTATTGAAGCTATGTATGGCGGAGGTAATGACACAGCAGCTTACTCACAACAACCAGTATTGGCTCCACAGAACAATGTTAACATGCAGAATTCACAACCAGAGCTATCAATACCAACTCAAGCAGTTGGTCCTGTATTTGACCCAGTGGCTATGTTGCAACAAAAGAGAATGCAAGAACAACACGCACCTCAACAACAGCAGCCGTCAGAGTATTTGCAATATGCAGTAAACCCACAAACACCTACAACTCCACAAGGGCAATTTGATTTTAATAACATGCAAAAGATGATGCAAGAAATTGCAAAACAAACCATCTCTGAAGTATTGAGTGAATTTACTGAAAAGAGTAAAAAAAACTTAACTTATGAAAATGTTAAGACAAAAGACGGTGTTAAGGTGATTAAAACCCAAGATGGAAAATATTACAAGTTAACTCCAGT
>Ga0307376_10004502_pt1 | contig 12755 bp, 11 predicted proteins | sample TR2MG_FD_202536 | JGI IMG/M metagenome (GOLD analysis project Ga0307376, IMG submission 202536) | Soil microbial communities from Risofladan, Vaasa, Finland - TR-2 | ecosystem: Environmental > Terrestrial > Soil > Coastal area > Acid sulfate soil | place: Finland: Risofladan, Vaasa | collected... | reverse complement strand
AACGGCAAGGAACCCGTCAGCGCGACTTACCCGGTGATCGGCGGCCAGCACGGGGAATACCTGCGGGTTCAGCTGTTCCACTTTCGCGGCGGCGAGCGCAGCAACAGTCCGGACGGCATGATGAGCCGGGCTGCAAAAAACCTGACCAATGCCGAGATCGGATCGTTGTCGGATTATCTTTCAGGTTTATAGCCTGGCAGGCTGGCCGAATCGTGCTTCGGTCGGGCCGGCTAATAAGGCGGCAACACGAATTCCTGTTCGCGGAACAGGCGCAAACAGATATCGACGACGTCAGGGTCGTAGGCAGATCCGCGGCCGCGCTCCAGTTCAGTCAACGCCTTGTCGATGCCCAGCCCGGGCCGGTAGGGTCGATGCGAGGCCATCGCCTCGACCACGTCGGCCACCGCCATGATGCGCGACTCCAGCAGAATCTCGCCGCCCTTCAGCCCGTTCGGGTAGCCGCTGCCGTCCAGGCGCTCGTGATGCTGTAGCGCGATGGTTGCAACCGGCCACGGAAATTCCACTTGCTTCAACACGTCAAAGCTTGCCTGTGCATGTCCCTGCACCAGCGCGTATTCGGTTGCGGTGAGCCGTCCGGGCTTGACCAGGATCTCTGCCGGGAGGCTGATCTTGCCGATATCGTGAAGGAAACCCGCGACCTTGATTCCTTCAATGCGCTGCTCGCCCAGGCCCATTTCGGTGGCGATGGCCACGGCGATCTCGGAGACCCGCCGTTCGTGACCGGCGGTATAGGGATCGCGCATTTCCGACAGACTGGTCGCCATTTGCACCGTGCTCAGGAACGTGGTCTTGAGTTGGGTGACGTAGTTCAGGATGCGTTCCTCGGCGCGTATTTTTTCCGAGATGTCCTGTATCAGTCCGATGATCGCGGGACGTCCATGATAGGTGGCAAGGTTCGCGTTCGCGCCTACCGTGACGGAAATGCCATCCTTGTGTATCACGGAAAAATCCAGTGCGATGCTGGCTTGCTCTTTTTCGAAGAGCTTGCGCATGACCTCTGCAACCTTGCTGCGATCGGCCTCGGTGACGAAAGATAACGGGTCCTGTTTGATCAGATCGTCTGCGGAATTCTGGCCAAGAATTTCGGCTGCACGCGGATTTGCATAGACGAGCTTGCCGTCCTGGATGATATAGATGCCGGCGAGCGACTGCTCGACCAGGCCGCGGAAGCGTTGCTCAGAATCGAGGAGTTCCTGCTCCGCATGTTTGCGTTCGCTGATATCGCGGAAATATGCGACGATTCCGAAATGCTGACCATCCGACCCGGCGATTGGCGAGGTATACCGTTCGATGATCCGCCCGTCTTTCAGTTTTATTTCCTCGCTGCTTTTCTCTTCCGGGTGCGCGAACAGATGTTGAACGCGGGCATAAAAAGCTTCCGGATTCTCGACCTGGTCGGTGACGGCCTGTAATACCGGCCCATCCTCACGCGCGCTGACGAGTTCCTGCGGGAGATGCCACATTTCGATGAAATTCTGGTTGTAGGAAAGGATCTTCCCGCTCTCGTTGACGATTAGGATCGCATCAAGCGAGGCTTCCTGCTGTGTTTCGAGTAGCGTGTTCTTGAATATTATTTCCCGCTCGCTCTGTTTGAGCTTGGTGATGTCCTGAAATGTGCCCCTCAACCTGACGACTTTGTCACCTTCCTTGTCGGCCACGGCAATGGTCCTGACCCATTTGCGATTGCCCTTGGCGGTTACCATTTCCAGCTCCAGGTCGTAGGGTGTGCCGTCGGCACTTGCCGCCGCGATTGCCGCCCCGATCTTCTGTCTGGATTCGCCCTGGTAAAAATCGAGTGCGATATCACGGCTGGTATGCGCTTCAGGATCCATGTCATGAATCCGCGCCACCTCCTGCGTCCAGGTTCCCTCACCCGTCCGGGTATCGAATTCCCAGCCGCCCACCGTTGCTATTCTGCCCACCTCGCTGAGCAGGGCTTCGTTTTTCTTCAGTAGTGACTCTGCTTTGTTGCGCTTCGCTTCGCGGTCGAAGTTGTCCAGCGCAAAACTGATGTCTGTCGCCATTTCAGTCAACAGCTCGCATGCTTCGTCGTCGAATGCATTGACCGTGCTCGAATAGAAGTTGATGTTGCCCACGGGCGTGCCGTTAAGCCGCAGCGGCAGTGCGGCCAGGCTCTTCACGCCGAATTGCATGCCACGGTCCCGCCATGGATCGAGGTTTGAGTCCTGTTCATAGTCCTAGCACCAGTAAGGGCGGTTTTCTCGTATCGCGATGCCGACCGGTCCGCGCCCTGCCGCTTCATTCCCGTCCACTGAAATATGGATGCCGTCCAGAAGTTCCGTGATGTCGCCGTAAGCCGCAACCGGCCTGACCTGTTTGTCGGTCTTGTCCACCATGCCGATCCAGACCATCTTCATGCCGCCGAAGCGGACTGAGTCATGGCAGACTTGCGAGAACAGCTCCTCCGCACTGGTACAGTGCACGATGGCCTGGTTGCACTGGCTCAATGAGGCATAGAGCTGGGTCAGCCGAAGGATTTTTGCTTCGGCAGACTTGCGTGCGGTGATGTCGCGCGCTGCGACCACCGATCCGGTGACCCTGCCATCCCGGTCGCGGATCGGCGCATAGTTGTAACTCCCGATCCAGGTTTCGCCGCTATCCTTCCGCTTCAGGGTAAATTCGGCATTGGCCGCACTTTCACCGCGCAACGCTCGCGGCACTGCCCACTGCGCCTTTGGTAAGAGTTCGCCGTCGGGTGAATATTTTTCCAGTATCTTGTAATACTCATCCAGTGATTTCGGGCATGCTTCCTTGTTTTTGAATTTGTGGAAAGCAGCGCAGGCATCATTGAATTGGATCAATCGGCCATCGCTGTCAGTAATGAACACGGCATCGCTCATGCTGTCCAGAGCCGCATCCAGTCTTGCCTTGCTGGCCATCAGTTCTGCTTCCGCCTGCTTGCGCTCGGTGATGTTCTCCTTTACGGCCAGAAAGTGCGTCATTCGTCCATCGGGCTGGAACACCGGCGAGATGATCGCCGACTCGATGTATTCGCTGCCGTCCTTGCGCCGGTTGATGAATTCGCCTTTCCAGGTTTTTCCGCTCGCCAGGTTCAACCACAAATCGTCATAAGTTGCCTTCGGGGTCTTGCCGGAATGCAGCAGGCGCGGGTTGCTGCCGAGGAATTCATCAAGGCTGTAGCCGCTTTCGCGGACAAAGGCCGGATTGGCGTACTCGATATTCGCGTTGAGGTCGGTGATGACGATCGAGCTCGGGCTTTGTTCCACCGCCTGCTTCAGCTTCAGAAGCGATTGCTCGGCGCGTTTGCGCTCGGTGATGTCCTCTGAAAAAATCACGATACCGCCGGTTTTGCCGGCATTTGTCGTCCATGGCCTGATCTCCCATTTCAGCCAGGTGGTGGTTCCGTCCGCCATTTCAAAACGGTCCCCGTCGCTGCTCAACACCTCGCCCTTCATCGCGCGGGTATGCAGCGCTTTCCAGCGTTCCGGAATTTGCGGAAAAACCTCGTAGTGGGATCGACCCAGGATTTCAATCCCGTCCAGCCGATAATCCCTGATCCAGCGTTTGCTGAAGCCCAGATAGCGCATTTCGCGGTCAAACATTGCGATCGCGGCAGGTGCATGCTCGATAAACAGCCGCAGCAATTCGTTGTTTTCCCTGAGCGACGCCGACGAGCGGGCCAGCAATGCGATTTGGTGCATGCGTTGTTGCTGGCGCAGGAACATCAGCAGCAACACCAGGATAATGAAAACCGCAGCGGCACCGATCCCGCTGACCCAGTACATCAGGTCCATTACCGGCTGCAGGACTTCGCTTTGGTCCTGCTTGGCAATAAGCTGCCAGCTCGTTCCCGCGACCGGCCGGTAGGCTGCCAGTACCGGTATTCCGCGGTAATCCGTTCCCGATGTCGTTCCGGGCTTGTTCGCACGGATGGCGATGGCGGCGGGCAGGTCCGGGTTGGCCAGCTTGCCGTAAATGGTTAGAGCGGATTTCTTGTGAAAGCGCAAATCGTTGAGGAACTGCACACCATTGCCAGCGGATCGTACCAGCAGGGTTTCGCCGCTGCTGCTTTTTCCCGGCCAGGTTTGTATCAATGGGTAAAGAAAATTCCCCGGCAGGGTACGCAGCACGGCAAGGCCGACCGTGCGTTTGCCGTGCCGGCCGGTCGCGATGATGGGCACGAACCAGTCCAGGTGGATGTGTGAGTTGCCCGGCTGATATTGGTACAGGTCGCTGAATATGACCTTGCCTTCGCTCAACGCCTGGCGCATCAGGTTCTCGGGCGGTTTGTCCGTGTCGCTGCCCAGTGCGGACAGCAAACGGCCATCGGGAGCGAATAGCAGGATGGTGTCGAAACCATGGTTGGTCTGCATCGACCTGAGCTCGGCGGAGATGGCGCGGTTCGGTATGGCTTTGGGCGCGCTTGACTGGAAATCTTCCAGCTGCGCGGCGAAGCCGGTGTTTTCAGCCAGCCCCTGTGCATCGCTGCCGCGTTCGGCCAGCCACTGTTCGATCTGGCGACCCTTGAGTTCTGCTATTGCCCCCAGATTTTGATAAGCGCTGTCTTCTCTTGCCGCAACACGCAATTCGTAGATGGTCACAACCATCGCGGGGACGACCAGGACCAGCAGGATCAGTGTCAACAGCAATAGCAGGATGTTCGGTTTGGCAATGTCGCTGGCCGAAACCGGCGTTGCGTTTCCCGAGTATTTGTTCCATCCCTTCAGCAGTATATAGAGCAGGGTGCCGGTGGCGACCACAAATGCCAGCCCCTTGGCGAGTTCGATGCGGTTTTGCAGTAGCGGGTCGGTGACGGTAATGGTCAGGAGGTATCCGGACAATGCGATCCACAGCGCGGCCAGGGCGGCGTATAGCAGGGCGATGCCGGCGGGTGTATGCCGGACAGTTTTCAGGCGGTTGCGGAATGATGTTGACTTCATTCAGTTGCCTTTACTTGGTGTACCGTTACCGCCTTGCTTTCAGTTCCAGCAGTCAGGACATCAATCTGACTGGTCGAGCGGATTGGTCGAGCGGATTGGTTGCACTCAAAAAGCCATGCAACTTGGTCATTATGTACATGTAATTTTCTTCTTGCAACAGTAATATCCAGTAACAACAATATCTTACAACTAAGCGCAGCTTGATAACCGGTTTGGGGCGATCTGCCAGATTGGGCAGCGAGTTGCCTGCCTTTTCACCAATCCGGCAAACGCCTGTGCAGCTTTGTCATTGCAGGGGCGATGTGGTTTAATCGCTGCCATGAAATTCCCCTTCAAGAATGTCGCGCTGATCGGCAAACACAATGCTCCGGAAATCGCGGTGCCGTTGCTGCGTCTGGCCGAATTCCTGACATCCCGGGGGCTGACCGTGGTGGTGGACAACCTGACGGCCGGGCATCTTAAGGACAGCCCCTACCAGGCGATGACCCTGGACGAGATGGGGCGGGCGGTGGACCTGGCGATCGTGCTGGGCGGCGACGGCACCATGCTGAATATCGCGCGCACCTTGTCGCCGTGCAATATTCCGCTGGTCGGGGTGAATCAGGGACGGCTCGGGTTCCTGACCGATCTCTCGCTGGATAACATGCAGGACAGCATTGCCGCAATGCTGGAGGGCAAGTTCATCACCGAGCAGCGCCTGTTGATTTCTGCGCGGGTGTTGCGCGACGATGTGGAAATATTCAGTGCCTCGGCGTTCAACGAGGTGGTGGTGCACCGCAACAATATCGGCAGCATGATCGAGTTCGAAGTGCGTATCGACAACGAATACCTCTACAACCAGCGCGCCGACGGGTTGATCATTGCGACCCCCACCGGCTCCACCGCTTATGCGATGTCATCGGGCGGACCGATCCTGCATCCCGGTCTGGACGTGCTGGAACTGGTTCCGGTGTGTCCGCACACCCTGAGCAACCGGCCGCTGGTGGTGAAGAGCTCGTCGGAGATCGAGATACTGCTGCATCGTACCGGCGATATGAGCGTGCGCTTCGACAGTCACTCCAGTTATGAATTGCAGCTGCACGACAAGATCATCGTCACGCGCCATCCCGACACCGCCTGCCTGCTGCATCCGGCCGGGCACAGCTATTACCACACGCTGCGCGAGAAGCTGCTGTGGAACCAGACACTGTAAATGTTGGAATTCCCTGCCCATGCTGAAATTTCCTGATCCATGCTGAAATTTTTGGGCATCCGCGATTTTGTGATCGTTTCCTCCCTGGAACTGGATTTCTCTCCCGGATTTACCGTCCTGACCGGTGAGACCGGTGCGGGTAAATCCATCCTGATCGACGCACTGTCCCTGGCGCTCGGCGAGCGCGGCGATGCGGCCATGGTGCGCAACGGTTGCGAGCGAGCCGAGATCACCGCCGAATTCGATATTGCCGGGTTGCCGCACGTGCAGGCCTGGCTGCGCGAACAGGAGCTGGAAGGCGATGCGGGCGTGTGTCTGTTGCGCCGGGTGCTGGATGCCGGCGGGCGTTCGCGCGGCTTTATCAACGGGCGGGCCGCCCCTTTGCAGCAGATGCGTGAAGTGGGTGATCAGTTGCTGGATATACACGGCCAGAACGCGCACCAATCGCTGCTGCGACCCGATGCCCAGCGCGTGTTGCTGGATGGATATGCCGGCATGACCGGTGCTGCGGAGCAGATCGCCGGCCTTTACCACGATTGGCAGGCATTGCGCCGCCGCCGCATCGGCCTGAGCGAGAATGCCGAAGCGGTGGCCGCCGAGCGCGAGCTGCTGCAGTTTCAGCGCAGCGAGCTGGACGGCTTGGCGTTTCAGGCGTCTGACTGGAATGCGCTGCAGGAGGATTATGCGCGGCTGGCCCATGCGGCGAGCCTGCTGGAAACCGCGGCGTTCGGCATCGAGACACTGAGCGAAGCGGATAACGCGTGCATTGCGCAACTCAACGCGTTGACGGTGCGCTTGCGCGAGGGCATGGAGCACGATGCCAGCCTGGGCGAGACGCTGCAGATGCTGGAAAGCGCCCAGGCGGAATTGCAGGAGGCCGTGTATGCGTTGCGCCATTACCAGCAGCGCATGGACACCGACCCGCAGCGTTTGCACGAACTGGAGCAGCGCATCCAGACCGTGCTGGATACGGCGCGCAAATATCGTGTGGCCCCCGAGCGTTTGGGTGAAGCATTGCAGGGCATCGTGACGCGGCTGGACGAGCTGGGCGGCGATGCCGATGTTGCGGAATTGGCACAGCAGGAAGAATCCGCAAGGCAGAACTATCTTGCTTCGGCAAAAAAACTGACCGCAGCCCGCAGCAAGGCGGCCGTCAAGCTGGCGCGGGAAATCACCGAATCGATGCAGGCATTGGCGATGCAGGGAGGCAGCTTTGCGGTGTCATTGCAGCCGCTGGCCGAGGGGGGCGCATACGGCATGGAAACCATCGAATTCCAGGTTGCCGCCAACCCCGGCGTGCCGCCGCGCAGTCTGGCCAGGGTCGCATCCGGCGGGGAGTTGTCGCGCATCAGTCTGGCGATCCAGGTGGCCACTTCCCAGTTGGCCAGTGTGCCGACGCTGATCTTCGACGAGGTGGATAGCGGCATCGGCGGTCGCGTTGCCGAAATCGTCGGGAATTTGCTTAAGAAGTTGGGCAAGGATTACCAGGTGCTGTGCGTCACCCACCTGCCGCAGGTCGCCGCAGCGGCGGACCGGCAGTGGCAGGTGAGCAAGGCGGTGGAAAATGGCGTCACGCTGAGCCGCATCAGCCTGCTTGATGACAAACAGCGCGTCGAGGAGATCGCTCGCATGCTGGGCGGCGTGAAGATCACCGAGACGACGCGCAAACATGCGGCAGAGATGCTGGGTATGTCCGCTTGAGGTATTATACGGCGGCTTTGAATATCGATTAGGAATGTCATGCGTATTAAGATCATCGTTCTTTCCCTGCTGCTGTCGTCGTGCACCAGCTTCTACATACCCCTGTTAACACCCTACAAGATGGACATCCGTCAGGGGAATTTCGTGACCCCGGCGATGCGCGAGAATCTGAAGGTCGGCATGACCAAGCCGCAGGTACTTTTTGTAATGGGCACCCCGTTGATCCAGGATGTGTTCCACCAGAACCGCTGGGACTACGTGTATCGCTATGAACATGCCAGAAAAATCGTCGACAAACAAAGAATGACGCTGTATTTCGAGGGCGACAAGCTGGTGCGCATCGTCGATGGCAGCGCCCCTGCCGGGGCTGCGCCGGCGAAAGCTGATGAGCATGCAAAAGGGTAGAGCATGAACAGGATCAAGATCGCCATTGCCGGCAGCAGCGGACGGATGGGACGCATCCTGCTGGAAAACGTGTTTCGGTCCGATGATCTGGTGCTGCATGCCGCGCTGGAGCACGGCAGCAGCGCGATGCTCGGCAAGGATGCCGGAGAAATGTTCGGCGCGCCTTGCGGTATCAAAGTCAGCGCAGATGTCGAAGCCGCACTCAAGGGTGCGGATGTGCTGATCGATTTCACCCGCCCCGAAGGGACACTGCATCACCTGTCCATATGCCAGAAGCTGGGTGTGAACATGGTGGTCGGCACCACCGGTTTTACCGCACAGCAGAAGGCGCAGCTCGGTGCGGCAGCGCAACACATCGGCATCGTGTTCGCGCCCAACATGAGCGTGGGTGTGAACCTGGTGTTCAAGCTGCTGGAAACAGCATCGCGTGTATTGGCGCAAGGTTACGACATCGAGATCATTGAGGCGCATCACCGCCACAAGGTGGATGCGCCGTCAGGTACCGCGCTGGGCATGGGTGAAGTGATCGCGAAAACCCTGGGGCGCGATCTGGAAAAATGCGCCGTGTACGGACGCGAAGGTGTCACGGGCGAGCGCGATCCGTCCACCATCGGTTTTGCCACGGTGCGCGGCGGCGACATTGTCGGCGATCACACCGTCCTGTTCGCGGGGACCGGCGAGCGCATCGAGATCACCCACAAGGCCAGCAGCCGCGCCACCTTTGCGCTGGGTGCGCTGCGCGCCGCGCGTTTCCTCAAAGAACATCCGGCAGGGATGTACGACATGCAGGACGTGCTTGGCTTGAAGTGAGCGCCAACGTAGAAGTTCATTCAACCGACAGGGACAGTGAAAAATGACAAACGACACGCAAACAGACACAGGCTGGAACTGGGCAGTACGCTATATTGCCGTGATTGTGGTCGCGCTGATATTGGCCGCGGCAATCGGCAGCATGGAGTTGTTCATCAAGACATCCGTCTTTGGCGGAAAGCTTAACGCGTCACACCTGGTGCGATTTCTGGGTTATGGCGCCGCCTTGGGGGCTTTCTGGATGCTGGGTCAGCGTTCGACCATTGCATTGCAGCAACACGGCGGACGCTGGTCTTTCCTGCAGCATTTGATTTTGCCGGTGGTGAGCCTGATTGTTGTTTCAATAGCCTATACGGTCGCGCTGTTGATACTGAATCCGATGATGAATGCCGCGCTGCACAATATCTACAACTGGGTGTTTATCGTTGCAATACTCGCCTGTGCACTATGGGTGCTGATGGCTGTCCTCGGTCAGTCGGCCTCGCTGACCTCGGCTTTGACTTCTGCCGCGGGTCGATTTGGTTCATCGGGCAAAAACAAGTAATGCCCGCGTATCGGGCGTAGCTGCGGGGAATCAGAAAAGCTGCTGCAAGCAGTGTGACGAAGAACCCGGAGGTTCATCGTAAGGGTGAGCCGGTTTTCTGAAGTGGTTTGGCTTATCGTTAGTTGCACATGCCGTAGCTGAACAGCGCCGGCGTAAGATGCCGGCAAAACTAAACAAACAGCATCTTGATCCCGATCAGGATCAATACCACCCCGCCGAAGATCTCCGCCTTGCTTTCCAGCCAAGTGCCGCTGCGTTTTCCTATCTGCACGCCAACCCAGCTGAATGCGAATGTTGTCACACCGATGATCAGGCAGGCCAGGTAGACATTGATGTCGAGCAGTGTCAGGCTGAAGCCGGCGGCCATCGCATCGATACTGGTCGCGATGGCCAGCAGCAGCATCATTTTATTGGTGATCGCAGCGATGTGTTCTTCTATGCCTTCGTGCATGCCTTCGTAGATCATCTTCGCGCCGACCAGCACCAGCAATCCGAATGCGATCCAGTGGGCGTAGGCATCGACCCAGCCCAGGACTCCCTTGCCTCCCAGATAGCCGATGAAGGGCATCAATGCCTGAAAAGCACCGAAGAACATACCCGCCTTGATTCCCAGTCCGCGGGTATTTTCCTTGGACCCCAGCCCGATGGAAACGGCAAATGCATCCATGCTCAGCGCAACAGCCAACACAATGACTTCAAACATATCCGGTAATCAAAATAAGCGCTGCATTTATTATGGTCTTCACACACACGGCCGTGGATTGTGACTGATAGCGACCGGCGCGATGGCAGAGACGGTCAGTTCGTGTCTGCCGCGTTGACACAATCAATTCGCTTGGAGCGCAGTTTTCGGGTCGACCGAGGCGTGATGTTCAACAAGCTTGTCGATAAAACTGCGCAGGAAGTGCAGCGGCTGCGCGCTGTGAAAGCGGGCGGTCTCCTGCCCTTGGCTGTAGGCGATCACCGTCGGGAAGCCGCGTACCTTGTGCCGTCCGGCGATGCGCATGTTCTCGTCGGCATCCACCTTGGCCAGCACGAACTTGCCGTCGTATTCCTGGGCCAGTTTTTCCAGCATCGGCCCCAGCACGCGGCACGGGCTGCACCAATCCGCGCCGATATCCAGCAACACCGGCACTTCATGGGAACGCGCCACGACCAGTTCATCGAAATTTGCTTCTTCTACGTCATAGGAATGTTTGATCATTTTGGCAATGCGGATAAAGTTTTAATTTGTTCGTTCGTGATTATAAAACCAGGCTGGAAAAGTTGCCGTCCCTCAGGCGGCGACTTTGCCCAGCTTCCTGAACAGGGTGCGCTCGCTTATTCCAAGGCGCTCGGCCAGTTCCTTGCGTCCCAACCCCGAATGGCGCAACTGCCATCCCAGATAGCCGCGCTCCATTTCCTCCAGCGTCATGATTTCGCTGACCCCCTTGCCGGAACCCACAGCCGTTTCCTTTTCTTCGCAGGGATCCGGAAAGTGCATGGGCAACAATACCTCACCATCGGCCAATAAACTCGCGCGTTCGAGCAGGTTGCGCAGCTCGCGGATATTCCCCGGGAAATCGTATCCGGACAGGCACAATAGTGCAGCGGGATGGATGGTCAGCTTGCGTCCGTGGCTGAAGCGCTTGAGCAGTGTTTCGATCAGCAGCTGCAGGTCTTCTATCCGTTCGCGCAACGGTGGCAGCAGGATAGGGAAGGTGCTGATGCGGTAATACAGGTCGCGGCGGAAAGCTCCGTCGGCAACCATCTGCTTCAGGTCGCGGTGCGTTGCCGCGACCAGGCGGAAATCGGCACGCAGTGGCTCGATACCGCCGACACGGCGGTAGGTGCCGGTCTCCAGCAGGCGCAACAGTTTTACCTGCATGCCGAGCGGGATGTCGCCGACTTCGTCGAGGAACAATGTGCCGCCGTTTGCCGCTTCGACCAGCCCCAGCTTGCGCTGGCCGGCACCGCTGAACGCCCCCTTTTCGTAGCCGAACAGTTCGCTTTCGAACAGGTTTTCCGGCAGGCTGGAACAGTCCACCGCGACGAATGGCCCTTCGGTCCGCTGGCTGGCATGGTGAACTGCATGTGCCACCAGTTCCTTGCCGGTGCCGGACTCGCCCAGCAGCAGCACATCCGCCTGCGAAGGTGCGGCACGCGTGACTTGGTGCAGCATGTGCTTGAAGGCCGGCGAACGTCCGACCAGTGTACCTTCAGCAGTGGCGCTGGCGCTGCGAACGGTGTGGATCATCTCGACGAAATACTCAATCTCGCCTGTCGCATTGCGGATCGGCGTCAGTTCCACGTCCACATGCTCGTCGCCGCGCGGGGTGTGGTGGATGTGCAGCACGCGCTGTGGCTGGCCGCTTTTCAGGCTGGCCTTCAGCGGACAGGATTCGCCTTCCTCGTCGCAGGGGCGGCTGAAGCGGTGCGAAACTTCATGGCAAAGCCGCCCGGCCACCGGTGCTTCGCCCGCATGGTAATGGTCGAGGTAGGCGCGGTTGGCGCCGAGGATGGTGTAATTGCGATCCAGCACGATGCGCGGCTCGGGCAAGGTGTCGAGGTAGGACAGCAATTCGGCTAATGCGGTATCGGTCATCAAATTCCTGACAAAAATGACAGTATAGGCGGCATTCTAGCAAATTTAACTGCCATTTATGGCATAAATATCTTTTCAAGGTTCCGCTACCAGTCCCATCCCTAATTAAAAAATATTTTAATAACAAAGTATTAAAAAATAGTCTGGGAAGTTGGCACGCATACTGCGTATAGAGAAAAAGTACAGAACCGCAGAATGCAAATGAAGGTTTTTTCCAACCATCCACTGACAAGAAAAATCACCATCGTAACCGCCATCAAGCTGCTCGGCTTGATGGCGATCTGGTGGCTGTTTTTCAGCGGGCCCGGCGACAGTAATCTGACGCCGAACCAGGTGAGCAACGCGATTCTGCACTCCCTGAGCAGAGACATAACGCACAGAAACACAACGAACAAAATACAACCAATCCATGAGGAGAATGCATGATTAGCACTGAACTGGTCGACCTGTCCAGGCTGCAATTTGCCGCCACTGCGCTGTACCACTTTCTTTTCGTTCCGCTCACCCTCGGGCTTTCTTTCCTGCTGGTCATCATGGAGTCGGTGTATGTGATGACCGGCAAGGAGGTATACAAGG
>Ga0307376_10004500_pt1 | contig 12757 bp, 10 predicted proteins | sample TR2MG_FD_202536 | JGI IMG/M metagenome (GOLD analysis project Ga0307376, IMG submission 202536) | Soil microbial communities from Risofladan, Vaasa, Finland - TR-2 | ecosystem: Environmental > Terrestrial > Soil > Coastal area > Acid sulfate soil | place: Finland: Risofladan, Vaasa | collected... | reverse complement strand
TACCTCCTAAACCAACAGTTGTTGCTGCGGTTAATGTTCCCCCAAGAGTTACATTATATCCTGATTTTGTTAAACCATTAGATGCTGTAGTTAAATCTTGTCCGGTAGTTGCAAATATAGTATATAAATTTGTTCCACCTGACGTCATGGCGCCACCACCTGTCACGGCGATGTTTCCGCCATTTACAGTTATTGCACTAGTTAATATTGCTGTGTTTGCTGACCATGCACCATTAGCATCAGTTGACCATGTAGATGAAGCTCCACCTGGTGTTCCTGAAAGAACTGTTATACCTCCCCCAATGGCAGTTATATATGTTCCACTATAATTTAAAAGTATATTATTATCTAATGACTGTACTACTTGGGTGTTAAATGTAGAAGCTGTACCAAGCACATTTACATTACCAACAATATTTACAGAACCAGCTACTGTTACGCCGGTAGCGCCTTGTGTAATTATTGAATCGGTTAAAGTTCCAGTTGTGTTTGACCATAAAGGTAAAACATTTGTTGTACCAGCACCATCAACAAAAATTGAATATAAATCAGTACCTCCTGATTGTAAAGTTCCTGTAAAGTTTCCTGTTCCAGAAACTGACAATCCGTTTACAGAGGGAGATGCAACCAAATTAACAGTTGGATTACTTGGGGTGCCACCTATTGTTATATTTGTTCCTGGGTTTACAGTTTGAACTCCAGAGCCAACTGTTGCAAATATGTTATATAAATTTGTGCTTCCACTTAATATTGTTCCACCACTTACTGTATTTGCACTAAATGCATTTCCAATTGCAGTTCCTGAAAAAGATAAACTATTAATAGAAGGTGACGCAACTAAGTTTATAGTTGGTAAAGCAGCAGTACCTCCAGTTGTAATATTTGTTCCGTTTTGAACATTTGTGTGTACAATACTTGCGTTTGTCGCAAAAATATTATATAAATTTGTGCTTCCGCTTAATATTGTTCCACCACTTAATGTACTTGCAGATAACGACGTAAATGTGCCAACATTAGCTTGTACATTACCTCCAATAGCGGTTCCTGAGAATGTAATATTGTTTACAGAAGGTGATGCAACTAAATTCACAGTTGGTAACGCAGCAGTTCCGCCAGTTGTAATATTTGTTCCGTTTTGTACATTTGTGTGATTTGTATCACTTCCTATTTGTTGAAATATTGAATATAAATTCGTAGAACCACTAATCATTGTGGTTGCACTTAATGTAGCTAGACTTGTTGCACCAGATACACTTAATGTAGATAATGTAGCAGCAGAAATGTTAACTGTTGGTAATGCAGTAGTTCCACCGGTATAAGTATTTAATCCGTTTTGAACTTTTGTGTGTTCTGTGTCGCCTCCTATAGATTGAAATATCGAATAAAGATTCGTAGAACCACTAATCATTGTGGTTGCACTTAATGTGGCTAAACTTGTTGCACCAGACACATTTAGTGTAGATAATGTAGCAGCAGAAATGTTAACTGTTGGTAATGCAGTAGTTCCACCGGTATAAGTATTTAATCCGTTTTGAACTTTTGTGTGTTCTGTGTCGCCTCCTATAGATTGAAATATCGAATAAAGATTCGTAGAACCACTTAAAATGGTTCCACCACTTAATGTGGTTGCAGAAAGTCCTCCCAAAAATGTACTTGAACCACTCGCAATTATTGAATTAAATGAACCACCAGAAATGTTTACTGTTGGATTACTTATTGTTCCTCCAGTATATGTATTTAACCCATTTTGTATATATGTTGGAACAAGAGAGCCTGCAGTTAAAAAAATACTATATAAATTCGTGTTTCCACTTAATATGGTTCCACCACTTAATGTTGTTGCAGATAAACCTGCTGAGAAAATAGTTTGTCCTGTTACTGTTCCACCGCTAATGTTTAAAAAACTTCCTGTGGTAACACCAGCGCTTTCAACGGCAGTTCCAGTAGAGTTTAGCCTAATGATTTCGTTGTTAGTTAATCCTGTAAAAATGTGGTCGCTATTACTCGCGAAATCATGTTGTTTTTTGTGAATTGCCATTGTTGTTAGTTTATTTGGTTATTTGTGAATAAATATGTTTTTTTTTTTTAAATTATTAAGTTAATTCTACAGTTTTAGTAAGACCACCTATTCTAACACTGAATAGCGCATTTCCTGTTAATGCAGACAAAATCCAAGCATCTCCATCTATAGGAGAAGAAGGGTTTGATGTGAATATTGGGAAATTTAATGGAGCTGCAGCATTTGTTGTTGTTAATGTTAAAGTACTTGCAGAAACATTTGTTGTGAATATTGTATCTCCAGTTACTGTTCCTCCTGATATTGGTAAGAAATTTCCTGTTGCTCCAGATGTTCCACCTGATAAAGTACTTGCATCTCTTAAATAAATATCACCATTAGAATCTCTTACAAGAATGTTTGTTAAGGCGTTATTTGTTGATGCTGAGTTTACATTTAAGAATGGTACATAAACTGTATCGTTTGAAATTCCTGTTATGCTATGACCACCAATTATTGCAGAACGATGACCCGAAACTGTATGTCCTGAACCATTTCCGATAAATGAAAATGTTCCAGATGCCACATTTCCTTGTCCATTAATAATTGTTGCAAAATTTGTTGTCGCTGAGTTTGCGTTGGCTGAAAAATATCCACCACCTCCACCAATAAATGAATATGCTCCTGATGCATAATTTCTACGACCATTTAAAATAGAAGAAAAATCGCCTGTTGTTTTATTTGAGTGACCAACACCCATGAAAGAAAAGCCTCCAGCGTTTTTATTTCTATAACCACCAGCTATAATTGAATGTCCTAAAGCGCCATAAGCTTTATTTTCAAACCCTAATCCAATGAAAGAAGATTCAGTCATTGCAGAGTTTGATTGTCCGTTTAAAATTACTGTTCTAAGCCCATAAGTATAATGCCCACTTCCACCACCAATAAGGGAATAATAACCATATGCTGTATTGGTTTTACCATTTAATATAGTAGAATTATATCCAGTGGTTAAATTACCTTCTCCATTTAAAATTACTGTATGATATCCACTTCCTGTATTTCCAGAACCTCCAATAATTGAATAATTTCCTGAAGCTATGTTTCCAGTTCCGTTATTTGCAATAATAGAATTTGAGCCTGTTGATGATGTCCATCCAAGAAAACCTGTTCCTCCAGAACCAGATAAAGTACTTGCGTCCCTTAAGTAAATATCGCCATTAGAATCTCTTACAAGAATATTTGTTAAGGCGTTATTTGTTGTTGCTGAATTTACATTTAAGAATGGAACATAAACCGTATCGTTTGATGTTCCTGTTATATTAGCTCCTCCGATAATTATAGAACGATTTCCAGAAACTGTATGTCCTGAACCTCCAACTACCGAAGAAAACTGACCAGATGCTAGATTGTTTCTACCGTTAAGTACTGCTCCGTGATATCCAGAAACTACGTTATATTTTCCTCCAACAATGACTGCATATCCTGATTGTCCAGAATTACTTATGCCACCTCCAATAAATTGTTTATTAAAAATAGAAGTATAATTGTACTCACCACCAACAATAGAAGAATATTTACCTTTTACAATATTTCCATTTCCGCCTCCAACGAAAGAATAAGTTTCTAATACTTTGTTTTCATTTCCAGTTCCAATAAAAGAATAGTCTCCAGAAACAATGTTTTTGTTTCCTGCTCCAATAAATGAGCTTTGTCCAGAAGATAAGTTTTGATAACCATTTACAACTGTTGAATACCATGATGTTGCAGAATTTACTACTCCATTTCCTACAAAAGAATAGCCACCAGTAGATTCATTAAATTTACCATTTACAACAGTAGAATATACATTTGTTCCAGTGTTTGATTTTCCGCCAACTATTGAATAAGCGCCACTTGCAAGATTTGGAGTTCCATTATTTGCAATAATAGAATATGTTCCAGTAGAACTTGTCCATCCGCTAAATCCTGTTCCACCTGAAGTTCCACCAGAAAAGCCAAATAAAACCCAATCAGAATTTGTTAATCCACTCTCAAGTTTATAATATTCAGAAGTGCCAGATACATAAACAAGCATACCAACCTCTCTTCTTTGAGAAGTGATAGCATCCCTTTCAGTAGTTCCAGATACAGTACGCAATCCACCAAGACCGTATATTGGTTTTGTGACAGCGAACACATCTGTGCTATCTGTTGGGGCTATAAAACCTGCTAATGTTACTGAACCTGGTATTACTGCCATGTCTTAAGATATTTGAATATTAATACTTCCACCTAATATGTTTGTTGACCTATGTACGTTATAATTTGCTGTTACTCCATATACGTTTGTTATAGAAACAGTGTAAACCGCTTCCATAGGAACATTTAAGTTTGTTGCTGTATCTTTAAATGTAGTTGCAGTTCCAAATGAAGATGGATAACAAAAATATTTATATCCTCCTGCAGCGAAACTATATGTTCCAGCAAAACCTGCTGCAAGAGGGTTATTCGCTAAACCTTCCACGTCTGCTTCTACTAATGGAGTTGTTACGCTTGTTCCGTAGAAAATTCTTGGTCTCCAACTTCTTGAAATTGTTGTTGAGAATGGAGAATTTTGAGAATTATATCCAGTTATTGTATATAAAGTTACCGTTGTTAATGTTGCAGATGAGAAAGAATCAGTTACCGAAAGAACTTCACTTCCGTCATCAGAAGAGTTAAGTAATAAAGTTGTAACAGGAGAAATATTCTGAACAATTGTTATTGTGTTTGCCGATACATTTGAAGGGTTACTTGTAGACCATGTAAATGTTTCTGAAGCTCCTGTTATAAGCATTTCTCCAATTTCATAAACAGCACTTAAGTTTGTTCTTGAGAAAGAAGCAAATGCTGGTGGTTGATATGGGTATAACAAAGCATCCCACATTTGCTGCATTGTTTGAGCAGAAAAAGTAGAACCTGCTGTAATACCTCCAACTGTTGTTGGTGTTGCTCCAGAGTTTGTATATGTACTTCCAGTTCCTAGTGGGGCTGTTGTTAAGAAAATATTATATAAATCAGTTCCACCAGAACTTAAAGTTCCACCAGTAATGTTCAAGCTATTAAAAGTTCCCCCAGTAATATTTACTGTTGGATTATTATCTGTTCCACCAGTGAAAGTATTTGTTCCGTTTTGAACTCTAGTTACATCTCCAGATACTGAAGTAGCAAAAATATTATATAGGTCTGTACCTGCAGACATCATAGCCCCTGACACAAGGTCAAATCCACTTGATGTTGTTAATTCAATATTTGTTGAACTTGAGTTGTATTGAAGTGTTTCATTAGCACCATTCCAAGAAAGATTGGTGTCATCATCAATTTCAATATCTCCAGTTACCAAGTTGGCTCCAGTTCCTGTTAAAGGGATGAAGTTTCCAGTAGCTGCAGAAAATCCTATTGGTAAAAATATATCATAAAGATTTGTTGAGCCAGAGTTTATTGTTCCAGCCGAAAATGTAAATGCTGATAATCCTTGTGTAAAATAAGTATCTCCAGTAACTGTACCTCCAGATAATGATAAGAAATAACCCGAAATAGAAGAGCCGCTACCAATGTTTAATAATGTCCAATCAGAATTTGTTAATCCGCTTTCAAGTTTATAATATTCAGAAGTTCCAGATACATAAACAAGCATACCAACTTCTCTTCTCTGAGTTGTTATTGCACTTAATTCTGTCATACCAGATACAGTACGCAATCCACCAAGGCCATAAATTGGTTTTGTGACAGCGAATACGTCTGTACTATCTGTAGGTGCGATAAAACCCGTTAAACTAACTGAACCTGGTATAAGTGCCATAATTTTATGTTATTTGAATGTTAATGCTTCCGCCCAATAAGTTTGTTGACCTATGTACGTTATAATTTGCTGTTATACCATATGTGTTTGTTATAGAAACAACATACAGTGGTTCCATAGCTACACCTAAGTTTGTTGCTGTGTCCTTAAATACTGTTGCAGTTCCAAATGAAGATGGATAACAAAAATACTTATAATCTCCTGCAGCGAAACTATATGTTCCAGCAAACCCTGATGCAAGAGGATTGTTTAATAAACCTTCAACTCCCGCCTCATTTAATGGAGTTGTTGCGCTTGTTCCGTAAAAAATTCTTGGTCTCCAACTTCTAGATATAGAAGTAGAAAAAGGACTTCCTTGAGAATTATATCCAGTTATTGTATATAAAGTTACAGTAGAAGATGTTCCTGCAGAATAAGTTGTAGATACAGTTATGGCACTAGAACCAACATTTGAAGATGGTCCATAAAGCGTTGTAACAGGTGCAATGTTCTGCACAATTGTAATCGTATTTGCAGATACATTTGAAGGATTACTTGTAGACCATGTAAATGTTTGAGAGCCAGCAACCATCATTTCCCCTAATTCATATGTTGAATTTAAATTTGTTCTTGAGAATGAAGAAAATGCTGGAGGTTGATACGGGTATAACAACGCATCAAACATCTGAGTTATAGTCTGACTTAAAAATGAAGAACCTGCAGAAATACCCCCAACTGTCGTTGGAGTTAAAGCTGCATTTGTATATGTTATTGCACTTGGAATTACATCTACAGTGTAAACAGGTACATTTCCAGAAAAAGATTCAACTACAGTAGTATAAGTACCAGCTGTTACAATTGTTGCTCCAGTTGCGCTTGCAACTGTTAAATTAGAAATAGCACCATTCACACAATCAAAATTTGAATTGATTATTACCCTACCTTCGTTTGGGTCGTGTTGAGGCTCTACATATTGTAAACAAGTTAATCCAGTCACTTCTCTCTAGTATTTGTTTAGTAATAAATATTTAGAGAAAATTATAAGTTGCTATTTTTACATTAAAAAATGCATATTTAAGAACTTTAATGTTTCTGGGTTTTGTATGCCGCTGAAGTTACTAGCGTATAGAGCAAATTCTTTAAGCATTTTCTTGTATTTCAATATTGGTTCTTTGCCGCCTTTTCCTTGTTGTTGGACCACCTGAGAAGACTTAGTATCAATTTCTATTGTTATGTGGGATTCATTTTTTTGGTCTCTTAGGGACAAAATGAGAGATAATTTATTTTTTACTTTGTTTTTATAGTTCTGTCCGCCTACACAATGGCCAAGCGCCTTTCCTTCGTGTTTTAGGTCGCTTGAATTTAATAGATATAGAAAATGTTTTTTATCACTGAATCTAAATACAATTCTATCATTATCAATTTCTGGTATATCAACACTTTCTATTCCATATTGATTTAGCATTTGTTGGTGCCAATTACTTTGTTCTAGATTGGCTTCTTGGAAATCATACGCAAATAAATCCGCTTTTGTGTCAGTAGCCCAGTCAATTATAAGTCTAAGGTCAAAAGTTCTATCTAAAATAGATAAGTCTTTTTTTGCCTCTTTGGCAATCCATACGTCATACTTGTGTTTTCTTTTTTCTATCTTATTTGAGTCTTGGCTTGCATTTTGTCCAATAAATCCAATAGATTGTCCAATAGTGGATATTTTTTTTACAATAGTTTCAGCCTCAGAATCAGACATATAAGTTACATCGCTCTTTTTTTGAAGTGGGATGAAAAATGTTTTTATATATTCTTCTCTTTTAGTTAACATTTACTCTTAATAAAATTTCATCTGAATCTGGGATGTCTGTAACTTCAAAGTTTCCAGTATTTACAGTTTCGTCATTAATTTGTATTCCACTTTTTTTAAAACTTTTTTGAAAGCTGAATGAATTGTCTTTGTCGTTTAAAATAAAATTATTTACCGTATAACATTTCATCACAACCCTAAGCTTGTGCTGAAGAAGAGTTAATTTTCTTCTTCTGAATGTTTTTAAGTTTATTTTAAATTCTCTTGATAGCATTAGCTAGTAGTACCTGTGATTATTATTTTTGTTTGGTCTTCTGAAATTGTAGGGGCGTTATTTGCTTTTTTCTTTTTAGAGCCTGGTTTTGGGCCTCTTTTTTTCTTTCTACCCCTTTTCTTGCCTTTATATGTTTTTTCAGATTCCTCCTTGTATTCTTTAGTTTCCTTTTGAGCTCTTTCAAGTGGAGTTAAAATTTCATTTATAACTTCTTTTGGTACATTTAAAGAATTAAAAAGTTTATTTTGTAAATACTCAATATCAGAAATTGGAGGCAATCCTTTTTGTTCAATTGAATCTGATGTAATTTCTAAAAAAAGTTTTTTGTCTGGCTCGTTTAATGATATTGGGGGTATAATATCTAGCGATATAGTTCTGATATCTTCAGTGGTATGTAATTTATCAAGAGTCTCATCATTATTTACGTCAAGATTCTCTTCCATTGTCGATTCTTCTTCGTCTATTTTGATTAAATTCTTTCTGTTGTATAAAATCATAGACTTTGTTGTGGTTCCACTATCAAACCAAGATGATTCTCCAGGGCCAAGCATAACCTTAATATCATTTTTGTTTTGTATAAGGAAAAATTCGAGTTTAACCTTTGAGACGTTTTCAACCTTTGTTTTTTTCATATTTTCGAATGTTTATAGGGAAATATATTGTATTTTATAAATAAAACAAAATAAAAAACCCACCTTTTTTATGGGTGGGTTCTTATAATTTAGGTATTATTATTTCATACCTTTAAAATTAGGGTTAGCAACTAAGTTACCAGAATTAAGGTCTTTTATATAAGCCTTACTTTCATTAAGATAATCGTCTTTAAATACTTTAAACATAGCATTTGAAAGTGAGCCTGGCTTTGCTACCATAACAACTTCTTTTCCGTCTACATTATCAGAACCAACCTCAGCGTCAGAGTTTCTTTGCATAAATTCTCTTTCGTTTTCGCTTTGTCCCATTTCCATAGAAACTTCTTTTGAAGTGTCTGCAACAGGGCATCCACATTCTTCAATTGTATTTTCTTCTTTATTAATAGTTTCATAGCTTTCGAACATTGCTAATTTTTTCCATCTGTTTTCTTCTTCAGATTTTGTTCTTTGCTCTGTAACGATATATCTTTTATTAATTCCTTTTTCTTCATTTTCATTTAGAGAAGAGAATTTTCTTTTAATTAAATTTTCTTTTAACATTGATGGTTCTGCTTTTTTAGGCTCAACTGATTCGTTTAATTTCTTTCCATGCTCACCTTGAACGTAGTTTTTCTCCATTCCTTTAGGAACATAACCAGAGCCTGGGTTTAACTCAACTGTAGTCCAAAAAGTATCCCCTTCTTTCATTGATTTTTCAACGTGAGGTTTTGCTTTTTGTCCTTTAGCATAAGAAGTGTTTTCGAATTTTTCTTTTTCTCCGATGTTAAGGTCTCCACCTTTTTTAAATGCTACTGGAGTTAAAAACGCTCCGCCTGCAGCGTTTCCGCCAGAAGCCGTAACCTCTTTAATTGACAATTCTTCTTCAAGTTCGTCAAAGTAGGTTTTCTTCTCAGATGGTTTTAATTCATTAATTGCAACAACACCAAATTTTTTCAATTTATTTTTTGCTACTGTTTTAGTTTTTTCGTCTTTTATTTCTTCGATATCATCAAATAAAAGCTTTCCAGGAGAGTTAGCGGCAATAACCTCAGGGCTATTCATTCTAACTTCGTCTGTGTCTTCTTCTTTGTCTTTCTTTCCTTCGTTAATGTAGTTATCTACAGTATTAGACAATTCTTCATTAGAAGAAGTCATAAGGTCTTTTATGCTAAATTTTTTCATAGAGTTTTCTACCATTGAATTAATACTTTTTTCTGTTTTATCTTGGATACCGATTTTTGTACTTGTTATATAAGCAACTTCTTTTTCTGCAAATTTTTTGAATAAGTCCGTTAATTCTTTTTTAAATTTTGGAAGTGAAGTTATAACATGATTGCTTCTATCGTTAATTAATTGAGCTCCTGCATAGCTATCTTTTTTATGATAACCTCTAAATGCAGAAAATTCTGTAGTCTTATAAGCTAATTCAATAGTCTTATTTTTAGCATCCCATCCGATTGTTACATCGCTGATTGCTTTCTTTCCACCAAAATAAATAATCTTTTCAAAATAAGTATTTGTATTTGGTCTAGAAGATAGTCTAATGTTAAAGTGAGCTAATGATGTCCCAGCTCCGTATTTCTCGCCAGTACCATATTCACCAGCAGCGCCTTCTTGTTTTTTGTAACCTTCAGCTTCAAAAGCTTTTTCCGTAGTATCAAGAGCAATTTCTCTTATAGCTTCGAATACATCAAACTTAAACTTCTGCTCATCACTAAAGCTTTCTGTTTGACGTGGATACCCTTCTGGGTATATTTCTTCTTTTTTTGCCATATTAGGAGTTTTCTAATAAATATTAAAAAAAAAGCTATTTAAACAAAAAATCTCGACTTTAAATCGAGATTTATACTGTAAACTAGTCTATTAGGCCTTTTCTTTTCCACGCTTGCCATGTTTCGGAATCTATACCTTGAATTCCTGGGTTATCGTGGTATATTCTATTTTTAAAAATATATCCAGAAAATCTTCTGCTGCTTATGTTTTTTGTGGTTGGTTTAAGCTTAAATGTATAATCCATCTCAAATTCATTTATGTTTGAGACTTTGTGATTTATGTCACGATATATTTTTTTAGAAAACAACCAGAATTTATAATTCCAAATTGTATTTAAGATATAAAATCTTAACTTAGAATATTTCCATAAGTTTTTAAGCATCAGATTATTTGCAGTGGTATTATTATAAAATATAATAAAAATACAAACAAACTCAATAGAGCTGAAAACATAAAAAAGAAAACAGAGCTAAATCTAATTCTTTCCCATATAGATAAATTATCGAATCCATCTGTTTTTCTTACTTTTGTAAAATCTTTTGAAATAAATCTAAATACAAAGAAACAGGCTAAGGCCATTAGGCCAAGTATTATTTTTAAAACTATTATCATTCTTCTGAGTTTTTAATTTCTTTTTTAATATCACCAACCGACTTTTGAAGCCTCATTAGTTCGCATTGTCCTAAAAGGTTTTTAGCGTGATTTAATGAACTTTCAACTATAGCCAATTCCCTAATTTTATCTTCCATCGCATCAACAACATTTCCTGTTGAGCTTTCTGGGTTGGATAAAAGAATATTAATTCCAAGCATAATAGATTCAACTTTATTTTGTAGTCTCTCAGATGTAAGTCTTAATATTTCTTCGTTTTGATTAAGCATTCTTTTTCTTTGGTTTATTTAATTCTTTTTGTAGCTTTTTTTGTTCAGCTGCCTCTTCTAATATTCTTTGTACAGCCATATCTACAATTTCAGAACTCTTAAGAACTTCAATTTCACCAAAGTGTTTCATGTTCTCTGTGTATTCTCTTGAATCTGTTGGTTTCTTTTTTACTACAACTTCTGCAGCATCTTTACCTGGGGCTATTTGTACTCCACAAAGTATTTTATCTAATTGAATTGCTTTGTTTTTTGAGTCTAAGTCTTTCCATACTGGATAATAAATACATAAGATGTAATCATATTTATCGTTAATCATTCTTTGTAACTCATCTATTGCAGATAAGGTTCCAATAATGAATTTACCTCCATCTTTTTTTACTTTAGTGGTGTAGAAGAACTTAATTCTACTTGGGTCTATTTCAGACTCATGACTTGCTTTTGTAGCTAGAAACTTAGCAATAGGACGCAACTCTTCGTCTGCGTCATTATAATTCCAGGCTGCAGCCCCATCAAAGTTTGGTGTTTTAAATTTGTCTAATTCTAAAAATGCAGAAGGTGCGAAAGTTGTGCTCATAGTTTATATTTTTTTTTGTTTATTGTAAAATATAATACTTATGAAACAGAAAAACAAATATTATCTGTGAATTCTAGTATTTGTTGTGCTCATTTTATTGGTAGCGAATATTCCCATTCCTTTATTTTTTCCAGCACCGCCAGCTTTTCTTAAATTATTTTTAGTTCTAAGGTTTTCATCGTGGAATTTTTTTAGTTCATTTTTTACCCACTGATTCCCCTCTTCTCCTCCATGTAGGTTCCAAGATTGCATAATGCCTTTTTCTTCATCCGTCTGAGGTCCGCCTTGTTGTTTTATTCTAATAACCGAAGCAGCATTGTTTGTAAAGAATGTTCCCATTTTTTTTAACTGGTCAATAGTTTGAGAAACTTTCTCAGAAAGCTCAACAGCCTTTTCTTTTCCAGAGCCCTCGTTTGTATTTTGAGTTATATTATCAGAATTACCAATAGAAGCCAATGCCTCCTTAGCTCTTTTAGCAACAATATCAGTTGGGGTGAATTTTTTGTTATAATTAAATTCGCCAACCTCATTTACCAAACCCTTAAGTTTGTCTATAGTTTCTGTAATAAACTCTTTTTTCATTATTTCTCGTCAAGCATCTTTAAAAGAACCCCTTTTATATCTAAAGGGTTTTTTGCGGCAAATCCAAGACTTTGAAGGTGCCAGTTAACTTCGTCATAAAAGCCCATATCCTGCACAGGAGCCCCTGATTTAAGCGCTCTTTTGATTGCTAGCTCAAATCCTTCTTCTGCTTGTAGAGGCTGTCTAATTGGCTTATAGGCCATTGAAGGGTTGTCATACATCTGGTCAACAATAGAATTAACTGTTTTTCCTTGCTTTCCGCCCATTCCGTAATCTGCAGAAGTGGAGTAATTTTCTTTAAATGTAGAATTTGCCTTACCAGATGCTAAGTTCTGAAGCCTAAGATATTCTTTAGTTAAACTCTCATTGGTAGGTTTAGGCTTTAGCTCTAGGTCATCAACATATACAGTTGCTTTATGAGGAGTGTTGTTTTCATCATAATAAA
>Ga0307376_10004497_pt1 | contig 12763 bp, 21 predicted proteins | sample TR2MG_FD_202536 | JGI IMG/M metagenome (GOLD analysis project Ga0307376, IMG submission 202536) | Soil microbial communities from Risofladan, Vaasa, Finland - TR-2 | ecosystem: Environmental > Terrestrial > Soil > Coastal area > Acid sulfate soil | place: Finland: Risofladan, Vaasa | collected... | reverse complement strand
GTGATCGGCTTAATTCAAAATGGAAAGTTCTAAAAAATGATTTTGATAATTTTTCAGATTATAAGAAAAAAGTAAAAAAAGAATTACAAACAAAAGGAATCAAATTAAAACATATAAGGTTAATTCTAAATAAGATGACAGAATAATGAAAAGAGCAAGAGCAAGAAAATCTTTAAATGAGCAAATACAACATAAAGCATTTTCCAGAATAAGAACAAAAAAGAAAGAATATGACGGGGACTTTGGAACTATTATTAGTACTGGCTCAACTTTATTAGATTTAGCTATTTCAGCTGGACGTATTCACGGTGGAGGACTTCCAAGAGGGATTTTTGTTGAAATATATGGACCTGAAAGCAGTGGAAAAACTGCTATTATTTGTGAAATTGGTGGAAATATTCAAAAAAAAGGAGGGGAATGCCAATACCATGATCCTGAAGGAAGAATTGATACTCAACATGCTCTAATGTTTGGGATTGATATTGATAGTAAGAATTACCATCAACCAAACACTGTTCCAGAAGTTTTTAAACCCATACGAGAATGGAATCCAAAAGGAAATGAAGTGCATGGAATTCTTGTAGATTCACTTGCAGCACTTTCTACAAACCAAGAAATGGATAATGAAGAAGGAGACAAAATGGGGGGTAGAAGGGGAAAAGAATTCAGTGAAGGGTTGAGAAAAGCTTGCCGATTGTTGAAACAAAAGAATTATCTTATGGTTTGTTCTAATCAAATCAGAGATACATTTGCTAAATTTGGTAAGAAAACAGAAAGTCCAGGAGGAAAAGCTATTCGATTTTATGCTAGTATTCGTCTTGAAACAAAAATCATCAAAACGCTTAAATCAAAAAAGACATTTAGAGGAAAAGCAATTGAAAAAGCAATTGGAGTTCAAATACAAGTAGATGTAATCAAAAGTAGTATTTGGAAACCAAAACGCACAGCGACCTTAACTATTATTTTTGATTATGGAATTGATGATATAAGAGAAAACCTTCAATTCATTAAAGATTTTTCTAAGAAAAAAATATATACTCTTAATAAAGACAATATTGGACAATCAATGGATGATGCAATTAATTATATTGAGTCTAATAATCTTGAAAAAAAATTAAAGAAAGAAGTTGTTGATTTGTGGGAAGAAATTGAAAGTAAATTTGAATCTGATCGTAAACCAAAAAGAAGATGAAAAATGCAAATGATAAACCAAAGCCAAAAATACCTAAAAATCAATATGAAGCACCACCTGCGCCTCAAACGATAAAAAGGATGAGACATAGAAAATTGACCAGTATTGATTTTGAAACAGGCAAATCTACTTTTCAAGAACCTTGTATATTATCTAATGATCCTAGTTATACTGCCTGGGGATGGGTTATTATTGATGGTTCAACTGATAAAATAATTAAAACAGGTTGCATCAAAACCAAAGGGGAAGGCAAAAAGAGACGCATAAGAAAAGGGGATGAAGATGTCCAAAGGACTGGAGAAATAATTTGGATTCTTTTAGGATTGATAAAAAGGTATAATGTAGCTTACATCCTTACAGAATTACCTCACGGAAGTCAAAATGCAATGGCTGCTAAATTTTTAGGCGCACAAATGGCTATACTTCTAACATTGTCAATTACTTTAGGAATTGGAATTGAATGGTACAGTGAAGGAGATGCTAAAAAATGTGCATTAGGAAAAATATCTGCTACTAAAAAAGAAATGATAGATGCTATGGATAAAATATATGAAGTCACTTGGACTGGTATAAAATATAAAGATGAAGCAGTAGCTGATGCACTTGCAATACATAACGTAGCAAGTAAAGAAAGCTCAACATTAAAATTAATAAAAAGATAAACAGTTATGAAAAACTCAATAAAAGAGCGAGCAAGGTTAGTTCCTTTGCGAATCAAGATTAAAGTCTGGCTATGGTTTAAATGGGCTGATATAAAATGTTATTTCAAAAACCTATTAACAACTATAAGCCATAAAAGAAGAACTGGCAAAAATAAATTTTTTAATTAAATATATAAATTATGATTTGGATTTTATTTGCTTTATTAATTACTTTAGTAGCATTTCATGCTGCTAATGATGCTACACTTCACAATGACTATAAAAAGATTTCACATTTAATGCGAAGTTTATTTATGGCAACTGTGTTATTGTTGGTGGTCTACTATCCAGGTGAAACCTGGAAGGATCATATTATGATTTTAATAATATGGTATGGAATAAACAGATTCTTTTTATTTGACCCTGTTTGGAATATAACACATAATTTATGTAACTATAAATCAAAAGAGAAATATGTTACCATAGATTATATTGGTGAAACTGGATGGTGGGATATTTTTATTCAAAATCTTTTAATTAAGATCAAAATGTCAAACCAGTTTTGGTTTTGGATTAGAGTTTGTGTTTGGATAGTTTACACTGGACATATTTTATACACTTATAAGCTATGAAAACATCAGTTATTGTTATTTATATCCCTCCCAGAAGCACTCAAGAGGAAAAAGATTTTTTAGATAAAAATCTTGTGAAATTAAAAAAGAGTAAATTACATAAAGGGTATGACATTATGTATGTTGAAGACCCAGCAAGAGACAAAGCAGAAGTTGAAGTTCATTTTAATCCACATCAATTATGAAAACATTAAAAATCATTTTTGTAAATCTAGGAGTTGATACAGGTGTATTTCTAGTATCAATTGGAATACTAATTGCTTGGCTGATATCTGGAGTTAATCTTACTTATTGTATAGCAGTTCCAATGCTATATGTTTTATATAGTATTGCTAATAAAATTAGTATTATAAAAGCAAGATCACGTCCTATTTTTATTGAATATAAAACAACAAAAATTCAAATAGCAAAAAGTGAACATATATATTCTAAAAATGAAATAAATTTAATTTCAGAAGATCAAATAAGATTTGGGTTAAACCTACCATTAATTGATAAATTACAAGCTGTGGGGGCAATTAAATATGACAGAACCGTATGTAATGATGGAATACAAATAACCGCCACAATTAAATATATAATTGAACCGGATAAATGATAAAGTCTTTAAAAATAAGAAACATACAAAGCCATAAAGATTCTGAATTAGAATTTGATCCTGGGGTTAATGTCATTGTTGGTGATACTGATAGTGGTAAATCTACTATTTTAAAAAGTATACAACTAGTTGTAAAAAATAGACCATCAGGAAATGATATACGTTCTTGGTGGGGTGGAAAGAGTTTAGTTAAGATTAATACAGAAGAAGGTTCTGTCACTCGTATAAAAGACAAAATAGAACAGTATTTGGTGAGTTCTCCCGAAAGCAAATTATCTCTTAAAGCATTCGGAAGGAAAGTGCCTGAGGAAGTCTCAAATCTGTTAAGAATTGGTGAAGTGAATCTTCAACAACAATTAGATAATCATTTTCTTTTAAGTAAATCTTCAGGGGATGTTGCAGCTTATCTAAATAAAATTGCTAAATTAGATGAGATTGACCTAAGTACTGCCAACATCAAAAAGAAAACAACATCATTAACACAAGACATTAAATACAATAGAGAACAGCGAAATGACTTCAAAAAACAATTAATTTCTTTTTCTTATCTTGATAAGTTTGAAATGGAAGTGGAAGCATTGGAAGAGATGGAAAAAAGAGTGGCAAGAATCACATCATCAGAAAAAAAATTAAGTCGTATCTGTGACAATTATGATGAAAATAGAATTGAAATTGATTCTCATTCACGTCTTTTGGAAATGGAAAAACCTTTGAATACGATTTTAGAGTTGATTGAAAAGAAAGAAAATTTAGAATCAAAAAATTCAAAATTAACATATTTAATTTCAGGAATTTCTCATTCAAAAGAAAAATTACAAGAAGCAAAAATATTAAAACAATTAAATGATCCTTTAACCGCTATATTAAAACTATACAAAGAAAAAGAAAAGGTTGTAGAAGAATTAAAAAATCTTAATACTGCTATTTCAAATCTCAGCAATGTAAGAAAAAATTTAAAAACTGCTAAAACAACTCACAAAGATTTATGCATTAAATTTAATAATACATTCCCTCAAAAATGCCCACTTTGTGGTCGTGATATTCCTCATGATAAAATGAAAAAATTATGAAAACTATTTGGAAATTTGAACTGGAAATTGTTGATGAACAAGTCATTAAAATGCCTGTAGGTGCTCTTTTACTACAAACAGCACAAATTCAAAATATTACACCAGTAATATGGGCTATATGTGATTCTTTATATAAAATGGAAGAAGTCACTATTATAACAATAGGTACTGGTAATCCAATAGATATATTGGAAGAACTTATGTACTTAGGAACCTACCAATTAAGAGGATTTGTAGGTCATGTTTTTGTAAAAAAAATTATATAACTAATAAATAAAAACTATGAAATGTCTTTATGAAGATTTTGAATGTGACTGGGCTCCTTCTACTGGAGATATTGAATGTATAGATTGCTCTCATTACACTGGAGTTATACAAAATAATGATCCAGATTGGCTTGATAAATTAATCGCTAAATTTGAAAAATGGTGGAAAGAACTAAAATAAATAGGGAAATTATAATTATGGACGATCCATATAAAACATGTACACCAAAACAATTAAAAGCACATAGAAAATGTTTTGATAAATGGATTTCTAAAAGAATTAAATCTAAGGCAAAAATAACTGTTTTTGGATTTAGAATAGATGAGAAAGGAAATTTTATAAAAGTATTAAATAATGGAACGCACAAAAATAAATAGAAAACCAGATGCAATTTTAACTTCTGATTGGCATCTGCGTGAAGACACCCCAACCTGCTTTACCGGAGATTGGTATAAAGAACAATGGGAATCAGTTTATTTTGTTAATAGATTACAAAATAAACATGATTGTATTGTTTTACACGCTGGAGATTTATTTGATCATTGGAAACCTTCTCCTGCTTTAATAACCCAAACATTACAACATTTGCCTAATAGATTTTATACAATTTATGGTCAACATGATTTACCACAACATAATTGGGAATTAAGATATAAAACTGGATTACGCACAATAGAAGAAGCTGGCAGATTAAAAGTATTAAAATACACACATTGGGGGGAAAAGCCTGGTTTAGCATTAGAATTTTCATCAATTATAGGAGTAAAAATACTTGTCTGGCATCACCTTACTTATTTGAAAAAACCATTTCCTGGGGCATCTGGAGGGATGGCCAGGGGTATTTTAAAGAAGTACCCTCAATTTGATTTGATTGTAACTGGGGACAACCATACCAGCTTTACCACAGTATATGAAGGCAGAAGATTAGTTAATCCAGGTAATCTAACGAGACAAACAGCAGATCAAATTGATTTTAAACCAAATGTATGGTTATGGTATGCTGATACAAATGATGTTGAACGTGTTTATTTGCCTATCCAAAAAGGAGTAATAAGTAGAGAACATATTGAACGTAAACAAAAACATGATAAACGTATTGACGCATTTATAAGTAAATTAGATAATGATTGGAATGCTGAATTGTCTTTTAAAGATAATCTAGAAATATTCAAAAAAGAAAATAAAGTTGAAAAAGCTATTATGGAAATTATTTATGAAAGTTTGGAACGATGAAACTTAAAACGCCATTAGAATTATTAGAAAATAAATATGCCGAATTACATGTAGCATTATTCAAATCAAAAGCAGCATATGCAATAAGAGATATTGATATCGAATCTCATTTAATTCATATGAAAAATCTTATCCCAATGATTGATCTTTATAAAAAAGCAATACTAAAATTAAAATCATGAAAACAAAGCAACAATTATTAGATTTAAAAGAAAAAGTGATGGATGCAAAAACTACTGTTGACAAACTCACCGGACAAGAAACTGTTTTTTTGAAACAAATTAAAGATAGTTTTGATTGTGATGACATAGGAAGTGCAAGAAGAAAATCAAAAACAATGATTCGTAAAATCAATAATTTCAATGCTCAAATATCTGAAAGTATTGAAGAGTTGGAAGAAAAATATGATATCTAAAAGTTATGATCGAGATAACAGAACTAAGAAAAAAACTTGAACGAAAAAAAGGTCAGAAAATTCAGATTGAAGATTCTTTACAAAATGTAAGAACTAAAATCAAAAAAAATAAACGATCTTTAATCCTTCATGAAAAGGCTCGTGAAATTGTTCGCATTGTTGGATTAAAAACACAACAACAATTACAATTCCATATATCAAATATAACATCCCTTGCTTTAGAAGCAGTATTTGATAATCCTTATGAATTAATGGTAGAGTTTGTTCAAAGACGAAATAAAACAGAATGTGATTTATATTTTAAAAGAAACGGAAGCAAAGTGGATCCATTAACAGCTTCTGGAATAGGTGCTGTAGACGTGGCTGCTTTCGCTTTGCGGATTGCTTGTTGGAGTATGGAACAACCTAAAACTAGAAACACAATATTATTAGATGAACCTTTCAAACATTTAAAAGGTAAAAAAGAAAATAAAAAGGTTTTGGAAATGATCAAAGAAGTATCAAATAAATTAGGAATACAAATAATTATGATAAGTGATGAACGGATTCCCAGGGAAGATACCATTGAAGCCACTGATAAATTATTTGAAGTTAAAATAAAGAATGGAATATCTAATATAATTACAGAATGATACAATCAGAAATAATAAACAAACTGGCTATGGAGTTATGTATAGCTAATGGCGATTTTGATCATTTCAATAATAATCGCATACACATACAAATGGCACTTACTATTGGGATAGATCATTATGCTAAAAACTCAGAAGAAATTAAAGCATTGAATTATAAAGGAGAAGTTATAGGTAATTTTAAAGACGTTACAGAGGCTTCAAATAAATTAGGTATAACTAGACAAAATATACAAGCAGTCCTCAGAGGAAGGTGTCATACTGCGGGAGGATGTATGTTTTATAAAGTTAAAGATGTAAAATTAATTAAAAGGATAGCATAAAAAAACCCCTCCGTTCTGAAGGGGTTTTTGCGTTTTTAAAAAATCTTAATTTTGACCAAACGCATAAGTGATTCCGGTAATAATAAAAGGTTTTTTGAGTTTCGGTGAATACCCAATTCCCACGTTAACCAATTGAAACGCTGTCACTGCAACTGCTATTTGAATATTAGCAGCCATCTCTCCCAAAGGATCATAATCAAATAATAATAATGCGTTTATTCCATAATCGGAATAAAGCTCACCTTCTCTGATCCTATAATGATTATATGAAACACCCAATCCCATTGATTGTAGACTTTTCACAATCATACCTAATTCTTTATCAGGTATAAATTGCATTGCAGTCAATGTTACTGTTGGTCTGAATAACCAGTTTGGATAATTACTTACAAGTAATTCCTTTTGAATACCATTATCATCCCATGTTATTTCAAGTGGACTTGTTGAATATTCAAAAGTATCCAAAGGTCGAATAAACCCATTCCATGGGCTTTGTTTTTGCGAGTACCCTGTAAGAATAAACGCAAAAAAGATTAATATGAATGATAATCTTTTCATACTAATCTGCTCGGAATACATTGATTACACCTGATACAGCAAGTATCAATACGGTAATACCGTCAACAATAGTTCCAAGGAACCCTGTTAAGTCAAGTTGATCTGCCGGTGAAACAACACCAAACAAAGCTAATCCAGACAAAAGTATGGTAACTACACCTACGATTGTCGTTTTAATTGCTTTCCATTTTTCTCCCATAATAAATTGATTTTAATTAATACTAAAAATTATTTTACTTTTACCGAATCACTCAATCCTTGATCATTATAATACACATATCCACCCCTTGTTACTTTTGAAACACCTACCTGATCTCTTATTTCTTGTTTCATTGATTCTATAAATGTTTCTTTATTATGACTTGAACCTAAATAATCCATAATCACACTTCCAAAAACTAATACAATTAAAACCAATGCTGCCAAAATTGGATGTTTTTTAACCATATTATATTCTGCTAGATTAGATTCAATTTCTTTCACTCTAGGTCTCACAGGACAAATGATAAGATGTTCAATTTGTTTTAATTTTAACTCTTCAATATCAACTTCAGTTTGATGTAATCGCCCATTAGCTTTTTCATTTAATTCCTTGATCTCACCAAGTTTTCCATGTATCTCTTTTAATTGTAAATTGAAAATTCTCTCGTCTTTAATATCCATATCTTTAATTTTTTAATTTACAAACTAAATAGTTTATGCCCCCTCTAATAATTCAAAACATTGACCCATTATAAGAGTAGGTTGTATGATGCCAATAGATTTTTTAATCAAAGCTAAATCTTTAATATCAATATTTACTTCAGACTCTGCAGCTGTAACCTTTTTATATATTTCGTATTTACGCCACTTATCCTCACTTGTCTCACCCTGAATAGGATTTAGTAAGGAAACTACAATAACATCTTTTAAAGTTAAAGAAGGTGGCTTTGTTTTGGTTTTAACACCATCTTTTAAGATCGTAGAAGATTGTTTTGACAAATTAGGCAATTCTTCTCCGTTGATTCCTAATAATACTTGATTAATTTTAACTTTCATAATAATATTTATTTAATTTATTTACATACTGTTTTAGATATATACAACTCATCATTAATAGTGATGACTCTTTCATTGAGGTTTATATTTTTTAAATCCTCCCCACATACTCGTTGATCTTTACTCAATAAAACATTATCAGGCTCAGCCCAATAAGTAATTGTAGTAGTGCATGTTTTACACCCTGTCACTGTTGGGTCGTCTAATTCTTCAAGATATAAAACATTCTCACATGAAAAAAGAAAAACAAACCCAATAAATAATAATAGCTTTTTCATAATTTTTAATTTATATATTATTATACAAATAAAATTTAACTTGTTAACTGTTTGTTGATTTGACCGCTACTGTTTGATTATTATCATACCGTATTGTAAAATTTTGAACCCAAGCAGCATCAAATTCAGTCCCATCATCTGTTTTTATCCATAATTGACATTCATCATCTGCCAACCAATTATATGTAATATCTTCACTTTTAGAAGCATATACCGTATCTGTGGTACTTTGTTCTGTTCCTAAAGCAACCCCATTACGATATATCCTACCATAAGCTGTGGCACCATCTCCTGCATTATCAACAAATTTAAGTTCAAAAACAAATCTTGCCTCACCTTTTAATCCATGATTAAAAGTAATTGTTTTTGCTAAAGTCCAAGTTGAATTAGTTGTATTAGCTTCTGCGTCATGTGAATGTCTTAATGTAGCTGCTGCTTGTTTCTCAATCATATAACTAAAACTATCACCACCAGAATGCATAAGAGCACCAGTTGTAAATATTATACTTGAAGCAAAACTAACTAAATCACTTGCTCCAATAAAAGTTGCCATTGAATTTCCTTTCCCATCACTAATTTCAGTATTTCTGAATTGAGTAGTTCCACCTTGATACCCTATTCTATTAATATATGTAGTTCCAACCCCATCATATGAATTTTCCCAAATATCTGGACCAGCTATTGCTAAATTTAGCATTGCTCCTTCTACACTCACCGTTTGAGTTCCTAATTCAAGAACTCCTACTGCAGTTAAACTACCATCAGCTGCAACTTGAAAATCTGCAAATGCTGGACCACGACTATCTGCCCCTGCCCAAAATCTAATAGCACCCTCACTACTATCTTCCACTGTCATCCCAGCTTCTCCAAGTGGGTCTTGAATGGTATTGTCAGATATAATCCAACCTCCTATTTCTCCAGAAGTTGCTATAATTTTTCCAGTTAAATAAACATTATCACAATATAATCCATATCCTGGATCAACTGGAACAATATCATATCCTGCTACTGATTCTAGATTACCCAATTGTAATTTAAGTGATGCTCCTGCAGTAGTAAATTTAGCATAAGTATCTACACCATCTAATACTCTTAAAAATGGATTACCTGAGTCTGTAGCACTAAGATAAATACAAGAATCCAAATTAGTATCAGATGTATGTCCTATTGCACAAACTTCATCCCCTACTTCAAACACCCCCACATCATCATCTGCTGCAACCCATCCTACTGTTTCAGTAAATTCAACAGTAAACCCACCTCCACTGGAATTCTCTGTATCAAGAACTTCTCTAACTAAAACTCGCACAACTGTTGTTCTGTCAATATCAACTTTTTGCATCTTTACAATAGCTCCAGGTGTAAAAGGAATCAACTCATCCCCTTCTGGGTCTTGAAAAGTTACTATTTCAGAACCTTGTGTATCATCTTCAATTGTTGCTATTTTACCTGCACCGGCTCCTATTATTAATCCTCCATTTTGATAATGTAATTGATTGATAATTAATTCAGATACTGTTAAACCACCTCTGATAAACATATTTTCAAACTCTGCATCACCATCAGCTTCTATTCGCCAATTAGTACCTTGAAATCCCATTGTAAAATTAGGTTCTTGAGCAGTGCCATCTATAAATAAATTATTATCACCTGCATCGCTTTCCCCTCCTACATGAAGTCCACCGTCAATACAAAGAGTAGAAAGTGGACTAACAAACCCAATTCCAACAGTACCTCCAGTTGGTTGGATTAAAACCTTACTAGTTGTTTTTGTAGCATGTATTGTTCCTTCTATGGAAATATCACCATTAGCAACATCTGTCCCATAAATCAATGGTGTAGTGATTTTTGTGGTAAAAGTAGGACTCCCTGCCCTTACCGGAGCACCTGTCCCAGTGGCTGTTGTCCAAACTGGATTTGCCGCACCACCCCCGACTAACATTTCAGTCAAAGCTCCTGCTGCAAGATATGTTAAATCACCAGAAGCATCAGAAACCAATATATTACCTGCAGCTGCTCCAGTTGTAACTTTCAAAGCTGGTGTAGTAACTTTCGTGGTAAAAGTAGGATTGTCAATTGGAGCAAATCCAACATGCCCAGCTACTGCATATGCTAATTGAGATAATTGAGAGTGAGCAGAAACACCAGCTTCAGTACCTTCAATAGAAATTGCACCCCCACCTAATGGTGCTGCACCCCTGTTTATATATCTAGATGTAACTGTTACTGTCGTTGCCATAATTATATAAGTGTCAAATCATTATTTTTAAACTCTTCTGCTTCTATTGTATATTTACCATATACTAAATCCCAAGTATATTTATTAAGAATAAACTCAATAATACTACCACTTGTTTCTCCTGTATCTTCCACCAAATTATCATCTGTTAATATAGAAAATGGTTTAAGATATTTATCACAAATAATACTACCTTTTAACGTTTTAATTGGTTTGGCTAATTTTTTAAATCTATTTTTGATAAAAATAGTTGCTAAATCTTCATAAGCAGAATCACCTTCAGCATCCCAATTTGCTGTTTTAGTTAAACCATTATACCATAATCCATTTGGATAATTCAAATTATCTAAATCAAATAAATCCAATTCAACTGTTTCTGTTTTTAGAAAACCTTTATTTATTGTAGCTGTAGTTTGATTGTCTATTGCTTCGGCATCTATTTTTATTTTAATATCACCAATATAATTTTCTTGAATATATTCACCAACCCCAGGATCATTACCATTACTTTCAAAATAAATAGGAAGAAATCCAATAATAAAATCTTGAGTAGCTGGATTACCTAAATCACTTTGAATATCTGATAATTTCCAAATATGATCTACTTTAAATGTAGGCTCACCAGTAGTTGGATCAAATTCAGCTTCAAAAATTTGTGCGCTATTATCCAATGCCAATACTCCATCATTATCATATAAAAATTTATTTGTGGCATCCCCGCCATCTACTCTAATAAAATACCTCACCTTAATAGCTTGTTGGGCACTTAAAGTCATCTGAGCACTCATTTTAAAAGTAACTGTCAAATCATTAGGGTTATATGTTGGAAACCCACTATTAAATTGTAATGAAAACCGATAATAAATACCCTTCAATTCTGGGGTTGTTAAATCATCCATCTTCCATTTAAAATAAGTATCTATGTCTCGAAAATTATTACCAACTTCTAAATCAGAAGCATCTTCATGAACATACCATGTATTTTTAGTTAAAGTAGCAGCCATAGGATATGTTTGAGAAGTTTCTGACATGCTTGTTGAAAAATTATTAAATACCAATGTTTCTAATAATCTATCACGTTTATTTATTATCAACGTATTAAGACCAGAACCATATGATAATATTTGAGAAGGATTAACATACTCAAAATCACCATCTTGTTTATTATACATTTCTCTCAAACTACCTGTTTCTGTCCATCCTGAACTACCAACTTCATAAAGTGCCCAATCACCTACTCTGGTAAGATTTTCATATCTTTCAATCACCCACCTTTGGCCAAAGGAATATAAAAAGGCATTAAATGGAAGTAATATTTTATTCAACATAGTATACGCATCATCATACTCTATGGGATTTTTAAAAAATACAGAATTATCTACATATGTTTGTTGTAGCCAAGTTCCAAATTCAATCATCTGTGATTCCCATAAAGTTGAATTAACATATAATTCATAATCTAAATCTGTCAATCCTAAAGCATCTTGAATTATATCAATCAAACTTGATGTTTCATTTATGTTTTCAACCTCCGTTGGATATGCATCTTCTAATCTATGTAAATAATTTGTAGCATGTATAGTTATTATAGACCAATCCAATGCGGTTTGCTCATTAAGATCACAAACTACAAATCCTTCAAATACC
>Ga0307376_10004495_pt1 | contig 12765 bp, 15 predicted proteins | sample TR2MG_FD_202536 | JGI IMG/M metagenome (GOLD analysis project Ga0307376, IMG submission 202536) | Soil microbial communities from Risofladan, Vaasa, Finland - TR-2 | ecosystem: Environmental > Terrestrial > Soil > Coastal area > Acid sulfate soil | place: Finland: Risofladan, Vaasa | collected... | reverse complement strand
ACCAGCATTTCCATGGCGTAAATACGGGCGGAAATAAAACTTAAATTCTCCTGGTATTCCTTAATGCTCCTCCTATCGCTTAGAGCATAAGTTACCGAGGTCTTAATTGAGGCCAGCGGCGTTTTCAATTCATGGGCGGCATCAGAAAAAAACCTTCTTCGAGAACTGATTGAATTCTCTAGTCTATCGGCCATGCGGTTAAAAGTGCGTGCCAGGCTGCCGATTTCATCCCTGGAATGGAATTTTACCCGCTGACTCGAGTTCTTTTCGCTGATGCTCTCAGCAGCTATGGCTATTTCCCGTATGGGTGCTACTGTTTTTCTGGAAACGAACCAACCAAAGAAAATGGCCAGGGCAAGGATAACAGGCAATAAATAAATTGATTGGTGCAAAGTGCGGTCGGCGGCTTCCAGGGCCTGAACCCCCTTGTAGCCAACCGAGGCTACCAGCAAGGCATCGCTATGTCCAGGCACCCGTAGAAAGTAGAAGGCACGCTCTGACCGTATATTATCTGGTCCCAGGTCAAAGGTCTGTGGAAAATCATCTCGGTACAGCGTTACCAGGCCAGTGCCGTCGTCACCGGTGAGGGTGTATTCGATAAGAAGCCCGTTGTCATCGACGATGCCCTTGTCAATGACGCTGTTAAAGGCCGTGTAATTGCTCAAAACCCGCTTAGCTTGGAGGTAGTCAGGCACGAGCGTTGTTGCCTTGTCTGGGGACACGCCGTTAAGGTAGCCGGGCCCGATTTCCAGTGTACGTTGAATGCTGTCACAAGCTTGGCTGGTATTGGTGAAATTGAGTAAAGCCACAAATGAGACTACGAGGAGCAACACAGAGATCACATAAACCACAGGAAGCTTGAATGACAGGCTTCTGAAGTAATCACCTATCCTTAATGACATAACCTAAGCCTTTCACCGTCTTGATAACTGCCTCTTTATCCTCGGGGCATAGTTTTTTCCTTACACGGCTGATTAGCACTTCGACTACGTTTGAAAAAGCGCCGGACTCCGAGTCCCAGATGTGCTCTTCGATCATCTGCCTGGTGACAATGCCGTTTTTATTGTAAATAAGATATTCAAGTATAGTGTATTCCTTGGCGGTCAGTCCGATCTCCCTGCCGTTGTATATAACTTTCTTCATGGCGGTATCTACCAGAACCTGCCCCGCCTTGATATTTGACGAACTCTCATTCTTATCCCTTCTGATTAAGGCACGGATACGAGCGTATAGCTCGGGGTAGCTGAAAGGTTTTACCAGATAGTCGTCGGCGCCTAAGTCAAGACCCCGGACCCTGTCGTCCTCCCTGTATCTGGCAGTCAGTATTAATATCGGGGTTTTGATATTATTGGCCCGTATGCTCTGGCATAGGGAAAAGCCGTCTTTCTTGGGAAGCATAATGTCCAGGATAATGACATCATAGGAGTAGGCCAGCGCCATCTCTTCGCCTTCCTGTCCGTCGGCCACCCAGTCAACGACATAGCCGTTTTTAATCAGGCCTGTTTTCACTGTCCATACCAGGTTTTCATCGTCCTCAACAAACAGAATTCTCATGCTTTCCAGATTAACCCAACAAGCTAAAAAAGTAAATACTGTTCAGGTTGTGTTCAGAATGTTATGCTATATTAACATTAATACGGTTAAAAGGAGGATGTAATGCAAAAAATCGGAAACAAATTGGCTCCTGTCCTTGTTTCATTGGTGCTGGTGTTAAGTGGAATAGTCTTCGCTCCAATACAAGTTTCAGCTGAGGACAACGTCAAGGACGGCGATTTCTTCTTTGGCGACTCCATATATGTTGGTAATATTTTCGATTTGACAGGCGTTGATAGGGACAGTTTTAAAGATGGAATCGCTGTTAGCTCCTATAAAGAAAGTAAGAATGAAGTAGATGGATTGAAGGCCAGCCATGATTTCGATTCCGACATAGTCGTTGGCTATGCGAATATTAATGGTGCTGAGATTGTTCTGCTAAACGGCCCTGACTCAATAACAGAACTACTTTTTTGGCAGAATAAGGTCGATCAGCATCAACTCTATGCTAAGACCCTGGGGGTCTGGAACAGCATTGATGGAGCTACCAGACTCGAGGTCAGCCTTCTCCAGTTTCTTGCGCCGGCGTCAGATTTAGATGGTGGCTTCCAAACCCTATCTCTCATATATATGTCCCATGAGTACAGATCACCCAGCTCAGGTTATCCGGCAGCTGTCGCAAGGGTCTACGGGTACTTAGATCCGGATACCATGCAGTTCATAAGCGCATACGATTGTTGTTACCCACAAAATGGGACTTACAACCTTAAAAGTTGGTACTCGACGGCTGCTAACTATGGCTCCTCCATCTATGCCGGTTGCGACGGACATTGGACTCGTTTGTGGTTCAATTATTACCATGGGGCATGGGTTACCATTAACAATTATGGCGCCGCAAATCATGGTGGCTACTAAGTACCCACACTGATTTTGTTAATCTTGTGTTCAGATTGGTGTGCTAGATTGACTATATCTAGGCAAAGAAAACTTCTGGATTATGAGACAACACCCAGTATTTTTAAAGTACAGGCGCGAATGGCTGCACCAGGTAACGGGTTATTCAATGGGGTACCTGTGCAGGGTGGCCAAACATAAGGTGCCGCTCAGCCAACCCTTCGTCGAAAGATGCTGTTTTAAACTAGGGCGAAAACCGAAAGAACTTTTTATTAAGGGCGACAGTTTCAGGTGAAGTGGAACTGACCTTGGGAGTTAAGAGATAATAAAATATTATCTTGTTCCTAGAAGGGCCCAAACTTTATAGGGTATCAATAGTGTATCAATAGGATATAGATAGGATATAGATATTATAAGGGGCCCAACTTTCACCGGTCTGGGCCCTTAACTTTATATTGACAGAATATTAATTGGGGTGGATAATGGGGGAAAAATAAATGTCAAGTCTATCAACAAAAGAAAGATTATGAGATGAATAAAGAGGAAAAACAATCTGTATTGACACCGATGTCAGCTACTATCTCAAAATATGTTGTAAAATTGGGCGACGAGGTTAAATCCGGCGATACGGTAGTTGTCATAGAGGCAATGAAGATGGAAATAGACATACCCTCGCCGATAGATGGCAAGGTAGAGGAAATTAACTTTAAAAACGGTGAACATGTTGCTATAAATGATGTTTTAGCCACCATTAGTTTGAAGATCTAGTAATTTTTTAGATAACTAAATAGAAATACCTAGCGATAAATGATTAACGGGCGTAGTTATCGTTATGTCCAAAGATAATACATATTATATTGTGCCTGGAAGGGCCCAAACTTTCACCAGTTTGGGCCCTTAATTTATTGTAATAGGGGATTGACAATATATATGGCAAAGTTTATGCTTAATTGTAGAATTACCCTAAAATAATTTGGCATAAGCCATCAAGGTAATTTAATAAAGATTAAAGAGGTTATTAAATGAAACTCATCGAGGGAATGAAAAAGCTCAAGGTCATCGAGAAGAAAATTCAGCACAACACGCAAAGGATAAACGAGTATGCCGCCATAGTTTCTTCGGAGCGACCGATATTCGGGACCGAGGTGGCGCAGCGGACACAGATCCAGGAACTCATCCAGTCCAACAAAGATCTGGCTAGCGAGTACCTGAGCCTCAAGAAGAGGGTTGATTTGACCAATATCAAATCCATGGTGAGTATAGGCAAGGACACGTTCTCCATATCAGACCTTCTCCAGATACAGCGCAATGTCGCCAAATTAATGAAAGAAACATTTAGCGCCTTAAACGACAGGGAGGCACAGGGACGCCTGCAATCAATCAGGCAGCATTCAGCCGAAAAGCCGCCCCACATCGACAGGATGTATGACGAGAACGAGAAGCACAAGGGCCTCCAGTACTGGCAGGGCCTGGAGGACGAGATCGAGACCAGGCTGGAAGTTATAAATGCGACCACCGACCTGATAGAGCTTTAAAAGCCTGCTGAATATCATTGTACCTTAAAAATTAAATATCGGCTTCAGTAGTGTAAAAAAGTAAAATATCGAGAGCCCCATCTACTGGGTTAGTGTAGTTATTAATACTTCTGACTTGAAATCAGGCGTATCGCCATACAGAATGGAACGATTAAGAAGTACGACTCAAAGATTCAAGCTTAACTCGTACCCTTGCGAGAAAAAATAAATGAGGGTTATTAAAGATTAACGAGAAAAGAGTCAAGTCTGGTGTAAAAAACCAGAAATGGTGGTGCCAGTTCTCGGGCTATTAGCCACCGCTGGCTGCTGCTTGGAGCCGGTTTTTGCTACTTCGAGTTATCGATTTAAGGGTCCAGAATTTAATTAGTCTAGGCCCTATCACTTTATATTGACAGAATATAAAGTGGGGTTATAATATAATAAGGTAGGGTGCCGGTCAGGTTAAAGTGTCTGTCCCACATATATTTTAATCTGGCACTCTGCTTTTGGTTAAGAGAGCGAGCCAAACATGATGAGAAAACCGTGAATTATAAGCGAGCCAGGAGAGTTGAGAAAACCAATGTAGTAGAGCGAGCCAGCGAAGAAGAGAAAACCAGGTAAAATGAGCGAGCCAAGCATGGTGAGAAAACCAGCAAATAAGAGCGAGCCGGTGACCAAGAGAAAACCAATAGCCAAGAGCGAGCCATGAAAGTTGAGAAAACCACAAAAGATGAGCGAGCCGAAGTATCTGAGAAAACCAATAGCCAAGAGCGAGCCGTTCTAGAGGAGTAAACCATATAAGTAGAGCGAGCCGATGTACAAGAGAAAACCATAATTGAAGAGCGAGCCGTAGTACAAGAGAAAACCACTAGTCAAGAGCGAGCCGTAGAAATAGAGAAAACCACCGTAAAGAAGCGAGCCAGCGAAGAGGAGAAAACCAGGTAAAATGAGCGAGCCACGAAGAGAGAGAAAACCATCATAAAAGAGCGAGCCAGGTAAAAGAGAAAACCATTCGGCAAGAGCGAGCCAGGGCCCAGACCGGTTAAGGTCTGGGCCCTTATTATTGACAGAATATAAACGGGGCTAGTAATATAATAAGGTAGAGTGATCGGTACAAAATATGCATCCTGAGAAAGGTTGGCTTGCCCCTAATCAATAAGAAGTTAATGAGGAGACAAAGATGTGGAATAGTGACATAAAAGACACTTGGTTTAATGAACTGAAGTGTTATTTGGCTTACCATATGGCGAAGCTCTACCAAAAATCATGGCCAATTCTATCGGTACCAGTCATTGGCGAACCAATAATGACCCTGCTTTGGAAAATTAGCGATTTTATAAGCCCATTCCCTACTATGGAAGGATGCCTAAATCCGATAATGTTAGAGGTTATCAGGGAGAGGATGGGGATTCCCGATGAGGAATTTAACCAGAAGCTTGAGGAGATAAGGAAAAACAGCGAGCGGGAAGAGTTGGGCCTTCCACCTGTTTGAGTAAATAATTAAGGGGGTATTGATACCATGTGGAACAATGTTTGTGTTGAAGGTTTCTGCTTTGGAGAACAAGATGACAATAATGATTACCCTTGTGGTAAGAAATACCCCACAGCTTTTTGCCTGTCGAACAAGCACTGCCCCCACTTTGGTTATAGCGAAACAACCGAGAGGGATGTCGCCCATTTCGTGCCTATTAGAATAATTATCTGGGATAGGCTTAAAGTCTGGATAACAGAAACTGCTTACTGGAAATTGCGTTGGTGGTTTTGGGATTGCCTTTGGTTCAACAGGAGAAAGACCGGGGAATTCTTCAAAAACATTCCAGTAGCCACAGCTGAAAATAATCTCCTAATAAAGGAGATGGAGAAAGAGGACGCAAAGCTTGCCGAGAAATTTAAGAAATGGCTTCCAAAGGCTGTAAAAGAGGAAAATGAATACCTGAGAGAACCAAATGACGAGAGCGAGCCATAGAACAAGAGAAAACCATTGAAATAGAGCGAGCAAGGGTGGGGTGCTGTGATGGAGAGGCTCACAGTTAAATGAGGGGTGGCTATTACAGCCTACATAGTAAAAAAGAGGAACTAACAGCCCCGCCCACGAAAGAATTATGAGAAAACCGGAAGCAAAGAGCGAGCCATTGTTCGGGAGAAAACCATCATAAAAGAGCGAGCCAGGTAAAAGAGAAAACCATTCGGCAAGAGCGAGCCAGGGCCCAGAATTTAATCATTCTGGGTCCTTAATTTATACACTCTCATTGACTAAATGTAAGAAATAGTGGTAAAATCATGTACTTGAGACCGCAAGGAATATCTAGAACAGCGACCCTCTCTAAGAAGTTTGACAAGATATAAAAGTGTGCCTAGAGGGATTTAGGCTTTAAGGGAAAAATATGGGCTTATTAAAGAATTATCTTTCAGCTTTTTCAACGCTTCTAAATAACTTTAGTGATAGGTATTTGATAGGTATTATCGAAGAGTTTGATAAAAACCATTTGCCATATATTGACGCATGTAAAGACCTCGGGATTCACTACAAGACTATAAACATCTCAGGACCTGACTGGATTCAGGTCGTTCGGGGTTGCGGATGTGATGCTTTTCTTGTGTGGCCTTCTTTCAAGGTGAGTATTTGGAAACGAATGTTCGAGGAGAGATTGAAGGTCATGGTTGATGAGATGCGCAAGATTATCTACCCGGCCTACAATGAAGTATGGTTGAATGAGAGCAAACTGAGGATGTCTTATTGGTTGGAAGCTAACGAAGTTCCGCACAGTAAGACATGGGTGTTCTATTCGCGCGAGAAGGCAATGGAGTTTGCCCAAGAAGCTGATTTACCTCTCGTAGTTAAGAGCGACATGGGCTCCATGGCCGAGGGGGTGAAGATACTTAAAAGACATTCTGAGGTAGTACAATATGTTAATCAGCGTTTTGGGAAAGGTATAGCCTGTCGGGGCGCTGATGTCCGTGATCTTGAATGGGGCTATCTTTTGTTCCAGGAATTCCTGCCAGGAGTTAACGAGTGGCGGATGATTCGAATCGGAGATTCTTATTTTGGACACCAGAAGCTAAAGGAAGGGGAATTCCACAGTGGCTCAGGCAAAGCCGGGTGGTATGATCCTCCGCGAGCGCTTTTGGATTTTATTCGCAAGCTGACTGATAAAGCTGGATATACAGCTATAAACATGGACATCTTTGAAACCCCTGACAAGCGCTATTTGGTAAACGAGATTCAGTCTCACTTTGCGGTCTATGCTGAAAACCAAATGTACATTGATGACCAGCCGGGACGATATATATATGACTATCCTTATGGAAAGTGGCGCTTTGAAGAAGGTGTTTTCGGCAGGAACAGTTGTTGTAATCTGAGGGTGGAAGCGCTTTTAGGTCTGCTCGATTGAGAGACCTCCAATGTCGCTGAAAGATAAGTTCTTGGTGTAACCATCTTGAAATCAGTATGAGTAATAATAGCTTGTATTTTAATATAAGAGGAAAAAAGTCTTGAAGATAACGATCATCGGAGCTGGAAACGCAGGCTTGGCCCATGCTGCCATGATAACCAAACGAGGCCATTTGGTCACAATTGTAAAGACAACAGGTCTGATGCACGAAGACTCATTTGATGTAGTGAGTCGGACAAGACAGATAGAATACCAGATGGGTGACGATAAAGGCGTAGTTGGTATTGAAGAAGCGACAAGAGATCTTCCATTAGCTATTTCTAAGGCAGATGTAATTATATTACTGACGCAAAGCGTCGCCCATGAGAATCTTTCCGAGCTGATTTCTCCGCATCTGCGAAGGGGGCAGATTCTGCTTGTTTCGCCAGGCTATGCCGGGAGTTTCTATTTTTCAACAAAATGCCAGGGCAAGGGTATTATCTTTGCCGAAAGTGAATCTTTACCATTCGATGCACGCATTATCGCCCCTGGGAAGGTCAATATTTGTTTTGAAAACATCCGAAACCCCGTTGGTGTTTTCCCTTCCATAAAAACTGAGGAAACGCTAAGGAGATTAAATAATATCCTGCCCGGATACACAGCCCGGCAGAATGTGTTGGAATCTGCTTTTCATAATCCCAACCTTATCGCCCATACAGTGGGCGCTATAATGTCTGTTGGCCGCATTGAATACAGCCAAGGCGAATTTTGGATGTATCGCGAAGCTTTTACGCCCACGATATGGAGGCTAATTGAGGATTTAGACTCAGAAAAGAGGGCAATACTTGGTTATTTCAAATTGCCTATGCAGGGCTTTATGGAATCATTCCAGTATCGGACCTGCGATGATATGAGCGCTGACCCTATGGGGGTCTTTTACCGATATGCTCAATTCGGGTCGCCTAAGGGACCTAGTGACGCGCAAACTCGTTATATCACCGAGGACGTTCCGATGGGCCTTTGCTTTATGTCTTCAATCGGGAAAAAAGCCAACATTCCCACCCCTGTATGCGATGCGCTGATAGCCATTGCCTCCTCCATGCATAAAAAAGATTATTACGCAGAGGGAAGAACGCTTGAAAAACTTGGCATTGGGCACTATTCCGTCGGTGAACTAAAGGGCATCCTAAAGGGAGGCTTTCCTTTCGTCTTAACAAAGGATAAGCTTTAAAATTTTTCCCGACGCATCCTTATGTTATTTAAATAGATGTTGACAAGAGGTCATCAAAGTTGGATACTTATACACAGCCATTGTTCGGGAGAAAACCAGGGAAAGAGAGCGAGCCGACGACTTTGAGAAAACCAGAAAAGGAGAGCGAGCCGTCGTCCTAGAGAAAACCAAATATTATGAGCGAGCCGATGGATTGGAGAAAACCATGATAATGGAGCGAGCCGTCAATATAGAGAAAACCGCAAAGTACGAGCGAGCCATACTAGACGAGTAAACCAATATAAGAGAGCGAGCCAAGATGTAGAAGAAAACCAGATTGCATGAGCGAGCCAGGTAAGATGAGTAAACCATATATTATGAGCGAGCCTGAGTATATAAGAAAACCAAGGATAGCGAGCGAGCCATCAGTAAATAGAAAACCAGAGATGATGAGCGAGCCATCACCCAGGAGAAAACCATACAGCAAGAGTGGGTCATAGAGCCGGCGCCAGCACCATCGTTTTGTAAGGGACTTTTCTATGGAGTTGGCGTCGCTCTTTGGCCTTTTTTTGATTATTCTATATTAGGCCTGGATATTTTGCTAAAAGGGCCTCAATGCCCGACAATAGCATTCAGCGAATCCCAACAGTCCTGAGAGCTCATTGGCTGGTGTAATTAAAGGGTGACTAAGAAATTCCTGACATTTAGAAAAAGCGAGGAAAAAGACCGCTCCGGCCAGATTTCAGGAGATACGCCAAAAATAAAGGGCGCACTATTAATAATTATGTAAAGAGCCCCCTGTTTTAAAAGGGGCTCTTATTAATATACTTAAACTAGCTTTCTTACTGAGCTGTAAGGCCACCGTCAACAGGCAATGCTACGCCTGTTACGAAGCTGGAGTCATCACAGGCCAGGAATAAAGCTGCTTTAGCTATTTCCTCTGGCGTGCCCATCCTGCCTACAGGCTCCATTTTGGTAAACTGGGCCTTTGCCTCTTCGTCATCACCTGTGATTCCCTCAACCATTGGTGTCCAGATAACACCGGGGCAGACGCAGTTGACCCTGATGTTCTGAGTGGCATACTCGAGGGCAGCTGTCTTGGTTAATTGGACTACTCCTCCCTTGCTGGCAGAGTAGGCGGCGAGGCCCTGGAAGCCAACCAGACCAGCTGCCGAGGCGGTGTTTATAATTGAACCACCACCTGTCTTTAGCATCTCGGCGATGCCGTACTTCATCCCAAGGAAAACACCCTTCAGATTTATGTCTATGATCTTGTTAAAACAGGATTCACTGGCTTCGTGGGTGGGTTCTACCTTGCCAACAATGCCGGCGTTATTGTAGAGGATGTCTAGACGTCCGTAAATGTCGACGGCGTTTTTTATCATGTTCTTTATATCTGCAACCACCGAGACGTCTGTCTTTATGAACTGTGCCTTGCCACCGGCATCCTCTATCATACGGAGCGTTTCTTCTCCAGCTGGTACGTCAATATCGGCAATGACCAGCTTGGCACCTTCCTTGGCAAAGAGTAGGGCTGTTGTCCTGCCGATACCCGAGCCGGCACCCGTTATGATGGCTACTTTTCCATCTAATCTATTAATTTGTAACCTCCCATTATTGTCTCCTCCAGCACAACTCAGTCTTCCCTGAGAGCAAAATTTACATAGGCACCTACATCTTTTAATATTTAGTAAACATATTACCATGAGTTTAACTATTGTCAACCCATGATTATAAAAACATAAAGTCAGGGCTATTGACAATAAGTAATTATGGGTGGATAATTAATCCCTGCTGTTGTTTGGGAGAAAACCAGCGATGATGAGCGAGCCATTGACAAGGAGAAAACCATCAAGTAAGAGCGAGACAAGTAATCTGAGAAAACCATGAAAGGGGAACGAGCCAACCTGAAAGAAATAAAGTTATTCTTCAACTGGACCTGGCAAGAAGGTGGTTTTAGATGGAGGAAATAAAAAAATCAATCATTCTAGCACTTAAAGATGTGGAATTAATAGAGCTGGAGAGAGTTTTACTTGATGATGACCAAGATGGAGCGTTGAAATTCCTTAAGAAACATATCAAGGGAAAGGCAAGAGAAGCCCTTGACAGAAAAAGCCAGTGTCGGCATTCTTTTGAGTAAATGATTAAGAGAGGTATCTATGGTAGGTCTTAGCAAATTTCAGATTGAGGTGTTGATTCAGCCCGAACTTGAGTCCCTGGTTAACAAGTTTAGCAACATGCGGCGTGATGCGGAAAAGGAGAAGCTGTTAAAAGAAGTGTCACTGATAATTAAAGAGAGTGTGGCCACGGCAATATCCGAAAACAACAAGGCCATAAAGGAGAATTTTTGTCACCTAGAATAATTAAAGATCAATCAAGGCATAATGAAGTAAACAAGATGAGGAAGTCAGGCCTGACCTACGCTAAGATAGGCTGCCGACTCGGCATAAGTGGCGAGCGTGTGAGGCAAATCATAAAGGGAAATCCCAGGCCGCCAAAGGTTCCCTTAGAAAAAAAGCTCTTTCTCAAGCTAAGCGATGTGGCACGTATTCTTAATTTGCACTCAAATACAGTTCGGCGCTGGAGCAAAAAGGGGATTTTAAAAGCTTACCGTATTGGTCCTCGTGGTGACAGGAGATTTCTCTGTGAAGATATATATGCCTTGCTAAAAAAGGCATGAGAGAGCAGAGCAGCTAGCTTATCATTATGCTGAAGAGGAGGGCAAGGTGAATAGCATTATAACTATTCGTAGTTCTCAGTTGGGTAAGGATGATTTAGGGAAACTACTCCAGAGCTTGCGCGATTGTGAACAGCTCAATTTCCCCGATAAGGTGATATCTATAATTATGAATTTACCTGAAATGTCAAACAAAGAGGCCTTAAAGTTGCTTAATGAAATAAAGCCGGCTTTTAGCGAAGGTCTGGTTATCACCAATAAGGGAAAGACGTCACGTTTCGGAAAAACCAAATAACTATTGAAAATTGGGCTAATTTGGTTTAGTATTAAAGCAAGGTGACAAAATGACAACAGGTTATAACAAAAGCAAATGGAGAGAAGAGGCCACCAAATTAAGAGAGCAGGGGATTAGCTACGCAGAAATAGGCCGACGTCTCAATATAAGCCGCGAATGGGCCCGTAAGCTGGCATCAGACACAGCAATAATAAGAGAGAAGGTAGTGATTTCAGAAGATACTATGCTGACGCTAAGAAAGGTAGCCGATTACCTCAACGTTCACAGAAATACCCTGCGGAGGTGGGTGCGTGAGGGCAGGATAAAGGCCAGCCGGATAAACAAACGCGGCGACATGCGTTTTAGATATGATGATGTTAAGTCATTCCTTGAGGAAAATAAGAGCAAGTAAAATACCAGATGGTCTGAAAGATTATGAAGATACAAAATTTAGACGTGTGGGACTGTGAGCTTTGGGCGGCCAAGTCGCGCCGGGGCGAGGTGTGCGGCATCTTTGGATGTCAGAAGGAGCCTACGATAAGGTGCGAACACTGCGGCAATAACTACTGCCGCCGGCACAGCTGGGTGCTTGAGACCCCGGGGCACCAGAAGATAAAGAGTTATCAGGATAGAGGTAACCTTGATGAGATCAACAGAGAGGGCTTGAAGTTAGCCATGAATCTGGGCAATGGAGTTACCTACGTAGGACCCCAGATGCTTAGAGAGGACCTCTTCTACTGCCACGTTTTTCAGGATGGCGTTACCGGGACCAGTTTTGGAGCCAGGAGCCTGAAGCAGGCCAAGGAGTCCCTCATACACCACCGTAGCGAATTTAAAAAGAAGCCGCCTGAATTCAAATAGATTCAGATTGATAATAAGAATACACTGATATTTAAAGGGGGATTGATGTGACTATAGAAATTGACGCCAAGGATCTTAAGTCGAGCCAGCTTATGAAAATAGACAATCTAAGCCTGGTTAATATGGACTTGAAGCAGCGGCGGAAGGCTGAGGCTCTCTACTATCAGCTAGGCCTTGACCCGGTAGTCAAAAAGGTGCTCAATGACTTTCCAGAGATGCTCTCTGGCATGGACCGCGTAACCGACAAGATACTGGGGGCCTATGACGTGAAAGGGCGCGCCGACGCCGTGGCCAAGGTAACGGCACTGGTGACCTATGCCGCCATGAGTGAGCAGTTTACCAAAGAAGTAGGCATCCTAGATGGAGAGATAACCAAGCTATCACAAGAAAGGGACCATGAAAGGTCAAATTACGAGGGCCTGGTGGAGAAG
>Ga0307376_10004493_pt1 | contig 12766 bp, 9 predicted proteins | sample TR2MG_FD_202536 | JGI IMG/M metagenome (GOLD analysis project Ga0307376, IMG submission 202536) | Soil microbial communities from Risofladan, Vaasa, Finland - TR-2 | ecosystem: Environmental > Terrestrial > Soil > Coastal area > Acid sulfate soil | place: Finland: Risofladan, Vaasa | collected... | reverse complement strand
AGGTGGCTGTTCCAATAACGACCGAACCGGATGTTCCGCCGATGACGATGGAGACACTGTCGCTGAAACCGGTGCCCAAAACCTTGGCGGTAATGGTTACGCCTTGCGCACCCGATGATAGGGAGCCGGAAGTAAACGTTGATTGCGCAACGCCATAATCATCCGTATAGACAATAACCGGGGATACGGTTTCACCACCGCCGGTTGGATTATCGATTGTAAAAAAGACAGGCGCGCCACCGACAACCTGGTCGCTGGCATTCCTTACGGTTGCCGTCAAAGTGGCCGTATTGCTAACGTTGCCGACGCTTTTTGCGACGACAATCGAACTGGCCTGCAGAGAAATTTGAGATGCATCGCTGGCCGGCGCCGATATGGCCACCGTTATAAAATCAGTGGTTGTCGGGTTATCTGCATCAAATACCTGCACGGTGGCAACCCCTGCCTGAGACGAACTCAGCACGGCTGATGCCACCCCTCCCGACACCGGTTTGCTGACATAATTGGAAGCACCCCCATCCCACACCCCTACCGTGGTCGCGAAATCTACCGTAGACTGATCCGGGGCCGCGACGATAATCTCGAGGCTGTTGCCGATTTTGAGACTCGAAGGATCGACTGCCGGTGAGGTAATGCCAAACACATTGCCCGTCGAGCCGATGGTGTACTGTTTTGTCGCCGATGCCCCCAATGCGGTTGCTCTCACCGTTACATTTCCTACGCCTGTGCCGGTGATGCTCACCGATAGTTGGCCATTAACATCGGTATTACCGGTGTTCAATGACAGCGTGACAGCACCTGTCGATGACGACTCCACACTTAAAGCAACTTCTGCATCGTATATGGGCTTTAAACCGGCATCTTGCACCAAAATCGTTAAAGTGGCCGTATCGCTTCCGCCGATGACAAGGCTTGTCGTGCCAGCAGGTGAAAGGGTTATGGTGGTCCCTGTAACCTGGATCGGGATCTGCCTGGGCGTCAGATTGGTGACGGTTGCGGTAATTGTTACGGTCTGATTGCTCTGTTCCACGGTTCCGGCGGAAAAGTTTATCTTGGCTTCTCCGTTTGCATCCGTAATTGCTGTTGAAGCACTAAGCTGTCCGCCGGAGGTGCTGAATGTCACCCTAACGCCTTCGACAACGGCGTTGTTGTCATCTAAAACGATGGCCGTAATCGTGGCACTGTCGGAATTGTCGGACAGAACGCTGGCTTGGGAGGTTGAAAGTGATAACGTGCCGGAGCTAATGGTAATTTCAGTGGTTTCGTCGGTCGGGGTGGAATCGGAAGCTTCTTCATCCGGGATCTCAGTGGGTCCAGTCGGACTACAGCCGATTATCTGATAAGAAAAAAAAGTCATTAGAACCAACGATAAAGTTAGTATGATACGACTGAATTTCATATTGGCTACCTTTCGAACACGATTTTGCGATGTTATGTTAGAAAAGGATAAAGATCGTAACAATTTGATCTAATTGTTAATAAATATTAAACGATCGATTTTTAGTAAAGACCTCCACCTGTCAATTCCCGCTCTCACTTTTTTATAACCCTGTCACTATTTGAAACGCTCAGTTTAGGTTAAAATTACTTCATTTTTGTATGCCGCGTTGTTCAAGCTGGACGATTCTGGGGGTAATAAATATCAGCAACTCTTCCATGGATTCTGATTTGGATTTTGATTTGAAGAGCCAGCCAAGAAGCGGGATTTTCATGAGTTCAGGGACGCCGCTTTCACCGGTGTCTTTTCTTGTCTTCCGGATACCGCCGATAACGACCGTATCTCCGTCGTCCACCAGCAGTTCGGTATTCGCTTCTTTGGTGGTAAATGACAACTGATTATTAATAATGGGACCGACCTCATTGTTTTTTATGCTAATAGTCATTGCAATTCGACTGTCAGGGGTTACATGGGGGGTCACTTCCAGTTCAAGGGCGATATCTTTAAACTCAGTGGTTGTATTCCCGTCAGGATCCAGCTTGTTATAAGGATAGGCCAATCCCTGTTTGATCTTGGCCGGTTTGTTGTCGAGGGTTAAAATTTTCGGAGCGGATATTATCTTAACCTCTCCTTCAGACTCCGAGGCCTGAAGTCTTGCATCGAGTATTTGAAATTGGCCGCCGATTAATCTGGAAAACTGAATCCCGATTTCTCCGCGAGTCGATGTTGGCGGATTTATTGCGCTCATATCTCCGGAGAGATCACCCCCGAAATCAACGTCTTCGAAATTGGTCGGACCGTATGTTAATCCCCATGAGGTTCCGAGCTCCCTTGAGAAGGTTGTACTGGCTTCAACAATCCTGGCTTCAATAATGACCTGTGGTGTGACCTTGTCGATTTGTTTGACGATCTCTTTAGCCTTTTGTACCTTTTCCGCTACATCTGTAATGATAATCTGATTGCTGCGTTCATCAACGCTGATGCTGCCGCGTCCTTCGGTTGGTATAATCTGGGGTAACACATCCGCTTTTGCATTTGCATAGTTCACCGGAATGTATTCTGTTATCAGGGGCTCCAGCGCTTTTTTTTGCGCTTCGAGCTTTTGCGCGGCCGCGATTTTTGCCTCCCGCTCCGTTTCTTCCACATTGAGCGTTTTAAGGGTCGCAATGCGGATGATATCTTCTTCGAAAACCATGTCCAGCCGGTTCATCTTCAGAATTACGTTAAGGATCTGATCCCAGGGCACCGGCTTGTCAAATGCCAAGGTCACTTGTCCGGATACATCTTTGTCAATGGCGAAGTTTTTTCCGCTGACATCCATTAAGATGCGAAAAACATTTTTAATGTCGGTTTCGAAAAAATTGATGGCGATCTTTTCGCCGGTGTATTTCCCGGTTTGAACTTTAAACTTTTTGTGTTCAGACGGTTTAAGTGCCGGGGCGTCTGTTTTATCAACCGCTTCTGCCATAACGTTTCTCCAGGGTGGAAGCTCGGCGGTGTCAAGGTGCCTGGGCGGAACGGAAGAGGCTTCAAAATGAACCAGAATCAGGTTGTCCGTCTGTTCGATAAAATAAGGTACAGAATCCCGCAGCTCAATTACAAATCCCGATGTATTTTTTATGGCAGGCGTCTGGAAGGGTGTTATCCGATCGACAGCACTTTGAAAACGTGTGGTAATCAATGGTCGTTGGCGATATTCCGGAAGTTTTGAAGGATAAAGATTGAGCAGGAGTTTTTTATCGTTGATTTTTTTCACATTGTATTTGACCGGTGTTGTGGTTCCGATAATAATCGTCGATTGGCCGGCCGTTTCACTTGAAAAGTCGATTCGATTAATCCATGCCGGGGAATTTTTTCCCACTTCCGGTTGAGCGATTTCACGGGGTTCAGTTTGAGCCGTCAATATCTTTTGATCAGAAACCGCAGGTTGTTCCCCATGCGCCATGGATGTGTCACCCGACGGTTCTTCTTTTTCTAATTCCGGTTTGGCGGAAACGGACATCGACGGTGTTTTTTTGAACACTATTTTAAGGCCGGTATCTTCGCGGACGACTTCGTATGAAAAATCTTTTTTTAATGAGATTTCGATTCTGGATGCATGCCCCTTGTCCGTTAATTCAGAAGATTGAATCCCGGCGACAATATCGCTCTCCGGTGTAAAATTCGATTGGATATTGTCGAGGGCGGTTTCAGGAAAATAAAGGAGAACACCCAGCGGGAACGGTTGTTTAACTGAAGTATAGGACAGCAACTGGGTTCCCCCAATCCTTACGATGCTTGATTCAGAATCTTCGGCAATGCTTATTTGGGTGATCCGCTTGGATTTAGCAGATTCGACGGTCGGTTTTTGGGTTTCTTTGACGGCCGTGGTGTTGGAAGCACACCCTGTAAACAGGGTCAGCAAAGCGGGCAAAAAGAAACCGAACGTTCCAATTTTAAACCATTTTTTCATTTCACAATTCATGCTATTCTCCGGGAGGTTTCTGGAGTTTAAGTGATTTTTTTACGATAGAAACCTTGCCATAAATATCTTCAGCCTCTTCTTCAACAATGATTTGATCCTCTAATATTTCAACGATTTTGCCTGAGTGGATTCCAATATACGTACCTTCTTTTACGACATATCCCTTTCCGGAGGTTTCCTGAACCAAGGCTCTATTTCCACTGGGTGCGCGTATGATTCCCGAAAGCTTCAGCTGGCTTAAATCCATCTTTTCAAGGGGTGTAAGGGGCGTTCGTCTTTTTGATGTTTTCTTCTTCACAGCTATGGATGCAGGTTCTTTTCTAAAGAGCGGTTCAAATGGATTCAGCTTCCCTTCGGGATTGTATAGATCGGATATTTCCGGCATTTCGATTTTGGGACTTGTGGGAGATACCGAAGCGACGATTGTTTTGTGTGCTGTATCGACGCTTTGTTTTGGAACCTGAGGTGCGATTTCTGGCGTGGGTTTTCCCGCTGCTTTCATGGAAACCGGTTCGGCCGGTTCCGATTTTTCAACTTTTTGAGGGGTGGGAGGCACCGGTGCAATGACGTTTTTGTGGGTCGTATCGACAGGCTGCTTTGGCATTTGAGGCGTGGATTCGGGTATGGGCGTTGCCGTCTCTTCTACAGAAGCGGGTTTTTCAACATCAATCTTTTCCGGCTGTTGAGATTTTGGGGGCGGCTGTTCCGAGATGATGATCTTTTTCGTGATTTCCCGTGATTTCGGTGGCGGTTCCTCTTGTTTTTCACAACCCCACAATAGGGTAAAGAAACAGGCGATACAGACAATGCTGCGTATGAAAACAAGATGTTTATCCATGAGATATCGTGTCTTTTTGATGCCTCGGCTCATGAAGCTTTTTTTTGCTCCGTTTCAATGAACCTGTATGTGATAGCCGTACATGATGTTGTGAGATTGTTACCGCCTTTGGCGGTGGTCATTTTAATGTTTTCTATATTTACAATCCTGGATAACCTTGCCAACTTGTCAAAGAAGAGGGCGACATTGTGATAGCTGCCTGTAACCATAATCGATACCGGAATTTCAGCATAGAAATCTTTGTTTTGTTCAGGCTGCGGCTGAAACAGAATAAATTCCAGACCGGCATCCCGGCCAGAACTTGAAATACTTGACAGCAGAGACGGGATCTCTTTTTTTTCGGGAAGTTTTTTCCTTACGATTTTGAATTCAATCTCCGCCTCTTTGAGCTTCGCCTGAAAATGTTTCAGCTGTCCTGCCTTTGCTCTTGCCCTGACGAGTCTGGTTTCCAGCGATTCGGTTTCTTTTTTCAATTCATCGATGGTATTGAGTTTGGGCAAAAAGGAGAAATAGAAAAACGGGCCAATGAGCGCAGCGAGGATTCCCAAAGACAACAGAATCCTGTACAGCTTAGACAGTTTTCCAATCTTATCGATATTTTCAAAAAGCCATTCTGATAAATTAGAGAGTTCGATTTTTTTCATCGTTATCACTATACCATGGACCGGTTTTATTTTTTCTTTTCCGATTTGTTCCGGGAGATCCTGGTGCAGATAATTTCAAAATTTTTAAGATTTAATTCGTCTATCTTTTGTTGTTTTATGGCCCTTAAATTTACATTCATAAAAAGGGTGGACGCTTCCAGACGGCTCATAAAATCAGCGATGGTTTTATTGTCCAGGGCAATTCCCTGAATGTTTATATCGTCTCCATTTTCCTGGAAATTGGTGAACCATAACCGTTTTGCCGGCTTGCTGTCGCTGTCTGCCGATGCTTCGGATTGAGAGGCAGAGACCTTTTCAGCCACCAGTGTTGTCATATTGTCAAGTAGTTGGACTGCAACCTTTCGATTCGTTTCCAGGCTCTTTATAACATCGGTCTTTTGTTTTAGTGTGTTGAATGCCTTTTTTATTTCATCGACCTTTTTGGCTTGTTTTTCGAGCTGGGCCAACATTGATTTTGTTTTTTTTATCTGGGTGTTCAGGGCATCGATATCGTTGTTCAAGCTTATGTTATAATACAGAAGGATTCCGGCAACCATGATAACAGCCAGGACAAATATACTGATCTGCCTGCGGACGTTCTCTTTTTTCTGTGCTGCGCGGTAAGGGAGCAGGTTGATTCGTATCATTTGTCACCAATTTTTCGTATTGCGAGTCCCATGCAGATGGCAGCCTGTGGCGCTATTTTTTCAAGATAAGAAGCGTCAAAACGGCTGCTGTCGGCTGAAAAATTTTTAAAAGGATTGATGACTTCGACTTCAGCGGATGTTTCAGCTGCCAGAATGTGTCGAAACTCTTTAATATTGGCGCCACCACCGCTGAGGACAATGCTGGTTATCTGATTTTCGGGATAAGTAGAATAGAAGAAATCCAGGGCACGCTTTATTTCAGAGCACCAGTCAGACACCACAGATGAAACAATTTCTTTTAAATCTTCAAGGGAAATTATGTCTGATTGTTTTTGAAATTTAATATTTTCTGCTTCCTCTAAAGAACAATCAACCAGAGAAACGATCTTCTCATTGATTTGTGCGCATCCAAGGGAAACATCACGCATAAATGCAGAGGAATTACCTTTTAGAATATTCAAGGATGTCTTGCTGGCACCGATATCAATCAGGGCCACATGTTCATCTTCAAGGGTATAGTTAAATTCAAAAATATTTTGCAGGGCAAAAGCGTCAACATCTATTAAGCAGGTGTTCAGATTGGCCATCTGGACAAGGTTGATATATTCATTAACCATATCTTTTTTGGCTGCTACCAGCAGGACACTCATCTGATTGGGGTTGTGTTCGCTTTCTCCCAGGATTTGAAAATCTAAATTAACATCGTTGATATCGAATGGAATATACTGTTCCGCTTCAAAATGAATGGTTTCGTGCAATTCATCTTCCGTCATGGTCTGGACGTTGATCTTTTTTACAATCACCGAATAACCGCCGATGGAGATCGCTACGCTCTTGTCTTTTAGTTTGACGCTTTTAAAGAGTTCACGAATATACTCGGCGACAGTTTCAGGATCTTTAATAGAACCTTCTTCGATGAGTTCGGGTTCAATGTTGATGGTGTTGAAGGTTTTTAGGGCGGATCCTGTTTTGGTGTCAACGACTTCAGCGATTTTTATAGTCCTGGAACCGATGTCCAGGCCAATAAGACGATTTTTTTTTCCAAAAAACATAATAAATTCTTAGTCACCAAATATTTTATTTTTATCAGAAAGATCGAAACCCAGGGCCAAAATGATCTTGCGCTGAGTTTCAAGTCGGCACGGTATCCCTTTTTCGATGCGGGCAATCGTAATGGGTGACACGGCCGCCTTTCTGGCCAGTTCGGTCTTGCTCATCAGCAAAGACTCTCTGATTTTTTTTAAATGGTTTCCGTTCATTAAACAGCCTTTTTAGCAGATTTGCAAAATTCCACTAAATATATGGTTCCAAAAATTCCGGTTGGCCATTGCCTTTTTTTGCAATATTACCTTAAATTATTATCAAGTTCAAGTACTTTTATGCATAATTATAGACAAATTTTAATTAATTACTTTATTTGGTGGTTTTGACAATTAATTTACTATATATGGTATTATATAAAAGCGATAACATGTGTACAATAAAACAATTCTGAAAAAATGTTTGTTCCGGTCCCTTAAAACTGAAAGCTAAATTGTTATAGTGTCAATGAAAATAAAGCATTACCTTGACTTTAGCGGTCAGTTTCCGTATATGTTTTTACGGATAACATCTGTCACTCGAGTTTCGCACCCTCTGCTAACGCGGTCTACGCGCAATCAAAGAATCTTTAAGGGCACGAAATTTGAGAAGGTTATTTTTAATGCATTGGAATCGTCTTTTCAATTTAGATAAAGATGTTCCCATGCCGATACCCAATATTCCCATGCCGAGCCATTAACCTTGTTTATGAACCTTCAAACCGCAGAAGAAAAAGTCAAGCCGTTCAGGTTGGTCAAATACTTTACGTTTACAAGCCTAATCGTAATATTCATTGGAACGCTGGTCCTCTCTTTGCTCAATAGCCACTGGGCAAAGACCATGCAGCAAAAAAAAAGTGAAGACTACGCCAGCCTTCTGATCGAAAATCTGAATCATCAGGTGTTTTTGCAGTTCATCATTCCGGTTGCATTGAAATTCGGCAAGATTCAGCTCAGTGATCAAAAACAATTTGAACGGATGGACAAAGTCGTCAGAAGCACGCTTCACAGCTTCAAGGTTGATATGGTCAACATATACGATATGGACAACACAATATCATACAGTTTTGACCACTCTGTGATCGGCAAAGAAAATTCGGGCGGCAAAGGCTATGAGGATGCAATTTTAGGCAAGTCGACTTCAAAGCTGATTCAAAGCGGTAACTGGTTCCGGATCTTGCTCGGATTTCCCCAAGACAGCCGGTTAATTACAATTGCCCCCCTGCGCGCAGAGCAACCACTCTCCCGGATATCCGGTCCGGTACTGGGTGTCGTAGAAATCGTTCAGGATTTAACAGATGACTATAAAGCAATTTTCGATTTTCAGATCCGTGTTATTATCACCAGCTCGGTTGTGATGGGGGCTCTATTTTTAGCGCTTCTGTTTGTGGTCAAACGGGGCGAAAACATCATTGAAAAGCGCGCCCAGGAACGACTCAAGCTCAAAGAGCAGTTAAGCCGAGCAGAACATTTGTCGACACTGGGCGAAATGGTTGCAGGGATTTCCCATGAAATTCGGAATCCATTGGGTATTATCCAAAGCTCATCCGAACTCTTAAAGAAAAAAATGGCCGGCTACGATCCTTCGAATTCTATTCCAGATATCATTATCGAAGAATCCATCCGATTAAATAATGTTATCACAGATTTTTTAAATTTTGCGAAACCCAAAATTCCAAATCTCATGGCTTGCGATGTCGAAGCTGTTCTTGAGAAAAACATTAACTTTTTGGCATCACACATTGAAAAGGAAGGCTATACGGTTGAAAGACATTATGACAATAATATTAAGGAGATAACAGCCGATTCCGATATGCTTTATCAGGCATTCCTGAACATTTTAATTAATGCGATGCAGGCGATGCCCGAGGGCGGAAAAATACATGTCGCAATACAATCCACGGACAATACCGTAAAAATATTTTTTGAAGATGAAGGGGAAGGTATCCCTCAAGACCTCATGAAAAAAATATGGGATCCATTTTTTACAACCAAAGCCAAAGGAACCGGTCTGGGGCTTGGTATTGTAAAAAATATCATTGAATCCCACAGCGGAAGCGTCCAGATTAGCGCAAGACCGGATGCCGGCGCCCGCGTTAAAGTAGAATTACCCGTGAAACAGGGAGTATAGGCATGGAGACCATCCTGATCGTTGATGATGAAAAGAATTATCCGCGGATATTAAGTGCGGTTCTCGAAGAAGAGGGGTTCGAAACCTTTTGTGCAAACAGCGGTTATGAGGCGCTTGAAATACTGAAAAATATCGACGTTGATCTGGTCCTTACAGATATGAAAATGCCCAAAATGGACGGCATTGAACTCCTGGAGAAAATCAAGGACAAAGATAAAAATATTCCGGTCATTATGATGACCGCTCACGGCACCGTGGATAAAGCTGTAGAGGCAATGCAGAAAGGGGCCTACAGTTATATTCTTAAGCCCTTCGATAATAATCGGCTGATTATATATGTTAATAAGGCCATCGGCATGTACCGGATGGTCAAAGAGAACCGGCAACTCAGAAATGCTGTGGAATCAAAGTACAGTTTCGGAAATATTATTGGAAAAAGTAAGGTGATGCAGGATGTTTTCGAAACGATTCGAAAAGTGGCACCTGCCACCACCACTGTTTTGATCGAGGGTGAAAGCGGTACCGGGAAAGAACTGGTGGCCAAATCGATTCACTTTAACAGCCCGCGGCGCGATAAACCGTTTATTGCGGTGAACTGCAGCGCTCTTGCCGAGACGCTTCTTGAAAGTGAGCTTTTTGGGCATGAAAAAGGGGCATTTACCGGTGCTGCAGCAAGGCGGAAGGGCCGTTTTGAATTGGCTGACAGCGGCTCCCTCTTTCTCGATGAAATCGGCGAACTTTCACAAAATTTACAGGTGAAACTTTTACGGGTCCTTCAAGAAAGAGTTTTTGAAAGGGTTGGAGGGGTAAAGCCGATTTCTGTCGATATTCGTATTATTGCTGCTACAAATAAGAGACTTAAAGATGAAATCATCCAAGGACGATTCAGAGAAGATCTCTATTATCGGTTGAATGTTGTACATATTGTCCTGCCTCTTTTAAGAAACCGTCAGGAAGATATTCGCCTGCTGGCGGATCATTTTATCCAAAAATATGGAGCGGAAGATAAATCCGATACCCCGGTAACCGGTCTTGATCCGGAAGTTGAACGTTTTTTTTTCGATTACAGCTGGCCCGGAAATGTTCGTGAGTTGGAGAATGTTATTGAACGGGCCATGGTGATGTGTCGAAGCAATACCATACAGGTCTCAGATCTTCCCAAGGAATTTAGAAGCAATGTTTATAACACGCTGCATATTGAAGGAATACCTTCAAGTGCAAAATTGGATGAAATCCTTACGATGATCGAAACGAAGATGATCGAAAGGGCTTTGAAACTGACAAATAATGTTCAATCCCAGGCGGCCGAATTGCTCGGCATTGGCAAAAGCGGGCTTAACTGGAAAATAAAAAAGTTGAAATTGGACGTCGGTTCAAAAGTTTGAATCATAGAAAATAACCATTTTTTCTTATGATTTTAAATGGATATCTTAATTTGAGTTTTAAGGGGTTCAAAAATTTGAATCGGACGGATTTGGGATTATTTTCTGTTAAATCAATTTGTTAAGTTGTTAATTGTTGGGTTCGGTTCAAAATTTTGAACGATTCCGGATTTAAAGGGTGGGGTTAAGAAGAAAAGCAGTGCGGAACATCTCAAACGGTTTTCACTATAACTTGCTATAATTAATATATAAATTAAAATGATAAAAATTTGGAAGGCTTTATATACCATTTTGGCAAGGAACTTGCATGTTCTATTTGCAACCTAATAATTTCTTCATTTTTTTTCCTTCTTAATGACCAACCGGCTTAAAACCGGTTGGTCATTTTTTTTGGGGGGAGTTTAACTCTGCATCTGACCCGCCACCTTTTCTTTTGCAATTTCAGTATATATTGAGCCGGTATGATCGGATAAAATTTTCTTAAACGCATCGATGCTTTTTCCATGATCACCCATGGCATCATACATCTCCCCTAAATTGAAAAGGGCTTCATCTTTAATGCTGTAATCCGGTATCGATGCAATCATTTCAAAATATTTGGCTGCGGTTTTGTAATCTTTTTCCACCGTGTAGGAATACCCCAGGCTGTTAATAATGAGATTTTTAATAAACGGTTCATCATTGAAGTCTTCAAGGGATTTCTTGTAAAGTTCTATGGCTTTGTTATAATCTTTAGCCGTGTAACAGATATTGGCATATATGAGTCTTGCATGTTTTCCACCCGTCCTGCCCGAGTATTTTTCAATAATCGACTGAAAATCCTTTCCAACGTCCAGGTAAGCCTTGTCCGGTCCGGTATTTTTAAGCAGCATCCGGTATTTGGTAATATTCTGTTGAAGCAGGGCAGATGCCGTGTCTTCGGATTTTTTTAAAAAATATGAAAAACCCGCTGCAACAACAATAAGAACCAGAACAAACCCCAGGACACATGAAACCTTCACTTTGTTTTCTGCAGCAAAACCGGATAATTTTGTCCAGAATGTTATAAACTCGTCGGGGTTGGAGAGGTCTCTTTTACGCGCTCGGGATATCCTTTTTTTTGCCATTATTCCTCCAGCAATTTTTTTATTCTCTGCCAGCCTTCTTCCGGGATGTTCGCTCCCACGACCTGGCACACTTCGTAACCACAGGCAGATCCAAGTTTACCGCATTTTTCGAGGCCATAACCGTTAACCAGTCCAAAGAGAAAACCAGATGCCCAGAGATCACCGGCTCCGGTGGTATCCGTAGCAGCACCGCTTCCCATGGCTTCAATTTTTATGATTTTCCCGTCATGGGAAATAAAGCTGCCGCGTTCCCCAACCTTTAGGGCTGCAATCTGTGTGTTTTCAGATAGGGATCTGACCGCTTTTATTTCGTCCCCGTGGCCGGTAAATGTTTTTGCTTCATCCTCATTGGCAATCAAAATGTCAACAAAATCTTTTACAATTTTTTTAAGAAGGGTTTTCGACGTCTCAACAACCGTAAAGCTGGCAAGATCCAGGGAGACCAGTGCGCCGGCGGCTTTTGCACCCTTTAGGGCTGCCATGATCAGATCTTCGTTAAAAAGAAGATACCCTTCAATATGAACAATTGCAGCGTTTTCAAAACATTTTTCAGTAATTTCTTCAGGTTGTGTTTCTGAGGCGGCGCCGAGAAAAGTTAACATGGACCGCTGTGCATCGGGTGTGATAATGGACAGCACCCTGCCGGTGGGAGACGGTGATTTAAAAAGGGCAGGATCGACGTTGCTGTTTTTCAGATCTTTTTCAAACAGACGGGCCATTTCGCCATTACCGCTTTTGCCGACAAAACGAGCCGACCCTCCGAGCCTGCCGATGCCGATCACCGTGTTGCACGCCGACCCTCCGGGCATGATGATCGGTTTTTTAGAGGTTTGCGACACGGCCAATTCAATGAACTCCCTGTCGACATATTTCATTCCACCTTTAACTGCACCGGTTTTCGCTAAAAATTCGTCGTCTTCGTGCGCAAGAATATCGACCAGGGCCGAACCGATACCCACAATCAATCTTTTTTGCGGATCCTTCTGATTTGTAATCATTATTTTGATTTGCTTACTTTCTGGGAAACCGATTCCCTT
>Ga0307376_10004492_pt1 | contig 12767 bp, 2 predicted proteins | sample TR2MG_FD_202536 | JGI IMG/M metagenome (GOLD analysis project Ga0307376, IMG submission 202536) | Soil microbial communities from Risofladan, Vaasa, Finland - TR-2 | ecosystem: Environmental > Terrestrial > Soil > Coastal area > Acid sulfate soil | place: Finland: Risofladan, Vaasa | collected... | reverse complement strand
CTTGTTCTTTTTACAACAATATCTGTATTAATAGGAGGAAGAGTAAAATCAGAAATATTACCATTACTATCAACAATCACTCTTGCATCTTCATATATTTGAGATAAAAATAATTCAAATTCTTGATAAGTATTAATAATTAAAGTAACCAAATCTTCCCCTTCTGGAAGACTTCCTCCTGTAATAGCCTCTAGATATCCCTCTAAAACTACCTTATATTCATCTGCCTTAGTTTTATGAGAGTTTATGTCAGTATAAACTGGAAGGGCAACATTAAAAAATGAATTAACATCTAAAACAATATCGTCTCTTGATTCTCCAAATAACAAATCATTGTTATAAATTTCAAATTTGGCATTATATTTATTATATGCCCACCCTCCATATTCCATACTATATATATTGTATTTATTGGCTACCTGAACGATGCTTTCTTCATCAATAATTTCATCAAAGCTAATTTTATGACTATCTCCCTGATTATTATAATGAAATCCTAATTTTTGTTCAACTCCATCAACATAAACTGTAGGAATAACAGTTTCTTTTTGTTCATATTGATTCCAAAAATTGCTACCGCTATCAATAAAAAGTCTTCTATCTGTTCCAACAAACAAATCATTATTTATTTTATTAATTGAAGTAATAATGGTTATTTGATTTTTAATATTCATCTTTTCCCACGTTTTAACAAAAGATATATCCGTATCATCATATATGTTATTTGTCGAAGAAACGAGGGGGCCGATATCTGTACTAATATAAATTTTATCATTAAAAATTATCATTTCGCGACTAACAGAAGCTCCAGTTTCAGATATTTTCGTGAACTCTATCTCATTGTTTTTCTTTCTGTAAATAGAATCATTAGCCAGTGCAAAAATATATTCTCCCTCTCTTATAAACTTCCATATTTTAACAGAAGATTCAAGCTCAGTAAGATATGCCCAGCTGCTGCCTTGATCTACAGACTGCAACAATCCTAATTCATTGCTTACAATTATTCTATCTATATATCCTTCAACAGATGGATCATCTCTATCAGATGTATCAAAAAAGATAGCATACGCCTCTGTGCTTCTAGCCCCAAAAATTGTCATCTTCTGCCATGTATCTTCTATATAAGGGATAAATTCACTATTTAATTTAAAAACTCCTAGATCGGTGCTCACATACAAATTTTCATTTGCGTCTTCTGTAATATCCCTTATAACTTTAACATACTCTAACCCCGACATCAAATCCCATGTTCTAAAACTATCTCCATCATTTTTATAAACTCCATAATTTGTTATAGCATAATAATCTCCTGCTGAAGATTTGTACAACTTATGAACAGCAGTAATAAAAGTAGAAACTTGAATCCAATTGTTCCCATAATCATCAGTTGACCATATCCCGCTGCTAGTCGCTGCTATTAGCCTTTCTCCACTTACTAGAATAATGTCATAAAAAGTTACAGAAGACCCTATTTTGTTTCTATCTGCATCTTCATACGAATAAGTTAAATTATAAACAAAATGATCTAATGTTGACATCGGCAATGTCGCGGGTAGCAATCTTTCTGCCTTTCTTCCATCATGATTAACATTCGGCATTTGTGAGGAACTAAAAACCCCGCTACTAAATTGAGAAGCACTAATATTGCCAACTTTTACTTCTGGTAAATAATTATCAACTTCAGAGATACCAACTAATTCCAACGCTAAAGAAGGAGCCTCCAGGTACGGAGCTACAAATGCCCCTGAGGGAGAATACAATGCCTCATTAAAAATTATTTTATCGTTCTCATCATCAACTACAAATAAAACAGGAGACTCTCCAGCCTGTGTCCTTCTTAACAACGCCTCGTTAGTATTCCCCTTACTATCTTTAAAATATTCTTCATTAATTTCTCCATCTATTAAAAGAAAATATCTAACAGCGCCTTCAACATCTTCCTCAGTATCATATTCTTTATAATCAAAAGTTTCCCAATCCGTTACTCTAACATTAGATCTCAATTCAATTCTTTTATCGATTCCGTTTTCAACCCTATGATGATGAATTGCCAATGCCTCATTGGTTAAATCAGTTATGGGATCTAATAAATTTTCAATATTAACAACAGAAGATAAATCTATATCTACATCGCTCACGCCATTACTCGTTGTAACAACTCCTATTGAAATAGAATCATCAGACAAAATAGAAGAACTTTTTACATTTAAAACAACATCGTTTTTATATTTGCGGATTAAATAATAATATGTATCTCCATTTTTTAGTATGGCATCTTCATCGGTGTAACTTACATCTCCAGCAGATGCATGCCCGACAACATTAAAAGAATAATTGTTACCATCTGATCTTAAAATTTCATATCCATCAAAAACTCCAGCAGTAACATCCCATGATAATATCGCATCAGGATTTTCTGCGACATAAGCTACTGACAATCCCGATGGAGGAGCCAAAGAGATATTAGAAGAAGAAGTCGCAGATATGGCAGTTATAGATATATGGCCATCATCAACAGGGTTTAAAGATTCAACATTATTTATATCAACAGCCGTAACAATAAATGTATAACCTGTGCCATTAATAACTGTATAGTCTGTAAAAGAAGTTAAGTATGATGGAATGGTTGCTAGAAGTTGAAAATCTGAAGATCTCAGATAATAAGAAAATTCTGCACGATATATTTTATAAAATTGTATATTTTGATCCTTTGAGTCCTTGTTCCATTCAAGATATAATTCTGAATTACCTGTGGTTAAAGTTATCCCTGTTGGAAAATCTGGTCTTAATTCTTCTTCTGATTCTAGGAACTGCTCAACATGTTCATATCCATTTCCTTCTTCTCCAAAAACATCCCATGAAGTAATATCAATATTATATCTGTAATTAGTACTAAACTGACTAGCAGGAACAATAAACGTTTCTGCCTTATCTGTCCTCAAATTCTCTACATAATTTACTCCTACCGTATCTAGGGTAGTTATGTCTACAATATTAACTGTAATAAGATTATGAGAAAAATAAATTTCTGTTGGATTATTCCATGTTAAGAAAAGACTATTATCTGTCTGTCTCTCCATATCAAAATTAGATATAGAAGATACTAACTCTGAAACTGGAGTTCTACTAACTCTTTTTAAAATACCATTACTGTAATTATCATCTTCATCTATAGTTTGAACAATAACAATATATGGAGTATATTCTTTAATAGACTCATATTCTATTTTTCCATCAACCTCATAAGGAATATATTTTATGTCCAATCTAAATTGATTAAGAACTCCGTCACTTGGATGCACAATATAATTAACATCTACCGCTAGTACTTCTATTGCCTCTGAGAATCTTCTACCATTTTCAACAAATGTGACTGCAAATTTATCAGCGATAGGAAGATAGGGATCTAGCTGTTCATATGTCCATAATACTGTAGTTTCTAATCCGACCTCTTCATAAGAACTTATAGTAAACTCAATATCGATATTATCAACTTCTCCCGCTCCATCCAAACTCTCAAGTCTTGTTCTTTTAGATACTCCCTCAGAAAGGATACCTGCATTACTTAATGAATAAACAGTGATTTCGTAATTAACATTATTATCAAGATTTTTAAAAATAGCATATGTTGATCCGAAATTAGTATCTTCATCAACATCTGTTATGGACGGAGAACCAACGGGATCATAGTCACTATCTAAAGATTGTATCAAAACCCTATAAGAAGAAACATTGTCAATAGGAGAATTGTCCCATATGACCTGAACTTTCTCATCGCTTGGGTATATCTGCATAAAAAGAGGTGGAGCTGGAATTCTTGTATCAATATCTGTCGAAATAGAGATTTCTGAATGAACGCTTTCATTTCCGCTTAAATCAATAGCGGATATACGATACACATAAGAAGTATTTTGTTCTAAATTTATGTCTGCATAAATAAGTTCTGTAGTGGTTCCTAAAACAATAATATCGCTACCATCAACACGATATATTTTATAATAACTAAAATCAGATTCGGTATTGGCATTCCAACTAAACGCAATTTCTTTATAAGATATTAATTCTATTACATCTTCTTCTTTTCCCCTATTTAATATTCTTCTCAAATAATTAATTAAATCATCACCATAAGAAGATAAAGAAGAAAGATAATCTTGTATGCTTGTTTCTTGTTGAACACCGGAGGGAGAAACAGGAGCGATTGTATCAACAGCTACAACACTATCCATATTCGAATTGCCAGAGACTCCCCCGACAACTCCTCCCTTGGCCTCTATAGAAAGATAATGAATACTATTATTCGTAAGGGTAACTTCAAAGCTCCCAAAAGATTGGGCAACCCTTTTGTTTATAAGACCCATCCCTGGAGATATCGTTATTGTTCCATCTGCATTGTCAGTGATGTCCCATCCAAGAATTAAACCAGACCCTATATAATCTGAAAGAAATTCCATTTCATTATCAATAATGGTAAATCTTCTCTGGTCTTCTCTCGAAGAATAGATATCGCCTCGTCTAAAGGCTCCTAGTCTATAATATCTTGTAAATAAAGGCATGTTAAATATTCAATGTAATGAACTCGTTATTATCTAATTCAAACATGATCCCGAAGTTCTTAATGATGGGAACGTCTGAGTATCCTCCACAATATTCGGCGCTCTGAACGTCTCTTATCTGAAACGTATAAGAATTAGACGCAAGAACATAATCACTTCCATCATGAGCTTCTATTGTAAGGTAATAAATAGACGCAACATCGAAATCATCTGGATCCGGTCTGTAAACAATATTTACTTTCTCATCTGGAGCAACTAAAACCCCGCTCTCAGGGATAATAGTATCATCAACCATCCATCCGCTGGTATCATTCCCGCTAAATACTGTTAAGTACTCATTCGTTCTTTCTATATCTTGATAAAATTTTATTCTAAAATGATAATAATTTGCACCAGACTCAATATTTGTAAAATCAAAATCAATAGCATCAATAAAAGAGGCTGTGCAACTAGCGATAAAAGAAGTGTCATCTGAATATAGTTCAAAATCTGTGTCATAAATATATTCTATTTTCACAAAAGAATAAGTTTCACAAGTAATGTTCGCAGAACCTGGAACTGAGAATAGGACATCTACAGACTCCCCATGATTCATAGAAACTCCCCCCTCCGGAATAGATGCCCCATCAACACTAAAACCATCTGGACTATCATAAGAATAAGCTGAAAAAACTTCTTCTGTCAAATTTATATCACTATATAAAGTTATTCTGAAGTGATAACTATTCGTAGTCCCTGTGTTATTATCAAAATTAAAATCGATTGTATTTATATATAAGCTAGAATTATATGGGCCATATTCCCCAAATTCTGTTGGAACAATTACAGATCTATTCGGACTTATCAATTTAATTCCCACTCTAAGATTATGACCTGTCTGATTTACATTAAATATTCTATTTTCATCAACTTGTTGATATTCAGTCCAATCAATAGAGTTAGTTGTATTAATCCCAAACACAACATCAGCAGCTACTGGAACAATTTTTTGACTTGTTAGAATCCCCTTATTAATTTTATCAGACATAACAAAATTAGTCGTAAAGAAATGAATAGATTCGCTTGTAACCGCTCTAATCGTCGCTCTATGGAAAGTCGGTGTTATTCCCTTTTCAGTGCTAATAAGAACTGCTTTAAACTGTATAAACTGCCCTGACAAATGGCTTAAATTTACTCCTGAAGACTGATATGAGTAATAAGGGCCTTGCCATGTCGCTGTCAAAATATCACTATTAGATGTAGACGTTCTTACATAAACCAAACATTGAGTATTAAATAATTCGCTGACATCCCAAGAAATAGTCTCCCACTTAACTAGATCATTTGTCCCATCGAATATCTCACTTACATACTCTCCTCTTTCTTCTTCAATATTGCCCGCAGAATAAAATCTATCATCTCCTGTTAAAGTATATATTGTATTTCCTAAATCATCTAGTTCAAATATTTTATTCTCGCTTACAAAATCAACAAGACTAGAAATAGATATCCCATCAACAAATGGATTATCATCCACAACAACTTCTCCATCAGCATCATATGTCAAATTCAAAGTTGTTTCGTTTCCTGCTCTATCTATTAACTTCAAATAAACAACTTTATTTTCCAATAAAGGATGTATCCTTGTAATCCCAGAATCAGATACAACATATAATATATTTTTATCTCCCCTGGTATCAAAAGTCATATCATTGATAACCTCATCATGAGTATATTTCCACACCCATGTTCCCGATTCTGATAGATAATAAATAGTATTCCCAACCGCTGCAAAAGTAGTTTCATATGAAACTTCCCCTTCGAACCCTGTTACCACAGGGAATATCTTTAATACACTTATCTTTGCGGGGACTGTTCTAAAAGAAATATCATATGTATTATTAGAAATTATAGACCTGCGAATAATTCCGTTAGAGAATCCTCCTGTAAATGTTTCTCCAATATCTTCTTGATGAAGCAAAGAAACAAGCGGCTCAGAAGAATTATAAATTATAAATGATGCTTGATTCTCAATATCTACTTCATAAATATACCCATCTGGTCCAGATGCAGCTAACAAATTAGAGCTTCCCGCGACACTAGTTAAAGCATAAACATTATCATCTAAACCATCTACAACCTTTGATAAACTGGGGCTTTCTCTTGTGACAGTTCCATCATCATATAAATAAACAGTTCCTCCATTGCTCCCAGACCCTTCAGAGTACTCGTCTCCCTGACCAGTTCCAGCTCCAATATAAAATTTACCATCTAATTCATGAAAAGCATATCCTCTTGATTCTGATAAGGGCAAAGGAGTATTTTCTACTAATCCTTCAACCGTATAATTATAAACATATACTATAGCAGGATCTGTATCATGCCCGACACTAATCATTAAGTTATTATTATATTTTTCAATAAAATCTATATGTTTATCTTCTCCATAATCAAACAACTCTTCCCATGTTTCTTCTTCCCAATTATATTTATATACCTTTGCCTCTTTTGACGACCCTGCATATAACTCATTCTCAGATCTTATATATGAAACAACAGTTCCTTCTCCGTCTGTAAAAGAAAAATCTTTAACAACTTGTTCTAGTGATAGTCCTAAATTATGATTCACAGAAGTTGAAAAAGGAACAGGAGTAAGAGGAGTTGTCCCATCATCTGCTAAAAACTGGTCATTATTAGAAATAACCATTGTATCAATTCCAGAGCCTTCTATCTCTGCCGTGCTGTCAGTAGCTCCGCTTATTCTAACTTTTACAATACTTCTATCAACTTGATCTCCTATTTTAATTCCAGAAAGATCAACATTGTTAACTATATTGGGAATAAAATATGGAGGAACTGTATCTAAATGAATTCTATCAAAAGGAAGAATACTATCACTGTCATTTATTTTTACTTCATTTTCATCTCCCTCTGAGATCATGTAGATATTACTATCATCAGTCGTTAAATCTTTTATCCTTATGATATTGCTTCCAGCAGATATCTTTTCATTCTGAGTTTGAGAAAATGATAAAATTTGTTCAAGATCTCCTCTAATTATAACTTCTACAACATCATTATGATCTAATGTGTTTCTGAATCTGATCGTTTTATTGTCTGTTCCAACATCATATCCATGATGAATCTTATTTCCATTAATATAAACTTCTATTATATCTCCGCTATTTATAGTGACATCTTCTGAAACCAAATAGTAAGTATTTAAATCATCTGGTTTTAAATTAAGAACTGCTCCTGGTTGGTAAAAAACAGTTGAATATGTTCCATCAATGTCATCAACAGATATTTGATTTATTCTTGAAAGAGTTCCAGAATAAAGGATATTCGGCTCCCTCCATGCGACGCTCTTTACATTATTATTCCATATATAATCGTCTTCAGATGTTATAACATTTTCAAAATTAAAACCAACCATCTTAGAAATTCCATTTGATGTTGCAACATATCGAATAGCCGTATTTCTAATCGCAATATCATTTACCCGATTAGAAGCCATCCCATGAACAGTTGTAAAATGATAAAACTTATCTTTATAAAATCTATAAACACCATCTCTAGCTCCTATCCATAAACAATTATTATCATCAACTTTTAATGATGTTATATAAGAAGTGGGAGGTGTGCTTGGAAGAGTAACTGAAGAAATAGTTATTGTTGTCGTAGGAACTCCGCTAGCGACTCCTTCTTCGTAATCTAGTATATAGGCCAATAGCCCTGTGCTTGTTCCGACATACATCCTATTATTTTTATCAAAAACAAGTGATGTCACATCTGAGCTGCTATCGCTTAACACTTTGAAACCATTAATATGATTTATGCTATATCTCATTAAAACGCCTTCGCCCCCAACAAACATATTATTATGTTTATCAAAAGCGATTGCTCTAAATTTCTTCCAATCTTCTAAGTTTTCATCATCAACACTATCTTCTATTCCCAAAATATCTTTTCCAACTTGCACTACTGAAGACTTATTATTATAAAAGTAATACATTCCGCACAAACCTACAATCCATCCGTTCCCATAATTATTAATAACAACATCATGTGCAGAAATAGAATCAACCCCAACAATATTCGAACCCACTTCATCTAATTTATATGGTTCAACTGCATCTTCTAGATAATATTTAAAATTTTTAAATACATAATGAGCAGTTAAAACATCTGAAAAATCTCCAAATCTTATTTCTTTTGTAGAGATATCTTTATTTAAAATATAATCTTTGTTTATAATTCCTGAAGGATTTGACGCTTCTTGATAATTAACTAAAAATTCTTCTGAGCTTCTATCTAAAGAATAAAATGCACATCTAATTCTTTTTAAAAAATCAGGATTATCTAAAAATCCGTATTCATCCAAAGCATATGATTCATAAAGTATTGGAAGTTCTCCACTAAAAAAGTCTGGCACGGACGGCATATAAGTATTTCTATCATTTATGAAAATTAATTTAACATCAAACGACCCATTCCCGCTAGATTCAAAATTGCCATCTATATATCCAGCGACATAAATTGCTGAATTTTGTGGAACTAAATCTTGAAAAGAACGGGCAAGATAAGGATCATTAGAAGGATCTTGAATCGAAGCAATCTCTCTATAGCTTCCGTCTTTAAAATCTTGCCATACTATATATATATCTCCTGTTGATAATTGTTCCGATAAAACTGGATGTCTCGCGCCTCCATGCCCATTAACAATCTCTGCGCTACTAGTTAAAACATCTAAACCCGAAGACAATATAGAAGAATATATCCTATAATCTCCTTCTACATTATTATGCCAAACTACAAATACCCTACCGCTAACATTGCATAATATATTAGAATAATCAGCACTCCCTCCCTCTGTAGAGATTGTCACAACAGAAGTTTTTTGAGAGGTAAGAGAATTATATCTCATAATTTCAATTAATGAAGTTCCATTCTCCTGCATAGAAGTCCAGCTAATAAAAATTTCATCCATATATGACGAAATAGATGGGCGAGCCGATCCAAAATCATTGTCGGATAATTTTTCTTCTCCCTTCCACATTAATTCATTTGTTAAAAATGTATTAATATAAATTTCCGAATGAGTTTGCCGACTATCTTCCCATATGACACAAACATTTGATTGACTATCAAAAATTAACTGAGGATTCCTACAATATCCAGCATCTACTCCTATATACGATGGTTCGCTCCATCCCAAATTATTCTTATAAACAAAGCCGATGACACTTCCCTCTGTTTGTTTTGATTCAAAAGCCACATAGATATTCTGATTGCTATCGACCGCCAATGACGGAAACTGAGATCCGCTGTCCAAAGAAACTATGTCTTCTGGTTTAGACCAACTCTCTCCATCAAATTTGGAATAAAATAAATTTCCTACACTCCCTCCATCATCCCACCATACCACATGTAAATTGCCACCGACATCTTCAAAAACAGATGGGTTAAGAGCATTTCCATTTGGAGTAGCTTCCTTCAAAAAATTAACATCGGCCAATTGTCTATAAGAAGATGCTCCATCAGGTCGAGCATATAATTTCAAATTATCCTTTTTGCCAGTTAACCTATAATTAACTTCCTGTGTCGCATCATAAATCTTTGTCTGGTTAATATTAGAAAATATTATTTGTTGAGTTAAAAAATTAATTGTTTCTTGTTTTTTGCCATCATTAACATAAACTCCAACTCCAATAGCTTTGCCATCTCCGCTAGAAATTAATTCGCTATTATGGACATCCGAAACTCGAAGATTGAAATCTACAGTCCACCCTTTAGCATTGTCGGCTTTATTAACCCAATCTGTTCCAAATTTATTTTGGGTACAATAATAAAGGCTACCTTTATTTTCTCCATATTCTCCGCTATTAACTAAACTCATATTTTTATCCTAACGTATTTATATTAAAGCCATCGCTATCAAAGTAAGAAGCATTATAATCTGTTGTTTTAACAATTTCCCATCCCTTATCCTCAATATATTCTACAGTCAATGAGCTATCATTTATAAAAATCATCTCATTATTATAATCATTAATAAAATATCCAGCAATTACTGTGGCTCCTTGAGAGTGTGCAAAAGCAGACAATTTGCCATCTGGAGACTGACCAATCCTATTAATGGGTGTGAAAGTTCTTGCGACAGTAGCCACTTTTTTTACACTTCCTGCCTTAATAGCATATATAGTCCCGCTATCATTCTCATTATCTGGATTTAGCCCAAATAAATATTTTCCATTTTTATACCCTTGTAAAGAAACTATCTCATTATCTTCAAATTCCATATATGTATGAAATTGCAAATTAGTATATTCACTAGATATGCCAGGAAGATAATAGCCAGAAATGGTATAAGAAAAATATTTATAAAGCACTTCAAAAGTAGTACCAGAATTATCCCCTAATTCTAACCTTTTTATATTCGATGTTTGCGTAAAAATTCCTTCTCCATCTATAATTAATTCTCTATCCAAATATATTTTAATATCATCATCTTTTCCTGCCACAGTTAAAAATCTTGAAACAGAAGTATCTACGCTATATTCTAAAGAAGAACCCGACATTAATCTTATCTTGCCAGCATATATTCTTATTTCTGCAAATCTATCACCATCATTAATTCTAATAAATTGATTATCATTAGATGTTTCATTATTTGCCGACATAAACAATGTCTCAAAAGTCCATCCAACAGAATTAGAAACACCTTTCTCCCATCGACTGCTATTCACTCTGAAATGAGAAGTCTCATACTTATTAAATGTTTGAGTATCGCTAGCTGCCACAGAGATATAATAATCTCTCCCCTTTTCTAACTTATTCGGCGGTATCGTAAATGTTTCTATTTTTCCTGTTAAAACCGTAGAATAAATGTTATCTGCTTCATAAAAAGTTCCTATCTTAATAGAAGTATAAGCTATTTCTTTTCCCTCTGGCTCAAAAACTGTCCACTTGACATTGGGAGTTATAGATGAAACATCTAATGGACTTAATGCTCCATCAACGATTATATTTGATACTATAAAATCAGAATCCACAATAGTAATAGAATCTGAATATATATATCCTGATGCCCCAGAATGACGAATCCCAAAATAAATAGTATCTCCGGTCTCAATGTCCGGTTTTATTGTAATTTGATCGTTATAATCTGGCTTTATTTTACCATTTATATACCATCTTATAAGAACATTATCCGTCTCAAGATCGTCGCTTACCAAATAATTCGCTTTTAAAATATCATTAGGATTAGGATTCTTTGGAGAAATCGATAACCCAGAGACCGTTACAGAAAATGGTGTTATCTTAACCTGAGGAGAAGTTACTCTTGAACCATACTCATATCCGTCTGACGGATAAATATCAACATTCCAAGCATCATTGTTCTGTAAAAAAGAAGACTCTATACTAACAGCATTATCAAATTGTCTCTGATAGACTCCGTTTTTAAACCATCTTATGATAGTTCCCGTTTCTAGATCTCCATCGCCAGCATAATAATCATAATTTAACTGAAGATCATCTGTAACAGAAGGCAAAGAAGGAGTTATAGAAACGTTCTCAACATATGGTAATGAATTATAAAAAAATGAAAACGTTGTTAAATTACTTTCTCTTCCTTCTTCATCTAAAATATAAATTTGACCATAATAAACCTCTCCTCTTGTAATTGGTGGTCCTATATATCTCCAGAAAAAGTCCTGACTTCCAACTAGCCCAGTTTGAACCACGTCTCCAGCAAATAAACTCGTTCCTATATTAATATTACCTGTAGATATTTTTATTTCATATCCTACTTGGCCATATGTAGCTATATCTGTAATCTCTCCTGTACCTGAGTCTACAACCACCTTATCCACCACATCAAGTTCCCAAGTAAATACCGGATGATCATTAATTATTCTTATACTAGAAAAATAATCCTCAACAGATTGATTACTAATTTTTAAAAATAAATCAAAAGCCATTTTATAACCTTACCGTTTTATTATTAATTTTTAAAAAACCCTTACTTATGTCCATATCAGTATCTGAATTTAATCCTAAATCTTCTATTTCCTTTTCATCTGAAAATACTCTACGAACTTCCCACAATAAAGGAGACCCCCTCATTATTTTTCCATCATTTCTCCCAACAAAAATGTAATTCATATCATCAATTAAAGAATTCATTGTAATAGTCTCAGGGTCATTAAAATAGATATTTTGTTTATC